>Ga0187781_10000273_pt1 | contig 36832 bp, 39 predicted proteins | sample 0715_SJ02_MP02_2_FD_132447 | JGI IMG/M metagenome (GOLD analysis project Ga0187781, IMG submission 132447) | Tropical peat soil microbial communities from peatlands in Department of Meta, Colombia - 0715_SJ02_MP02_20_MG | ecosystem: Environmental > Terrestrial > Soil > Wetlands > Peat | place... | reverse complement strand
TCCATAGTGCGTCCATGGGACAACTCCTGCGCGAACGACCGCCTGCGGGAAGCTTACATGGACTGCAGCGTGACCGCTTCTGGCCGGTCAGCGACCCTGAGTCGTCAACTGACGGGCTGGCCTGCGGCGCGCGAGCTTCGCGTCTGGCAAGCGCTCTTCAGTGCTTGAGTTCAACCAAGATAGTTTCAACCGGGTCAATCGCTTCGTCGAAGTGAGTTACCGGCGGCCGGATCATCGCGTCGCCCGCTTTCAGTTCTGCCACCTTTTGAGTTCCATCCGGGAACGTATAGCGAACGCGGCCACCCTTCAGTACGACCACCACTGCCTCCGGGTGAGAGTGCATCGCGGACTTGTCGCCGGCTGCCGGGGCGTAACGCAGTACTCTAACCTTCTCGTCTTCCGCGACAACCTTGAGAAATGGCAGCCGCTGCAGCATCACATCTTGCGCGAATGCTCCGGCTACGCCTCCGATCAGGATCCAGCCAACTATCCCGCAGATTTTCTTCTTAGCTTTCACTTTCATGGCCGCCCCTTTCCGCCGATGGGTCAGTTGTTCAGTCGCCCGAACCCGCCACGAGACTCTATGCTAAGAGGAGATCGACCACCATCCGGACGTCCGCTGACGGGTGGTTGCGCTTGCCGTTTCGTGGGACCGCTACTGGCTGCTGCCGGCCAATGCGCGCTGCGACATCGTTCAGCGAATCAACGGATTTCCGACTATTTCCCGAATCAATGCTAGGGAGAACCCAATTGGCGGTCGGAAAAAGTATCTACGCTGACCTTCGGAAAGCGGTTAGCGTGCGCTGCGAGGAAGCTCAAAATGGCGTCGTTAACGGCCCTTGGCTGCTCGAGGGCGGATAGGTGGCCAGCAGCGGGAATGACGGATAACGTCGAGTTGCGGAGCAGAGTGTGAATCCTGCGCGATAGCGGCGGAGGCAGTGACCGGTCTTCTTCGCCAACGAGCACCAAGGCTGGCACTCGGATTTGAGCCAGCCGCGCCAACAGCGAGTCGCGGCGCATGAGTGCATCCAAGCATCGCAAGGCCGACGGAACGTGTACGGCGGCGAACTCCTTCTTCCACTCGTTGACTAGCGTTTGCGTCTGGCGACGAGTCGTTGCACCAAACATGAGCCGAGCAATCGAAGACAAGAACGGGCTGACCCCGACAGCTCGGACACCCGCTCCCATCGCGCGGTACTTCAGCTTTCGCAGCACCCTTTCTGCACCAGCATCCGTATCCAAGAGGATGAGGGCCGATACCCGCTCGGGGCACGTTAATGCCGCGCGCAGGGCAACCATGCCACCAATGGAGAGCCCGCACCAGATCGCCTGCGCGAGCCTGAGCTGGTCCAGGACAGCTACCACGTCCGAAACGGCGTCGTATAGCGAAAAGGGCCGGTTCACCTCGCTCGATCTTCCATGGCCTCGCAGGTCGGGGTTAATGACTCGGAACCTGCCCACCAGAGCCGGAACCTGCTCACGCCACATCTTGCCGGAGCATAGGAAGCTGTGGCCAAGGACCACGGGCGTCCCGGTACCCACGTCCTCGAAGAAGATCTCGAGACCTTGCGTGTACGCGAATGCCACTGTGAATGTCACCGTGCCACGCAGACCCACCGACATCTCAGACGACGGTTGGGTCGCATTCACCTGCCTACCTGTAACGATCGACTCTCCATCACCGATCCTCCCGCGCGTGGAAGATGCGCAGGACGCCGACGTCGGTGGCGATCAATTCGTAGCGCACTTCGTGATCCCCGGCAAGAACGCGCCTGACTTCCCTGGAACCGAAGCGCGGTATGCGTTCACCGAGGCGCGGCTGAGCTGAAATGCGCTCGACCCGAGTGACAATGGCACGGATGGCCCTGGCGGCGGCACGTGGGTTGACGGGTTCCAGGAAGGCGTGGAGCCGGCGAAGGTCCCCATACGCCAGTTTGGTCCATCGCAGCGCCACGGATCTCTACCGCCGTGGTTTGCGCCGAGCGCCCAGCCGAGCTGACCAAGTCCGCACTTCCTCATGTTCAACTACCGAGCCAGCATCCACTTCGGCCAGTGCAGCCAAGGTTTGTCGGTGTAGCTCCTCATCAAGGGCCAAGTACCCTTCGAGTGCTTCTTTGACGAGCCAGCCTCGCGGGCGCTCTAGTCGCTCGGCAAGGCTGTCGAGCTTACGGGCGAGCTCGTCTGGGATGTGTGCCGTTACAACGCGCTTGCGCATCGTTAAATCACTCTGAATCAGTTTTAATCACATTATAGCGGTCTGACGCTTTCGGCTCCAACTCAAAATCCGCGGATGAGTTTTCGACGTCCGCTTCGGAGAAATCCTGCGGCACGCCGTGACGGGCAGCTTCTGGCGGATGGCCGCCGAACCGCCTCAGAATCTCCGGGATTGCGATCTTCGCTCTACACGTCGCGTGTGCCACGCGCTCCCGGTAGGATCGCCGGCATGAAGCGGTTCCAGTGGCAGCAACTTCTAATTGGCGTTTCAACAGCCTCGCTGTATGTGGCCGCACCAGTCCTTCCTGCGGCTCTTCTGCGGGGCCAGACGTTTTCTGGTTTCGGAATGCTAGAGGCCGGCGCCTTAGCGTTCATCTTTGGGTTGCCCCCCACTCTCGCCTGGTTGCGTTCCTGTTCGATCTGCCTTGGGATGAGGGCGGCGGCGCGCGAAAATTGAGCAGCTATATTTGGAGTTTTGGCTGTGGCTAGCCGCACCCGCGCTCGTGGCGATAAGCGCCGCGGTTGAACTGTATCTCGCTCGAGGAGCTGCGGCGGCGCAAACGAACGAGTGAGGCCGGAGCCGCCCCGACGTCTGCTCCGCGGTCTGTGTGCAACGAAGGTCGTTCCGAAGGTCCGCTATCCGGGAAAATCGGCTTGCCCGTCTATGGACCGCTCCTGGCCGCTCTCGGTTAAGAAGGATTATGGAACGAGCACGATCTTTCCCACGTGCCGCTTTGACAGGAATGCTGTTTGCGCAGCAGCAATGTCCCGCAGCGGATAGATCGCGCTCACGAGCGGGCGAATCTCCCGCCTTTCAATGTAGCCAATCAACGACCTGAGGACGTTTGGGGCGGGAATTGTGCAGCCGAGGAGCTGCAAGTCCTTGAGATACAGAGTGCGCAGATCGAGCTCGACCACGGGTCCTGCGATGGCCCCTGCGCAGGCGTAACGTCCGGTGCGCCTCAAGACAGTGAGCAGCTGTGCGAAGTGCGGTCCGCCCACGACATCGAGGACCACATCGATCGACTCGCGCCCGAGTTCGGTGATCAGGTCCGCGTTCCGTGGCAAGACCCGAGTAGCGCCCAGGGAGAGGATCGCCTCGGTCTTCGCTGGATCGGCCACGGCATGCACGTGCGCGCCACGCCGTCGAGCAAGCTGGACGGCTGCGGATCCCACCCCGCCGGACGCGCCGGTCACCAGGATGGCTTCTCCGCGCGTAACGCCGGCCCGCGCCAGCATGTTCTCAGCGGCCAGATAAGAGCACGGGAAGGAGGCCAGGTCCTCATCCCTCAGGTTGCTTCGGATGACGAGGGCGTTTTCCGCGGGTACCGCGACGAACTCGGCGAAGGCACCCGGGGTGTCCGAACCGAAATATTTAACGCTCCCGTCGCGCGTGCGAATGATCGGATCGATGAGCACTCGCTCATTAATCCGCCTCTGGTCGACTCCCATGCCCGTTTCCACGACATAGCCGCACGCATCCGCACCCTGTATACGGGGGAAGCTCAAGGCGTCGCCGGACCACCCGCCATCCTCGGGACTAACGGCTGAGTGGCCGCTGGTTGCCGAGCTCCCGCCACCTGCGCGCGAGTACCAGCCGGTCCTGAGATTGATATCTGTATTGTTGACTGCTGCCGCCGCCACACGCACCAGCACCTCGCCGGCACCGAGGGTGGGTGCGGCAACATCCTCGCGGTAGACGAGCTGATCCAGACCCCCGTGACCAAGGAGCAATACCGCTTTCATGAGACTGTGCATTGTCCGCGAATGTCAGCTTCGGGGAAATTGCGGGACGCCGCCGCATGGCTTTAATTGGCCGGGTGTCAGATCCGCTTCGGCCGCCGCATCACGTTAACCCAAAGACGGCTAAGGCTTTCAGTGCCTCCGGCAGTGGAGCTGAACAAGGTGGTATCGCAGACCAACAGCTTGCCGGCGAACGTTTCGGGTCGCGATTGGAGCAAGGCGTCAAAGCTCGCGCGCCCCAATTGTGTGAAGGGGTGCGCGGGGGCCGACAGGTCTATGGGCTGGCTGGCGAGGACCTCCACGCGTGCCAGGCTGTCGCCGATCCTTTCGAGCTGAGGCAAGTGCGGATGAACATTGAAGGTCCTGACACCCTCAAGAAGGCCGAGCTCATCTCGCGCGCGTTCGGCGACGATGGGCACGGGCGACCCGTCCGCCTCGACGGCTGGCCGCAGTCCATAGCGGTTGTCGATCGGAACGCCAAGACCGGTAAGCAGCGTCCGCGCAAAGCCACCGAAGCCTTGCCTCGGAGGAATCGCTTTGTCTCCATGATGGAGATGTTCTGCAATCTGGCGCTCTGCACGTGCTTCGCCCTCGAGACCCGAAGCTTCGCCGATGTCGTGGTGTGGGCAAATGAAAATGAGATGATCGGGATCCTGCAGGAATCTCTGTACCGCTTCGATTTCCGCAGCGGTCGCAGATTGGCCGGTGCGCAACGAATCGAAGCTGATCACGACGATCGTGTCGACCGACGCAAGCAGGAGGTCATCTAGCAGCGTGCTGGCGCCATCGCCCGCTACGCGCTCCACCTGAATCACCCGATGTCCGGTCTCGGCCTCAGCCTGTTGAGAGAAGGCGACGAAATTGGGTTTCTGAACGTGGTCCAGAAAGCCGGCAATCCCTTGGTCGACGCGAGCAGGATCGGACAGCGACTCAAACCGCGGATAGAACACCCTTCGCAGCTCGAAGATCGCTGGAAAGCGGTCATTGATCTCCGAAAGAGGCGCGTCGATCTCTTCGGGCCGACTCCAAGAGAAGTAAAGAAGAATCTGTCGATTGGGCATGGCCGTCTCTCACTCCGACGCGGCTCAGATTTCAGCCGGCCTCGCAATAGCAGCTCTGAGGGAGTCTACTCGACCCTAGTGACCGTCCGCTGTTGGCCCGCACGGATCAGCCCGTCCGGCGTCTCAGTCGGGATCCAGAATGAGGAACAGCCACGCGTTCGCGACGCCGCTGACGAGTGCGACAACGACAGCGAGTACCAGCAAGTAAAGACCGCTCGCATGACCGGCGAGCACGGTAGCACCAGCGGCCAGGACCAGCCCGGTAGTCAGCATGTTTGGAGTGATTACGTCGACCAGGCGGGCGAGGCGCGTATCCGCCTTTCCACCCGGTCCCCTCTTGCCACGTCCAACCATGGCGAGACCCAGGGCGTGTACGAGACCCAAAATGACAATTTCAATCCCCAGAACCCGGGAGGGCTGACGCGGTATTAGGAGCAATAGTGCAATCATGAGCGGCAACATGAACACCATGAGGGTCTGTGCCGCGCTGGCGCGCAGCTCCGGGTGTCGCGCGATCCGGTCTCGGTTCAGCGATATTGCAACAAACAGAAGACCGACCAAGGCGCCGCTGGCAGAGCCAGCAACTGCTCCGAAGTTACCCCAATCCTCGATCGATGTTCCCATGTCATTTCGTTGCCAATTGGCCGACCACGAGCGCTGGCATCGGCGAGATTTCGTAACGGAACCCGACGTCTGCCTTCATGACAGGGTCTTGTGCCGTCAGCGCCTCCGGCGGCTGATCATCAGGTAGCGCCCAAAACCCCGCGCCAAATCCGCCGGCGAAATGCGCGACCGGACCATAGGCAATGGCCCAGCCCTTTTCAAGAAAACCGTGCCAATAGACTTGGTGGGCTCGCATTAGATCGCGCTCCTGGGCGCTCATCGTGGCCATGAAATCGGTTCTGGGAGGAATGAGTTTGAGAAAATAGTATTTCATCCTCTCTCGCCTTCTTGGCGGCGCGGCGCGGGAGAGTATGGATCGAACGACCGCTTCGGGGAACTCAGTCTCGCACTGCGTCTGTCCGGTTGTGGGCCGGTTGGCGACGGCGGACACCGGCCCTGTCTGCTCATTCGTTATTCCCCATAGCGGTCGGTCGGATTACCCTAGTCACGCGGGCAAGAGCAAAAGCAGACCGATCTCCCGGATGGCCGTTGCCTGTGTTCCGGCCGGGGAGCAGGGGGGCAACCGTGGTCAACAAGCGATTAGCCATACTCGCTCTGGCGTGCTTGGTCACTCTCGCGCAGTCGCCGAGCGTTGCGCCCGCGGCGCAACCGGCAATCGTCGCGGAAGACTACATGATCGAATCCGGCGATCCAGGGATTCGACTGTTCATTCGTAACAAGCATCTTGCGGGAATGACTCAATACCGCAGCGATAAGACTCTCCTTTACGTGCACGGTGCGACGCAGGCTGCGTCGTGTACGTTCGACCTTAAAATCGGTCAGGAATCATGGATGGATTACATCGCACGACGCGGTTACGACGTGTACCTGCTGGACTTGCGCGGATATGGCCGATCCACGCGACCTCCGGAGTTCGCACAACCTGCCGACGGCAACCCGCCCGTGGTCCGGACCGACGTTGCTGTGCGGGACGTCACTGCTGCGGTCGAATCCATCCTCCAGCGACGTCGGTTGAGCAGCCTCGACCTGATGGGGTGGTCCTGGGGCACGGCGCTCATGGGCCGATACGCAAGCGATCACAAAGTTCAAGTTCATCGGCTGGTGTTGTATGCGCCGATATGGCTCCACGAACCCACGGGCACACCACCGACACTCGGGGCCTATCGATCCTGGACGATTGACGCCGCGCGAAGGAGCCTGCAGACCGGCGCGCCGGAGTCGGAAAGGGACACATTGCTCTCGACCGACGTGCTCGCGGCCTGGTCCGCCGCCGAGATCGCCACCGACGCCGACGGCGCCAAGCAGAGCCCACCTGTCGTACGCACCCCCAATGGATACTATGCTGATGATTGGGACTATTGGACGGCCGGCAAAGCGCTGTGGGAACCGTCCGAAATTTCCGCACCCACACTGGTCGTAGTCGGGGACTGGGACGGCCTCACACCACCAGCGCGAGCACAGGCAGTCTTTGGCAAGCTCGTCAATGCGCCCGAACGGCGGCTGATTCAGATCGGGCAGGCGACGCACTTTGCTCTCCTGGAAAAGAATCGCCTCCAGCTCTACCGCGAGGTGCAGACGTTCCTGGACGAGTCGGACTGATCCGGCAGCAGCAGAGGTGCGCGGCATAGGCCTCCCACAATGCCGAGCGTCCGCTTCTGGCCGAATAGCGCCGGTCGGAATCCGACCCTGCGGGCCGCTGACCTCTGGCTGCATTTAGATCGTCGGCTATAGTCGGGCGCGGGCCGTTCTCGCAAAACTGTTTCTCTCTTCGCAGATAGGCCTGCTGGCGTCAGGTGTCTCCCGCACATCGTCTTCTACCGGATAGATCGCGGTCGGGTGCCCCAGTCCTGCTATCGGAAGCACCAAAGCATCGCAGAGATAGGGGTTGCGGTCACGTACCCGTGATCGGAGGATCCTGACTCGAGTGCTCGAAGAACAATCGATATACGAACCCCGCCAGCACCGCTCCGAGCAGCGGGCAAACCCAGAAAAACCACAGCTGCGCAGTCGCCCAGCTACCGACGAACAGCGCGGGTCCAGTGCTGCGTGCAGGGTTCACCGAGGTATTCGTCACCGGAATGCTGATCAGATGGATGAGTGTCAATGCCAAGCCGATGGCAATCCCGGCGAAACCGACGGGAGCTCTCCGATGCGTCGCCCCGAGAATCACGATGATAAACATGAAGGTCATGACGATTTCCGACACGGCGCAGGCGAGTATCGAATAGTGACCTGGAGAGTGGGCACCGTAACCATTCGACGCGAATCCGGCCGCCACTTGGAAATCCGCTTTGCCACTCGCAATGACATACAGGATCGCTGCACCGGCGATCCCGCCGGCTACCTGAGCGATGACATAGGGGACGATATCCCGAGCGGCGAACCGCCCGCCCGACCATAGCCCGACCGTGACCGCCGGGTTGAAATGGGCTCCCGAAATCGGTCCTAACGCATAGGCGCCCGTTAGGACGGTCAAGCCGAAGGCCAACGATACGCCGGACAGGCCGATGCCGAGAGCAGGAAACGCTGCGGCCAGAACCGCGCTGCCGCAGCCACCCAGCACAAGCCAGAATGTTCCCAGGAATTCGGCAAAAACTTTCGCCGGCATAAAGTGCTCCCAAAGTTGAATCGTGATTCTTTTTACGTTGCAAAGGCCGTTGCCCGCATCCGTGTAGGGCCGTGGCTCGGATTCTTCACGCAATATTATCGCTCATAGTCCGCCGGGAGACTCAAATCGCCGCTTAGAAGCTGGATTCGAATTGACACGGGCCGATCAGGGACCTTCAGTTCGACAGTAACATCCGCCAAGCAAGCCAGATGAGTGCAGCAAAGGTCGGATAGGCACTCAGGCCCAGACCCAGAGCGCGCGCTACCGGGGCAATGAGGTAGCCAATCCAGAACAGCGCGCGGCCAGCGATGAAAACGATGGCCATAGCCGGAATCAACGTCAACTTCTCATGCGGCAACGCTAGCGCCAATCCCATCCAGGCAATCGCCGCGAGCACGGTCTGCTCGAGCGTATTCTGGTTGTAGCGCAGCGTGATCTCGAGCAGTCGGCTCTGCGAGGCGCTTGCACCGTCTATTGCGTCCGCAACAAAGAATCGTTGATTGGCCACTACAGCAATTCCGGCGAAGAGAGCCAGCCCCGGAAGAAGCAGCCATCGCGCCGCGAACGCGAGCCGCGAGACCTGGTCGTCGCCATTGGGCAATGGTAGGTGCAGATCCGCAAGGTGCTGCCACAAGACCAGCAACGTGACGACCGCCGCCGTCATGCCGATCGCAACGATTACCTGTTTGCGCAACATGACCTGGTTGGGCTTCACTTCCTCATACTCGCCAACGACCCCACATGATCAGACCGAGACCGCAATCAGCCCTTCTCGGTCCTGGTCCATTTTTCGTTGAAGTGGTCGCGATCGATGAAGGTGATGACGCTGGCCCAGCTCAGCCCCCCCAACCGTCAGTGCAAGAAAAGCCGTGATTCGCATGGGGGATCCTCCGTCATTTTCACGGGGCTGCTGACCAATCGGCGCCGTCACGGCGGCCCTAGCACGGCAACGGCCATTTGAGTATCCATGTATTCCGTCACCTCTACCAACTTGCCCGCGCGCAGACCGAAGACATAGCAGTAGCTGTTGTTGTACGCCGTGCCGGATTTGGTCGTCACTTTGCCGCGTGCCTCAACGACCACATAATCACCCTCGGCAATCATGCGGTGCGCCTCGCAGGTGTAGATATCCGAAAAGCGGGCAAACAGGGGCTTCATGAGCTCGTTTAGCACGGCCTCTCTTCCGCGCCAGGTGTGGCTCCACGTGGATGAGCCCGCGATAGTCCAGCAGAAATCCTCCGCCATCGCCTCTGCAAAGGGCTTGCGATTTCCTCGCGCCAACTCCGCAAAAATGTGTTGCATGACTGCCTTGTTGTCCGTGCTCATCGCGCGCTCCGTGTTGACTGAGGTGTGGCAGGAGCCTGAGTTGCCGACAGCACTTCCGCAGAGTGTCCCCGATGCAAACGATAGATTGTTGCGGCCCATTCCATAGCGGGGTGTCGTAACAGCGCGCCGCGGTATTCCTGAGTGTACGAAGGAAGCTCGGCACGCAATGGGTACTGCAGCTCAGGCGGCTGCAGCACGGGCGCCAGGAGCGCCGCGGCGGTGAGATCGGCGACCGTGAACGAAGCGCCGACCAGGTATGCGCGACCCTGTCGTTCCTGCTCAATCCGGTCAAGCGCGGCACTCACGGTGGCGCGATACGCATCGAGTTCCTTCTCCCTAATGCGATGGCGAAACCGGTAGAACGTGGGAAAGACCCGCAACAGCGGCCGCAACTTCTGGTAGGCCTGTTCCGGCATGCCCGTCGTCAGTACACGGAGCGCCACCTCGGGATCGTGCTGGAAGAGCGGCGCGATGATAGCCGCGCGCAATGCAGGGCCGAGCTCCTCATCAAGATCGTCTTCCAGCGCGAGCGCGCGGTTTCGCGCCAGGGCTTCCCGAGGATATAGCGCCGGATCCGGGTAGCGCTCCTCGAGTGCGGCGATGATCTGCGTCGAATCGCTGATCGCGCGCCCCTCTAACCACAAGATCGGGAGCTTGCCCTGACCCGTCGCGCGCCAGGCCCGGATCAGGTAGTCGGGCCCGAGGACCCGCCGGCGATGCCCGACAGCCTTGTAGTCGAGCGCCCAGCGCGCCTTTTCGCTGAAGTGCGAGAGCGGAATGTGCCATAGGAGCGGGATGTCCTTCCTGTCCTGTGTCCCGGCTGTCTCCGCCACGGCGCCTCCACTGACCGGCCGACGGATTAGGATGCGCATGACCTGCAGCGCAGGCAAGTGGTCCGGCCGCAAAGAGACGGATGACGCGGACATCGCTCTTTACGGTAATCTCGCCCAGAAGCCCGCATCCGTATCTGAAGCGGGCGCATGGTCGGAGGCCGCGTCCTGATATGTCACGCATCCTGTCAGCTCTCGCACTCCTGTGGTTGTCTATTCAGCCCACGTTCCTACCGGCTGAGGAATCCAAGCAACCGGAGGTCTTGGTGTTCGCCGCGGCGTCTCTCACCAATGCGCTGCAGGAGATCGGGGCGGCGTACGAGAAGAGTGCTGCGGTCCGGGTCAAGGTGTCGTTCGACGCGAGTTCCAGCCTGGCTCATCAGATCGAAGCGGGTGCCCCGGCCGATCTGTTCTTCTCGGCTGATACCCAGTGGATGGATTACCTGGAGAGCCGGCACCTGATCCAGCCGGCAACCCGGCGGAACGTCCTCGGAAACCGGTTGGTCCTGATCGCTCCAACTGCGAGCCAGATCAAGCTCAAGATTGCGTCGCACTTCCCGCTGGCAGCAGCTCTCGGCCAAGGCCGCCTGGCGATCGCGGACCCGGACTCGGTTCCCGCCGGCCGTTATGCGCGCTCAGCGCTGTCGACGCTGGGTGTATGGAACGAGGTGGCCGATCGGCTTGCGCGTGCGGAAAACGTGCGCGCAGCACTCGCCTTCGTGGCGCGTAGCGAGACACCCCTCGGCATTGTGTACTCCAGCGACGCGCTGGTTGAAAAGAACGTGCGTGTGGTCGATACGTTTCCTGCCAACACGCATGAGCCCATCGTATATCCGGTCGCTCTTACCACGTCGGCGAAGGGAGAGGCTGCGGGCTTCTTGGCGTATCTCCTCGGTCCGCGTGCACGGGAAGTCTTCGTCAAATACGGCTTTACAGAGCCCTGAGCCGCAGCTCAGCCAGGCGGAGAAAGGGTCACAGTGACTCTCACCGTGGGGGAGCTCCCGCCACTCAACTGAAGTGTGATCGGTGTTGCGGCCGGCAGCACGAACTCGACAATCTTGTGAGGAGCGTTGCAGCCGGGACGCCCCTGAAAATCCTTCGCCTGAATCGGTAGGCCGTTCGCGATAACATCTACCCAAATCTTCTGATCAAGCGCGATGCGATACACGCCGCTCGTTTCGACCGTCAGCTTGGCGAGCCCGGCGTAGGTCCCCTCGGTGCTGTTCTTGCCCGGAGCGGTGACGAACTTGACCTCCGACTGCGCTTTCAGCTGCAGTTGATAAAGTCGGTCGGAAGACAAAGTCGGCGCGGCCGTGAGACTGCTTCCCCCAGTGAGAGACTCAGCCTCCTGGGAAAACAGTTTTCTCTCCCGTTCGACATTCCAGGTGAAGGCAGAGCACGCATCCTCCGCGCGCGCGGCGGATGCAAACGCAACTGACAACGTCAGAAACAGGAATACGCCCGGCGAACTTGTCTGTCTCATTCTGACTGTAATCTTACGCAGGAGTCCCGCGGGCAACCAGCGTCTCAAAGGTCGCTGGGTCCATCGGCACGCAACGCATTATCACACGGCGCTCACCGTGGCCGCGGTCGAGAGCCGCCACGTCGGGCGCCGATTGCGTTAGGCTATACGTGGGAAGGCGTCTTCGTGTGGGCGCCTCGCCCCGCCGGATCGCGTAGGAGGATCTGATGCTTGTCAAAGACTTCCGGACGAAGATCGCATCGCTTCCAGAGGACCCCGCCGATTATCAGCTGTATCTCGCGGAGCCGGACACCGCCGACGGTCCTGATGTGGATGTTGAACTGGTGCCGGTTGTCAAAGTCAGCTGGGACGAACAAGGACGGACTGTGCGACTCTTTCCAGAGGAGGATGATTCCGACGGGGACAGCCTGGCGACGGCAGCAGATGTGCTCGCAGAGATTCCCACTGAAGTGGAAAACACGCCGGATGCGACCCTCTCGGTCGAGGTGCCGATCGTGAGGCCGCAGACGAGCAGCTACCGTGTAGGTTTTAGCGAGGTGCGAGACATCGTCGTTGGACAGAAATCCTTCGAGATCTGGCTGCTCGTGAAAGCGCGCAGCGAGTATCGGGATGAGGATCTGCCCGAGTGATTTGAGTGACCCCGGAAGCTGACACCGTGGCCGGTGGGCGCTGCGGCGCGCGAGCGCAAAGGTCACCCATGAGGATATTCGGGCTGCTGGTGGTACTTCTGGCCGTCGCCCCATCGGTGGGGATCTGCGATGGCTATTTCCGCTGCGGCTCATGGCTCGTGTCTTCCGACACGCCGGTGGCCGAGCTGCTCAAGAAATGCGGCGAGCCCTCTTCGCGGAAAGTTTCGATCCAGGACGTCTTCGGGTCGTTTGGCCAGAAATTGGGCACCACGCGTGTCGAGACCTGGCGCTACGACCGGGGCTCGCGCGCCGCCGCCATGATCGTCACGGTGGTCGACGGGAAGGTTCAAGCAGTCGAGAGTGAGTCGCGGGACTAGGTAGCAGCGCGTTCCATGTCGGCAGCGCTGATAATCGTCTATGCCTGCCTGGTAGCCGTCGAGGTCGCTGTGGTCGTCGTCTGGGTGGCCGCGACCCGCCGGCGCCGCTGGCCGGTGCGGCCCTCGGCGGGCGACGTCGTGATCGGCGGCGCAACGAGCTTCCTCGACACGCTCGGCATCGGCAACTACGCGCAGATCACGGCGTTGTTCAAGCTGCGCGGCTACCCGCCGGACGAGCTGATCCCGGGGACGCTGAACGTCGGCAATGCCGTGGGCATCCTCTTCAGCGCCGCGCTGTTCGTCAGCACGATCCAGGTCGAGCCCACACTACTGATGTGCATGGTGATCGCTTCCGGCGCCGGCGCCTGGGTCGGCGCCGGCATCGTCAGCCGCATGCGTCGTAGCGTCATCCAGGTCTTCATGGGCGTGGCGCTGCTGCTCGCCGCCGGCTTCTTCACGATGACCAACCTCGGCTTCATCCCCTCGCCCGGTTCCGCGATGGGGCTCGCCGGCTGGCGGTTCGCGCTGGCGACCGCGGCCAATTTCGTGCTCGGCGCGCTGATGTGCGTCGGCATCGGCAACTACGCGCCTTCGATGGCGCTGCTCGCCTTACTCGGCATGCATCCGATCGCCGCCTATCCCATCATGATGGCGAGCGACGGCGTGTTGATCCCGGTGGCCAGCCTCGGCTTCCTGCGCTCGGCCCGGTTCGCGCCGGCGGTCGCGGTCGGCCTCACGCTCGGCGGAATCGTTGGTACGCTCGCCGCCTTCCCGCTCGTGAAGATGCTCGGCGGTCACCTGACGCTGATGCGCTGGGCCGTGACCGGCGTCATCACCTATGCGGCGATCGCGATGCTGCGCTCGGCGCGGGCTTCGCAGCCGGACGCGCCAGTCCCGACCCTGGCGGAGTAGGGTTTTCCGCAGCTGCTTGACAGGCAATAGGATGCTTGCCTATCATTAAGGCAAGCATTAACTTGCCTATAGCGTTCATGACCGCGCACCCGCGTGACACCGATCTGCTGTTCAAGGCCCTGGCCGATCCCAGCCGTCGCAAGCTCCTCGACCTGCTGCACGCCAACGACGGGCGCACCCTCAACGAGCTGTGCGAGCACCTGGATATGACTCGCCAGGGAGTCACGCAGCATCTCGACGTCCTCGAGGCGGCGAACCTGGTCGCCAGCGCGCGGCGCGGCCGCGAGAAGCTGCACTTCCTCAATCCGGTGCCGCTGCAGGAAATCTACGAGCGCTGGATTGCCAAGTTCGAGAAGCCGCGCCTCAAGGCGCTCGCCGATCTCAAACGCAGACTGGAGAAAGCCAATGGCTAGATCGACCTTTGTCTACGTGAGCTACATCCGCACCACGCCGCAAAAGCTGTGGTCGGCGCTGACCGACGTGCAATTCATGAAGCAGTACTGGTTCGGCATGCATTGCGAAAGTCAGTGGACGGCAGGATCCGCATGGAAAATGGTCTCCAGCGACGGTGGCATCACGGACGCCGGCGAGATCGTCGAAGCCGAGCCACCGCGGCGCATGGTGATCCGCTGGCGCCACGAGAAGGTGGCGGAGCTCAAGGCCGAAGGCGACTCGCTGTGCACCATCGAGCTCGAGCCGAGCGGAGCGGCGGTCAGGCTTTCCATCACCCACACGATCGAGCGTGAGCCGTCGAAATTCATCGCGGCGGTGTCGAACGGCTGGCCGGGGATCATCTCCAACCTGAAGTCGCTGCTGGAGACCGGCTCCGTTGCCCTGACGAACTTTGCAGGGAAATAGCCGTGGCGCCCGGGGCGTGCCGAGCCTCAGGTACCAGCGCCTGCCACGGCGTACTTGTGCTCAGCGCGGGCGCTCCAGCGGTACAGGTCCTCGTTGCCGCAGTGCGGGCATTTGATGGCAGCGAGCTGGTCGTCGGATTCACCCGCGGCCGGCTTGCTGCCTGCTGCCGGCAGCGCCACGGCCATGACGAGCCCGCACGCCTTGTTTTTGCACAACCACCCAACGTAAGTGTCCCCAGCGACCATCTGATGGGGCACCCTGATGTCGACGTGGCGTAAGCCCGGCGACGTCACCGCCCTGCGTACCGGGGTTCCCAGGCTCTTCGATGAACGTTTGATTGCCACTGCTGCCTCTCCGCCTAAGCGCAAGCGATGAGCCTACCGCGGCTGCCCGCTGGCGCCAATTCATGGTAAGCGCCTGCGCCGTCCGGGTGCGGGAAATTGCGCCTCCGCGCCCGGAAGGGCAGATAATCGGGCGCTCGAGCCGGCGCACGGCGGGACGGCAGAAAATGAAGATCCTGATCGCTCTCCTGCTCGGCGGCGCATCGGTCTCGGCGCACAGCCGGCCGGCCGCCGACCTGATCGTGACCCACGCCAACATTTATACCGTGGACCACCAGCACCCCAGGGCCGAGGCCGTGGCGGTGATCGCAGAGCGCATCGTGGCGGTGGGATCGCATGCGGAGATCGATGCCTGGCGCGGACCCGAGACCCACGTGATCGACGCGCACGGCAAGCTGCTGCTGCCCGGCTTCAATGATGCCCACGTGCACTTTACCGACGGCGGCGCGGATCTCGCCGCGGTGCAGCTGAATGACGCCACCTCCGCGGCGGAGTTCACGCGCCGCATCGCGGCCCAGGCGGCGAAGACCGCCCAGGGCGAGTGGGTCCTGGGCGGCGCCTGGGACGAGACCAAGTGGAGCCCGCGGCAGGCGCCGGCGGCGTGGCTGATCGATGGCGTCACCGGCGAGGTCCCGGTGTTCGTCAGCCGCTACGACGGCCACCAGGGGCTGGCCAACTCCGCGGCCATGAATCTCGCCGGCATCTCGGCCGGGACCGCGGATGTGCCCGGCGGCGTGATCGTGCGCGACTCGGCCGGAAACCCCACCGGCATCTTCAAGGATGCGGCGCAGGAGCTGATCCTCAAGGCGATCCCGCCCCCGGCGCACGAGCAGCGCATGGCGGCGGCCAGACGGGCGCTCGCCTACGCCGCCTCGGTGGGCGTGACGAGCGTGCAGCACATGGCCGCCGATTATGCCGACGTCGAGGTGTATTCAGAGCTCGCGGAGCGAGGCGAGCTGACGACGCGCATCTACTGCGCGCCGCTCGAGACCGGCTGGCAGGATCAGGCCAGGGTCGGTCTGCGCCGCGCCTGGGGATCCTCGTACCTGCGCCTCGGCGCCGTGAAGGGCTTCGCCGACGGCTCGATCGGCTCGCGCACCGCGGCGCTGTTCGAGCCCTTCAGCGATGAGCCCGACAATCGCGGCATTCTGTCCGCCGAGATGCAGCCGCCCGAGGCCATGCGCGAGCGGCTGCTGAAGGCCGACAGCGCCGGCCTGCAGCTGCGCGTGCACGCCATCGGCGACCGCGCGATATCGATGATCCTCGACATGTTCGCCGACATCGAAAAAGCGAACGGCTATCACGATCAGCGCATGACCATCGAGCATGCCCAGCACGTGGCACCGAAGGACTTCGAGCGCTTCGCCCGGCTGCACGTGATCGCTTCCATGCAGCCCTACCACGCGATCGACGATGGACGCTGGGTCGAGGCGCGCATCGGCCACGAACGCGCCCGGACCAGCTATGCCTGGCGCAGCTTTCTCGACCACGGTGTGACGCTTGCCTTCGGCACCGACTGGGACGTCGCGCCGCTCGATCCGATCCTCGGGCTGTACGCGGCCGTCACGCGCGCGACACTCGACGGCAGGAATCCGCAGGGCTGGATTCCCGAGCAGAAGATCACGCTCGCCGAGGCGGTCGAGGCCTATACCCTGGGATCCGCGTTTGCGGAGTTTGCGGAAAAAGACAAAGGCTCGATCACGCCCGGCAAGCTCGCCGACATGGTGATCCTGAGTGGCGACATCTTCGCCATGAAGCCCGAGGCGATTCGCAGCGTGAAGGTCGAGACGACGATCACCGGCGGCAGGATCGTGTATCGCAGTAAGAACTAAGCCAGGTCGGCGAGTACCGCCGGTACGTGGCGGCGCAGCAGCTTGTTGCGGGCCTCCCACTGCTCGGCCGGGGAGAGCTCGCCGAGGAACTTCACCTCGCCGCCGGCGAGCAGCGCGGCCGGCACGCCGTCGCGGAAGAGTACCCGGTTGCCCGCGAGCGCCGGCAGCCGCGCGCCCGGCGTGAGGATGCCGACCAGGTTGAGTGGATCCGAGCCCGAGAGCGAGACGTAGTAACCCTCGCGGGGCTTGCGCCGCGCCTCGCGCATGAGGCCGATCGCTTCCGGAGCCGCGTACTGCTCGCCGGTGACCGAGGCGACGAAGCGCCCGCCGCGGATCTCCCCGCGAGCCTCGAGCCGCCGGCAGCACATGAGCAGGTCCCGCCACGGCGGCAGCCAGTCGGCCTCGCGCGCCAGCAGCCGCCAGAAGATGACGCCCCAGCGGCGCAGCAGAGTGCGTACCACGTGCTCGATGAGCTCTTCCTCGCGCGCGCGGTCCATGCCGGGCGCTGCGGTGGTGCTCGCGCGCACGCGCTGCGCCCAGCGTCCCGCGGCATCCATGCCGAAGAGCGCGATGCGCCGCCGGCGGCGGCCACCCATGGCGGGGCGGCGGCGGTCGGACGGCACGAGCAGCGCCCGAAGTCCGGCGAAGCTGTCGGAGTTGACGAGCCCGAGCGCGACCAGCTCCGCGAGCGCCTCCTCGGCCTGGGAGGGCAGGAGCCCGGTGCCGCTCGTGAGCTCATCGAAGAACGAGGCGCCGTGGCTGGCGAGATAGTCGGCGACCCGCCCGGCCGGCGCACTGAGCTGCGCGGGCGCCGCATTCCCCGCGAGCGCCGACCAGAGTGGGAGGTTGCGCCGCGCGAGCAGCACGATCGGGGTAGCGCGCACCGGTGCCGCGCGCCGCTCGGGATCGGAACGCCGCGGTGCCAGGCGCGTCCACACGAAGCGCCCGGCGAGGCATTGCTCATCGAGCCAGGCCGGCTCGTACTCGCTGATGCGCTCGGGGAGGATCTCGGTTTCCCAGGCGCTGGCGGCCGCCTCGAAGCCCTCGAGCTGCGCCAGGATGGCGCCGACCGCATCCGGTCCCTCCATGCGTCCTTCGGGCGTCACCCGCTGCCATTCGAACAGGAACCGCAGGAAGTCGCGCGCTTCGATCGGCTCGATCTCGGCTCGCAGCCGCTTAACCGTGTAGCGGTGGATGCGGGCGAGCAGGCGCCGTTCGCACCACTCCGGCACGCCCGGTGCGCCTTCCGGCGTGAACAGGCCACGCATCGCGAAGCCCTCGGTCTCGAGCGCTGCGAGCGCGCTGTCGATGCGCGCCGGACTCAAGCCGGTCAGCGCGGCGAGCGCGGGCGCGGTCACGGGGCCTGAGCCCGTGAGCCGGCCGCGCAGCGCCTCGATGAGCGCAGCCTCGGGGCTCAGCTGGCGCGCGTGCGCGGGCGGCGTGATCACCGGCGGGTCGCATGCGGCGGCCGGGTAAAGGGCGGTGAACAGCGGCAGCTGCTCGGCCGTGACCCAGAGCCTGGTACGCTCGGCGCTGAGCCGCGTCACGCGCCGCTCGCCGGCCAGTTGCCGCATGAGCTCCGGCCAGCCGTCCTGCCGCTCGACCTCGGCCGCCGTGAGGAAGGTCAGCCACACGAGCGCATCGTGCAGCTCGTCGGCGCTCGTGGCATCGGGCCACGCCTCGGAGCGCACCCGCGCGATGGCGTCCGGGTCGAGCTTGCCGATGTCGGCGGCGCTCTGCGGATCGAGCCAGCGCCGGCTCATGACGGCCTGGGTGCGCCGCTCCTCGAGCGGTGCATCGTCGAGGAACGCGTACGGCCGTGCCGAGAGCACCTCGAGCGCGAGCGGCGAAGGCTCGGTCAGGTCGCGGGCGAGCGAGCGGATGCTGCCCGCCTCGAGCCCGCGCAGGAGGCGCTCGAGCCCCTCGATGTCCATGGCCTCCTCGAGGCAGTCGCGGATCGCCTGGCGCACCAGCGGATGGTCGGGGATCTCGAGCTCGCCGGTGAGGTTCTCGGCGCACGCCACCTGATCGGGAAACACCGCCGTCAGCAGATCCTCGGACGCCATGCGCTGCAGCGGTGCGGGCACTTTCCTGCCGCCGCGAAAGCGCGGCAGGGCGAGCGCGATGCTGGCGCTCCAGCGCCAGCGCACCGGAAACATCGGTGCCGCGCACAGCGCCTGCACCAGCAGCGGCCGCACGGTGTTGGAATGCAGGTAGCGGGCGACGTCGGCGAGCTCGAAGCTGTGCGCGGTGGTGAGCGACAGCACGATCGTGTCCTCGGTCGCCGCGGCCTGCAGCTCGAAGTTGAAGGAGCGGCAGAAGCGCTTGCGTAAGCTGAGGCCCCAGGCGCGGTTGATGCGGCTGCCGAAGGGGGAGTGGATCACCAGCTGCATGCCGCCGGCTTCGTCGAAGAAGCGCTCGAAGATCACCAGCTCCTGCGTCGGCAGCGCGCCGAGGGCGGCACGCGCCGCGGCCAGGTAGTTGGTGAGCTGCAGCGCCGCGGGCGCGCTGATGCCGGTCTCCGCAGTGAGCCAGGCGGTGGCGGCGTCGGCGCCCTCATCGAGCCTCGCCTCGAGCTCGCGCCGCAGCCGTGAGACGCTCGCCGAGAGCTCATCGGTACGTCCCGGCGCCTCGCCGATCCAGAAAGGGATACTCGGCGGCTCGCCGCGCGCATCCTCGACGCGCATCCGTCCCGGCTCGACCCTGAGGATCCGGTACGAGACGTTGCCGAGCTGGAAGATGTCGCCCTGCAGGCTCTCGATCGCGAAGTCCTCGTTCACCGTGCCGACGAACTGCGCCTGCGGCTCGAGCAGCACCTGGTAGTCGGCCGTGTCGGGAATGGTGCCGCCGGAAGTGAGGGCGGTGAGCCGCGCGCTGCGGCGCCCCCTGATGCGGTGGTTGACCCCGTCGTGATGGATGAGCGCCCCGTGGCGGCCGCGGCGCGTGCTGTAGCCTTCGGCGAGCATCCGCACCAGCTCGTCGAACTCGCTGCGCTTCAGATCGCGGTAGGGCCAGGCGCGGGTGACGAGCGCGAACAGCGCTTCCTCCTGCCACTCATGCGCCGCCGCCTCGGCCACGATCTGCTGTGCCAGCACATCGAGCGGCTTCTCCGGGATCGCGAGCCGGTCGAGCTCGCCGCGGCGCACCGCGGCGAGCAGCGCCGTGCACTCCGCCAGGTCGTCGCGCGACAGCGGGAAGAGGCGCGCCTTGGGGGTGCCGCCGAGGGAGTGGCCGGAGCGGCCGGCGCGTTGCAGGAAGGCGGCAATCGAGCGTGGCGAGGCGAGCTGGCAGACCAGATCCACCTCACCGATGTCGATACCGAGCTCGAGGGATGCGGTCGCGACCAGCGCGCGCAGCTCGCCGCGCTTCAGGCGCGTCTCGGCATCGAGGCGCGACTCCTTGGCCATGCTGCCGTGATGCGCGGCGACGTGCTCGGCGCCGAGACGCTCCGACAGGTGGCGCGCGATGCGCTCGGACTGGCGGCGTGTGTTGACGAATACCAGCGTCGTACGATGCTCGCTCACGAGCTCGGCGAGGCGGTCGTAGACCTGTGTCCAGACCTCGCCCGACATGACCGACTCGAGCGGCGCGGGCGGGATCTCGAGCTGCAGGTCGCGATGGCGGACGTGCCCGGTGTCGATGATGGTGCAGTCGGGAGTGCCGTCGGCACGCATGCCGCCCATGCCGACCAGGAAGCGCGCGACCTCCTCGATCGGTTTCTGTGTGGCCGAGAGCCCGACGCGCGTCAGCCGCCGTCCCGCGAGCGCCTCGAGCCGCTCGAGCGTGAGGGCGAGGTGCACGCCGCGCTTGCTGGCGGCGATGGCGTGAATCTCATCGACGATCACGGTGCGCGTGGTGGCGAGCATCCGCCGCCCGGACTCCGAGCCCATGAGGATGTAGAGCGACTCGGGGGTCGTTACCACGATGTGCGGCGGGCGTTTGCGCATCGCCGTGCGCTCGTGTGGCGGCGTATCGCCGGTGCGTACGAAGGTGCGGATGCCGTGCTCGGGCAGCCCGAGCGCGCGCAGCTCGTCGGCGATGCCGGTGAGCGGCGCCTCGAGATTGCGGTGGATGTCGTTGGAGAGCGCCTTGAGCGGCGAGACGTATACCACGCTGGTCTCGTCGGCGAGCCCTTGCGATGCGAGGCGAACGCGCACCAGCTGGTCGATGACCGCGAGGAAAGCGGCCAGAGTCTTGCCCGAGCCCGTCGGGGCCGCGATCAGCACGTGGCGAGCGGCTGCAATCGCCGGCCACGCCGCCTCCTGCGCCGGGGTCGCGCCCTCAAAACTTCGGGTAAACCAGCCGGCGACGGCTGGATGGAACTCGGCGGGCATGGCGGCATTGAAGCACAGCCTGCGTCGCCCGAGGAGCCGGGGAGCGCCGAATTAATCCAACGTACAGTGAGTTGCCTGAACCGTGCCTGTATGCGCGGATACTTTCAAAGGGGAGTAAAGTCGGTGGCTGGTTGGGTTGCTTGCCGAGGACGTCTCACGATGTGGGAAGAAGAGACCGCGGATTCATTCCGCCGCAAACTCCTCTGGTGGATCGGCGGCCTGGTGGTCGTCGCGGTTGCCGGCTTCGCGCTCTGGTACCGGTTCCTGTTCCATCCGGCGGAAACCCCGCCGCCGGCCTCCGCCGCCAAGCCGGCCGCGGCCCCGGCCGCGACGGAGCCGGCCGTCTCTAACCCGATGCCTGAGGCCGCCGCCGGATCCGAGGCGTTGCCGGCGCTCAACGACAGCGACCCGATGGTGGAGCAGTCGCTCACCGGCGTGTTAGGTCGCCCGACGATCGAGGCGCTGCTGGTACCGCAGAACATCGTGCGGCACATCGTGGTCACGGTGGACAACCTGCCGCGCCACAAAGTGGCCGTGGAGCTGCGGCCGGTGAAGCCCACGCCCGGGCAGACGGCGGTGTCCACGCAGGGCGACCTGACGGTGCTCAGCGAAGCGAACTTCGAGCGCTACACGACCCTGGCGCACGCGGTGCAGGCCGCCGACGTCAAGCAGCTCGCGGCGCTCTACCAGCGGCTCTATCCGCTCTTCCAGCAGGCCTATGAGGATCTCGGTTATCCCGGCAAGTATTTCAACGACCGGCTGGTCGAGGTGATCGATCACCTGCTCGAGACGCCGGAGGTGGCGGCGCCGATCCAGCTCGAGCAGCCGCGGGTGTTCTACACCTACGCCGATGCCGGCCTCGAGGGACGCTCGGCCGGACAGAAGCTGCTGATCCGCATGGGACCGGCGAACGCGCGCATCATCAAGGCGAAGCTGCGCGAGTTGCGCGCCGAGATCGTCGCCAGGAAGTAGCGGTCAGGCCGCAGCGCAAATGACTGATCCCATCGCGGCCCCCGACGAAGAGGGTCTCGACACGCCGCTCGCCGATCTGCGCTCGGTGCTGATTGCCGGAGAGTCGATCGAAGCCTGGGCGATCCAGCGGCGGATGTTTGCGCTCGCTCATCGCCGGGTGCTGGTGGCGGCGACCAGCGGCCGGCTCATCATCATCAGCCGCCCGCTGCTCGGCGGCTTCGACCTGGTGACGGTGCGCTGGCAGGACCTGGAAGAGGTCACGCTGCGCGTAGGCGTGTTCGGCGCCGATCTCGGCGTTCGCGCCGGCAAGGCGAGCGATCTGGCCTCGCTCGGCACAGCGGGCGCGCAGCGGCTCGAGCTCAAGGGTCTGCGCAAGGAGCAGTCGCAGGCGGTCTATCGCATCTGCCAGGCGCAGGACCAGGCATGGCGCGAGAAGCGCCGGGTGCGCGAGCTCGAGGAGCTGCGGGCGCGCTCAGGTGGCATCCAGGTTACGGCGGGAGCGCCCCTCGCAGGCGTCCCCAGCGCCGCGGGCGATGACGCGGTGCGGCGGCTGCAGGAGGCGAAACGGCTGCTCGACGCCCGGCTGATCACCGACGCCGAGTACGAGGCGATCAAGGCAAAGATCGTCTCGACCTGAGCCGCTATACATAAGGACTCACAAGTAATCCACAGGCGATCCACAGGACAGGTGCGTTAGGCTTGCGCGCCATGGTCGCCATCCGCCTGCGCCGGCAGAAACCGGTCGAGAACGAAGTCCTCGGGACCTACAGCTTCACGAGCCGGACGGTCCGGGTCCTGAAGACCCAGGACGACCATATCCTCTGGACCTGCGATTGCGACAAGTTCCGCCGCCAGGCGGGCCAGCGCGAGCCGCTCTGGTGCAAGCACATCGCCAAGGCAGCCGCTCGCCGCTCGCTCGAGCGCTTGACGCGCCGCGTGGCGGTCACCCACGGCGGCGAGCGCTGAGCGGCGCACCGGCTTACATAAGAAACCCCGTGCCTTTGCGGCGCTGGGGGGTTTTAGGTATGGTGGGGCCACACGGCAACGGGAGCCTCGACTATGCGCTGGGAAACTCCACGGGCGATCGACATGCGGTTCGGCATGGAAATTACCTTGTATATCGCGAGCCGCTGATGCCTCCGGCGCACCCGGCAGCGGTCCGGGGCGGCGCGCAATCCTCGATGTATCGTGAGAATCCGGGTACTGGGATCAGCCGCCGGTGGCGGCTTTCCCCAGTGGAACTGCAACTGCCGTAACTGCTCGGGCGTGCGCAGCGGCACCGTGCGTGCCGCGCCCCGGACTCAATCCTCGATCGCCGTCGGCGGCTCAGACCCGGCCGCCTGGGCGCTCGTCAACGCGTCCCCTGACCTCCTCACACAGCTCAGGGAGTATCCCGAGCTCCAACCCGCGCGTGCGCCGCGCGACTCGGGGATAGCCGCAATCGTGCTGGTCGATGCGCAGATCGACCACGCGACCGGACTCTTTATGCTGCGCGAATCCACGGCGCCGCTCGCCATCTGGTGCACCGATGCGGCGTACGCCGACCTCACCGGCGGCAACCCGATCTTGAAGGTGCTCGGGCACTACTGCGGCATCGACCGGCACCGCATGGACAGCTCGGGTGAGGAGTTCTCGATCGACGGCGTAGCTGGCGTGCGCTGGCGGGCGCTCGCGGTGCCGAGCAAGCCTGCGCCGTACTCACCTCACCGCGGCGCGCCGGTCCCCGGGGACAACGTGGCGCTCGTGATCGGCGATGCAGCGAGCGGCAGAGCCGCGGTCTACGCACCCGGGCTCGGGGCGATGGAGCCGCCGGTATGGAGTGCAATGCAATCCGCCGCCTGCGTGCTGGTCGACGGCACTTTCTGGAGCGACGATGAGATGCTTCGCCGGGGCCTGTCGGGCAAGCGCGCCCGCGACCTCGGGCATTTGCCTCAAAGCGGCGCCGGCGGCATGCTCGAGTGGCTCTCGAAGCTGCCGCGTGCCACGCGCAAGATCCTCATCCACGTGAACAATACCAATCCGATCCTCGACGAAGACTCGCCGGAGCGCGCGGCGCTCACCCGTGCCGGCGTCGAAGTCGCGTGGGATGGAATGGAGATCACTCTGTGAGCGAGGTGGCGTGGACGCGCGCGGAGTTCGAGGCGAGGTTGCGCGAGCGCGGGCGCGCCTACCACATCCACCACCCATTCAACGTGATGCTGAACTCCGGCAAGGCGAGCCGCGAGCAGATTCGCGGCTGGGTGGCGAACCGCTTCTACTACCAGATCAACATCCCGCTGAAGGACGCCGCGATCCTCGCCAACTGCCCCGAGCGCGCGGTGCGGCGCAACTGGGTGCAGCGCATCCTCGATCACGATGGCTACGGCGACGATCCGGGCGGCATCGAATCCTGGCTGCGCCTCGCCGAGGCGGTGGGTCTCAGCCGCGCCGAGGTCGAAAGCCTCACGCAGCTGCTGCCGGGGGTGCGCTTCGCGGTCGAGGCTTACGTCAACTTCGCGCGCCGCGCGCCCTGGCCGGAGGCGGTGTGCGCTTCGCTCACCGAGCTGTTCGCGCCCGACATCCATCGCCAGCGCCTCGCCGGCTGGCCGCAGCACTACCCGTGGATCGATCCGGCGGGCCTCGAATACTTTCAGAGCCGCATGAGCCGCGCACGGCGTGACGTCGAGTTCGCGCTCGCCGTGACCCTCGAGCGCTTCGACACGCGCGCCGCCCAGCAGCGTGCGCTCGAGGTACTGAAGTTGAAGCTCGATATCCTCTGGCAGATGAACGATGCCATGGCGCTCGCCTACGGAGTGACGGCGTGAGCGCGCTCAGCGGCAGCGAACGGCCGGCGATCGCGCACGGCATGCGGCTGCAGTGGGAGCCGGCGCAGGAGGCACATGTGCTGCTCTACCCGGAAGGCATGGTGAAGCTCAACGGCAGCGCCGGGGCGATCCTCGAGCGCTGCGACGGGGTGCGCACCGTCGCGGAGATCATCGCCGATCTCGAGCTCGCCTTCGGCGCCGCGAATCTCACCGACGATGTCACGGCGTTCGTCGCGCTGGCGCTCGAGCGCCGCTGGCTGGAGCTGCGCGAGTGAGCGGCGCTGCGCGATGGCGGTCCGCAGGGTGCTGAGGATGGGCGAGCCCCTGCTGCGGCAGGTGGCCTCGCCGGTCACGCGCTTCGACGCCGAGCTCGCCGCGCTCATTGCCGACATGGACGACACCATGCGGGCCCTGAGTGGCGCCGGGATCGCGGCCCCGCAGATCGGCGTCAGCCTGCGGGTCGTGATCTTCGAGCTCAAGGACAACCCGCGCTACCCGCAGTTGAGCCCGGTGCCTTACACGGTGCTGGTCAATCCGCAGCTCACGGTGCTCGATGGAGAGCAGGAGGAGGGCTGGGAAGGGTGCCTCTCGGTACCGGGGCTGCGGGGCCTCGTGCCGCGCTACCGGCACTTGCGCTACCAGGGATTCGATGCCGCCGGCAGGGCGCTCGACCGCACGGTCGAGGGCTTTCACGCGCGCGTCGTGCAGCACGAAGTCGATCATCTCGATGGCATACTCTTCCCGCAGCGGGTACGCGACTTGCGCAACTTCGGGTTCGAGGACGTGCTCGCCGGACAGATGACGCCGATGCCGGACTGAACGCATGAGCCGCAGGGAGACTCGCATGACTCACCACGCCAGCGGGTCCTTCGAAGTCAAGGTCACGCCGCAGAAGCCGGACACGCAGATCGCCAGGACCGCGAACCTCGGACGCCTCACCATCGACAAGCGCTTCCACGGCGATCTCGAGGCGAGCGCCAAGGGCGAGATGCTCGCCACTCAGAGCGACGTCAAGGGCTCGGCCGGCTACGTGGCGCTCGAGCGAGTGACCGGCAGGCTCCAGGGGCGCAGCGGCAGCTTCGTGCTGCTGCACAGCGCCACCATGAAACGCGGCGCGCCCGAATCGACCATCACCGTGGTGCCGGACTCCGGCACCGGCGAGCTCGCCGGGCTCACGGGCAACATGCGCATCACGGTCGCCGCCGACGGCGCCCACTCCTACGAGTTCGATTTCAGGATCGAGCCGCGGCCGGCCGGCTGACGCGCACGTCGCGCTGCATGCGGATGGCGGCCTCGATCCCCTGGTAGTACCCAGGGACGCGCCCCACCTCGCGATAGCCGAGCACGCGATAGAAGCCCTGCGCCGCTTCGTTGTGCACGCGCAGCTCCAGGCCGATCAGATAAGTGCCGGCAGTGAGCGCGGTCTCCTCGAGCCAGGTCACGAGCCGCCGCGCGATGCCGCGGCGCCGGTGCGCCGGGTCGACGGCGAGCAGATTGAGGTGAGCGACCTCGTCGGCGTAGCGCATGATGGCGAAACCGGCGATGGCGCGATCGCTGCGGGCGGTGAGCACCACACTCTCCGGATGGCGCACGTGCCAGCGGATGCGCTCCGCGCCCCACGCCGGGCGCAGGCCCGACTCGATGAGCTCATGCGACATCGCCGCGAGATACGCCGCGTCGGCGACACGCGCGGGCTCGAGGCGATAGTCCTGCACGCTGGCTCCTCAGGCGAGGGTGTGGAAGACCTGCTGGACGTCGTCGTCCTGCTCCAGGCGATCGATCAGCGTCAGCACCTCGGTGGCCTGCGCCTCCGGCAGCTCCGTCGGTACGGTGCAGATGTACTCGTGCGCGGCCGAGAGCGGCGCGATGCCACGCGCCTCGAGCGCTTCCTGCAGCTTGCCGAAATCCGCGAACGCGCAGCGGATCACGAGCTGCGGCTCGCCTTTCTCACCCGTGCTCTCACCCATCTCCTCGAGCCCGTGATCGATGAGGTAGAGCTCGAGGTCATCCTGGTCGATGCCGGCGGGATCGAGGCGGAACACGCCCATCTTCTTGAACAGGAAGCTGACGCTGCCGCTGGTGGCGAGGTTGCCGCCGTTCTTGGTGATGATGTTGCGCACCGCCGCCACGGTACGGGTCGGATTGTCGGTCGCGGTCTCCACCAGCAGCGCGACGCCATGCGGCGCGTAGCCTTCGTAGAGCACCTGGTGGTAGTGGGTCGCGTCCCGCCCCGAGGCGCGCTTGATCGCCGCCTCGATCCGGTCCTTGGGCATGTTGACGGCGCGCGCGTTCTGGATGGTCCGGCGCAGGGTCGGGTTGGAAGTCGGGTCCGGGCCACCCGCCTTGACCGCCATGGTGATGTCCTTGGCGATGCGGGCGAACTGCTTCGCCATGCGGTTCCACCGCGCGAACATCGTGTGCTTGCGGACTTCGAAGATGCGGCCCATGGCGGGCTATTGTAGCGCGGTGCAGCCGCGCACACGGGCGACAGCCCCTTGTGCGCCGGCAAAAACGACGCTTTTTGCCGGCGAGCGATGATCGGTTTGGTGGGTGGGCCTGCCGAAAAATCCGCAGGATTTTTCGGCCAATCGACCAGACGCTAAGGAGTTACGCGAGCTGCGCGTGCAGCAGACGCATGCGCCGCTGCTGGCGGCCGAGCGCGCGCTCGATTTCGCGCAGCTTCGCCGGCAGCTCCGACTGCTGCCAGTGCTCGATGACCGCGCGGCGCTTCTCGTCGAGCCACTGCTCCTTGACGCGCGCCCAGTCGGCGATCGCGGCGAGGAAGGTCTCGTACTCGTGCGCGACGCGCGCACGCAGCTGCTCGATGTGCGAATGACCGGCGCTCGGCAGATCGGCCAGCCGTTTCTCGGCGCGCTTGAACTGCATCGCCAGCAGCGCCCGCTGGATCTGGAACCAGGGGGTGCGCTTCAGGCGCCGTGTCACGCCGACCACTGCGAGTCCCGCGATCAGCCACTTGGTCGGATCCCACTGCCACCAGCGCACACCGTTGCGATAGTCGTGGGCAAAGATGTGGTGGAAGTTGTGATAGCCCTCGCCGTAGGTCACCACCGCCAGCGCTGGGTTGTCGCGCGCGGTGTTGTCCTCGGTGTACGGGCGCGTACCCCACATGTGGGCCAGCGAGTTGATGAAGAAGGTGACGTGATGGCTCCACACCAGGCGCAGCACGCCGGCGAGGATCAGCATGCCCCACAGGTCGTGGAAGATGACGCCGGCGACGAGCGGCAGGCCGAAGTTCAGCCCGATCGCCAGCGGCACGTAGTAGCGGTGCTGGAAGGCGAGCAGCCGGTCCTTCTTCAGGTCCGGAATGTTGGTGAAGTCGGGCTTGCCGCTCGGGTACTCGCGCAGCATCCAGCCGATGTGCGAGAACCAGAAGCCGCGCCGCGCCGAGTACGGGTCGCGATCGACGTCGTCGACGTACAGGTGATGACTGCGGTGCCCGCTGCACCAGATGAAGGCGCTGTTCTGCAGCGACATGGTGCCGAAGATCAGATAGAAGATGCGCAGGCCCAGGCTGGCGTCGTAGGTGCGATGTGCCCACAGGCGGTGGTAGCCGCCGGTGATCGACATGCCGTTGGCGATCAGGAAGAAGGCGAAGATGGCCCAGTCGGCGCCCGTAAAGCCGTACTTGAGCCCGTACCAGGGCACGAGCACTGCCGCGGCGGCGAACGTGAGGGCAAACATCAGGGCGTTCGCCCAGATCAACGGCGGCTTGGCGGGAGCGGCGGACATGCGGTGGCTCGGACCCCTTTTCGGCAAGGCGGCGTAACTTATCACGACCGGCCACCCGAAGTGGGACTTGTGTCCCTATCCGGCGGCCGTACCGGCCGAGGACACCTTAATTAAGGGGAGCGCGCACCCGGCCCCGCCGCGGCGCACCATGTGCGCGGCGCTGAAGGGTGTCGTTACGCCTGGATCAGTCCGTGGCGGATCGCGATTAGCGTGAGCTCGGCCTGGTTTGACACGCCAAGCTTCTGCTTGATGTTGTAGAGATGCGTTCCGACCGTGGACGCGGACAGGTTCAAATCCTCGGCGATGCGCTGCACGCCGGCGCCGCCGGCCAGACGCACGAATACCTCGAACTCGCGCTCCGACAGTCGCTCGACGGCCGACTTGCCGCCGCTGTCCAGCTCATCCAGCGCCAGCTTCTGCGCCAGCGCCACGTCGATGAACCGCTGTCCGCTTGCCACCGTCATGATCGCTTCGAGCAGCGCCTCCGGAGCACTGCGCTTGGAGAGGAAGCCGCGTGCACCCTCGCGCAGCGCGCGCCGTGCGTGCAGCGGATCGTCATGGGCGGACAGTGCCAGTACGCGCGCCTGTGGGTGGTGGGCGCGGATGCGCCGTAACGCCTCGAGCCCGCCCATGCCCGGCATGGCGAGGTCCATGACTACCACGTCGGGCGTGAGCTCGAGGTAGCGCTGACAGGCGCTCTCGCCCGAGTCCGCTTCCCCGACCACGGTGATATCGGGGTGTGCCTGCAGCAGCAGCCGGAAACCGGTGCGCACCACCGCGTGATCGTCCACCAACAGCACGCGGATCACGGATGCACCAGGGGAATGAGCGCCGTGAGGCGCACGCCATGAGGCGCCACGTTGCATACCTCGAGACTCCCGCCGAGCTGCTCGACCCGTTCGGCCAGACCGCGCAGGCCGAAATGGCCGGGACGCGCCCATTGCGCGGGCAGGCCCACGCCGTCATCCGTCACCGACACCGTCAGGCTCTCGGGCGTGGAGCTCAGGTCGATGTCCACCCGCGCGGCGTGCGCGTGACGCACGGCATTCACGAGCCCCTCCTGCACCACGCGGTAAGCGGCGAGCGTGACGCTGGTGCCGAGGTCCGCGGGCAGCTGATGGCGTAACACCAGCGCCGGCAAGGCGTGGCGCTGCTGCCAGTCCCGCACCAGGCTCTCGAGTGAGGCCCCGAGCCCGAGCGTGTCCAGTGCCGGCGGCGCGAGTCGGGGAATGAGGCCATGCAGCGCGTCGTACAGGCGCGCCGCCTCCTCGCACACCAGCCGTGCGGCGGAGACGGAGCTCGGCTCGGCGGACTGCGTCGCGATCGCCATGGCGAGACTGCGGATTGCGGTGACCGACTGGCCGAACTCGTCGTGCAGCTCGTGGGCGATCAGCCGCCGCTCCTCCTCCACGCTCTGCTCCACCACCAGCGCCAGCTCGCGGCGCTCCTCGAGCCGGGCGCGTGCCTCGCGCGCCTCGCGCTCGGCCTGCACGTTGTCCGCGACCGCCTGGGCCATGCGGTTGAATGCCGAGCCGATGGCGCGTGCTTCGGCGCCGGAGAGCGGCGGCAGACGATACGTTAGGTCGCCACGCATCAGTCGCTCGAGTCCGTCGACGATGACCGGGAACGGCGCGAGCGCACGCTCCACCAGCCAGAATGCGAGCACCGCCAGTACCAGCAGCGTGACCGCCGCCAGGAGCACCAGCCGTGTCAGGTCATCCCAGGCGTCCAGTATGGCGCGCGAGGGCTGCGCCTCGATCATCAGCTGCGTGCCGTCCGCAAGCTCGAACCCGTGACGCGCCGGATGCGGAGCGAGCAACCGTGCGAACCATGCGGGCGCGTCGCGGCCCGCCTTGTAGACGGCTGGAGGCGACCGGTACAGCAGCTGCCCCGAGGAGTTGCGCAGCGTGATCTCGTTGGCGCGCACGTGGCCGAGCTGCTCGAGGAGCCGGCGGACCGCCGGCTCTCCGCCCGCCTCCGAATAGGCCACGGCGAGCTGGCCGATAACCTGCACGGCGACGTGATTGGCGGCCTCGATTTCCTCGCGGATGGAGGAGCGGGTATCGCGAATCTCGTCGGCGACCAGGGCGGCGACGAACACCGCAGTGACGGCCGTCAGCACCAGGTTCAGGCGCGTCCGCAGCTTCATCGGTGGCTCAAGTGGGCCGTCCTCAAGAAAATCATGAGGCCACTTTCATGACGATCCGCTACCGTTCCGCCGCTTCCGGGGAAAGGATACACCCGTTGACACTGGACCCCGTCTAACCGACCCGAGCGAGGAGAGCTGACCATGCGCTGGGAAACGCCGCAGGCGACCGATTTCCGCTTCGGTATGGAAATCACGCTGTACATCGCGAACCGCTGACTGACCGAATGGGGCTGGGAGCCCGGCACACCGGGCTCCACGTGCCCGCCAGGTGAAACCGGGCGCTCGGCCCGGGTCTCTCTTATATTATGCTGCCCAGCGCTCGCCACCCCGCCAGGGATGGCGGGCGGTGCCTGCGTCCTGCGCCGCCCGATCACAGATGAGAACCGAGCACAGTGTCGGCCCGCCGCTCTGGCTGCTGCTGGAGCTGACCTACCGCTGCCCGCTGCATTGCGTCTTCTGCTACAACCCGACCGACCTCGCCGCTAACGGAGCCGAGCTGCCGACCGGGGAGTGGCTGCGGGTGCTGCGTGAGGCGCGCGCGCTCGGCGCGGTGCAGCTCGGGCTGTCCGGCGGCGAGCCGCTCGTGCGCACGGATCTCGAGACGATCGTCGCCGAGGCGCACGGCCTCGGCTTCTACGTCAACCTGATCACCTCCGGCGTCGGCCTGACCGAGGAGCGCATCGCCGCGCTCAAGAACGCCGGGCTCGATCACATCCAGCTGTCCTTTCAGGACAGCAGCCGCGAGCTCAACGATTTCCTCAGCAGCACCCGCACCTTCGAGCTCAAGGCGCGTGTCGCGGCGCTGATCCGCAAGTACGACTACCCCATGGTGCTCAACGTGGTGCTGCACCGGCTCAACATCGATCACGTGGGCGAGATTCTCGCCATGGCGGAGCGCATGGGCGCGCAGTACGTCGAGCTCGCCAACACGCAGTACTACGGCTGGGCATGGCTCAATCGCGCGCACCTGCTGCCGAGCCGCGCGCAGCTCGAGCGCGCCGAGGAAGTCACGCGCCGCGTGCGCGAGCGGGTGGGCGCGGCGATGCGGATCTACTTCGTGGTGCCGGACTACTTCGAGACGCGGCCCAAGGCCTGCATGAACGGCCTGGGCTCGGTGTTCCTGGCCGTCACTCCGGACGGCAGCGCGCTGCCATGTCACGCAGCGCGCATGCTGCCGGGACTCACTTTCCCCAACGTGCGCGAGCAGGACCTGCGCGCCATCTGGTACGAGTCGGCGGCCTTCAATCACTTCCGCGGCGATGAGTGGATGAAGGAGCCCTGCCGCAGCTGCCCGGAGAAACAGCGCGACTTCGGCGGCTGCCGCTGTCAGGCCTACCTGCTAACCGGCGATCCCGCCGCCGCCGATCCGGTGTGCGAGCTCTCGCCGCATCACGCGCTGGTGACCGCGGCGGTCGAGCAGGCCGAGCGCGCCGTCGCAGGTGCGGGCGGGGGGCGGGGCGCTGCGCTCACTTTCCGCGATCACCGCATCTCGATCCCGGTCGTGGTGGAGGGCCGATGACCATCGAGACAATCAGCGAGCATCGCAGTTTCGGCGGCCAGCAGGGCTTCTACCGCCAGCAGTCGGCCGTGACGGGCACGCCCATGCGCTTTGCGGTGTATCAGCCGCCGCAGGCGCAGCAGCACCGCGTGCCGGTGCTGTTCTATCTCGCCGGTCTCACCTGCACCGAGGAAACTTTCGCGATCAAGGCGGGCGCGCAGCGCGTCGCAGCGCAGCTCGGCCTGATGCTCGTGACCTGCGACACCAGCCCGCGCCAGACCGGAATCGTGGGAGAGGCCGACGATTGGGAATTCGGCAGCGGCGCTGGCTTCTACCTCAACGCCACGCGTGCGCCCTGGTCGCGCCACTTCCGGATGTATGACTACGTGCTCAGCGAGCTGCGTGAGACGGTGCTGGCGCATTTCCCGGGCGCGCGCGGTCAGCTGGGGATCTTCGGGCACTCCATGGGCGGCCACGGTGCGCTAGTGCTGGCGTTGCGCAATCCGGAGGTGTACCGCTCGGTGTCGGCGCTCGCCCCGATCTGCTCGCCGAGCCGCTGTCCGTGGGGAGTGAAGGCCTTCAGCGGCTACCTCGGCGAGGACCGCGCGGCCTGGGCGGACTACGACGCGGTCGAGCTGCTCAAGGCGTGCGCCCGGCGCGTCTTCCCCGAGATCCTCGTCGATCAAGGACTCGCCGACAAGTTCCTGCCGCAGGGTCAGCTGCTGCCGGAGCTGCTCGAGTCGGCGTGCGCGCAGGCCGGCCAGCCGCTGCGGCTGCGACGGCACGAAAGCTACGGCCACGACTACTATTTCATCGCGACCTTCGTCGAGGAGCACCTGCGCTTCCATGCCGATGCGCTTGCTGGGCTCGGGCCGTAGCGGGAGAATTCCCGCAACCGGCTCGCCGGGGGAAACGATCGGTGCGGCAGTTCACTCCGGCGTTGCGCTCGCTGTGGCCCGGCACGCGACCCGCACTCGCCATGCTATTGCTCAACGCGACGCTCAGCGCGTGCGCCGCCACGCCGGCGCGCGCGCCGCTCGCCGCCGCCGACACCCTGGCCGCGTTCCGTGAGCGGCGTCTCGATGTGCCGCCGCCGGGCCTGCCGCCGCCCGCGACCGGCTGGGACCGCGCCCAGTGGCTCAGCGCCGCATTGCTGCTGAACCCCGCGCTCGCCGCGCAGCGCGCTGAAGTTGCGGCCGTGGCCGCCGGCGAGCGCACCGCCGCCGAGCGCCGCAATCCCAGCCTGGAGCTGTTCGCGGAGTATCTGACGAGCGCGGCGCAGAGCGGCGCCTGGCTCTACGGACTGTCGCTGGATTTCCTGCTGCACGCTCCGGGCGAGCGCGCGCGCCGGCGCGAGCGCGCCGCTCTCGAGACCGCGCTGGCGCAGTCCGACCTCGGCGAGTCGATCTGGCAGGTGCGCGCCGCGCTGCGTCAGGCGCTGCTCGATGCGGCAGCGGCGCAGGACGAGGGCGAGCTGCTCGAGTCCCTGGGCGTCGAGCGTCAGGCGCTGCTCGCCACCGATCAGGCGCGGTTGCGGCTCGGCGACATCGCGCGCCCGCAACTGCTCACGGATCAGACCGAGCTGGCGGCGGTGCGCCAGCGGCGCCAGCAGGCCGAGGCGCGCCGCCGCGACGCCCTGGCGCGGCTCGCCGCCGCAGTTGGCGTGCCGGCGAGCGCCGTGGAGGCGGTGCCGGTGCGTTGGAGCGATTGGGCGGCGATCGGCGCGCTGCCGAGCGGCATCCCGGACCGCTGGCGGACCGACGCACTGGTCGGGCGGCCGCAGATCGTGCATGCGCTGCGCGAGTACGATCTCGCCGAAAACAGCCTCGCCAACGAGGCGGCGCGACGCTGGCCGCAACTGCAGCTCACGCCCGCCTACGCCTGGGGCTCAGACGGCGTGCGCGAGCAGGAATCCCTCGAGGACGTCGCGCGCGAGAGCGCGGTCGGCGTGTCGTTCGAGCTGCCGCTGCTCAACCAGCACCGCGGCGCGATCGGCGAGGCGCTGGCGCGGCGGGTGCTCGCGGGCGAGCAGCTGAAGGCCGCCCAGGCGCAGATCTACGGGCAGATCGAGCGCGCCGAGCGCGCCTGGCCCGCGGCACGAGCCGCGTGGCAGGAGGCACGGCAGCTGGCCACGCTCGCGGCACAGCAGCTCGCGGCCGAGCAGAGCGCGCTCGAGGCGGGTGCGAGCGACCGCGCCGCGCTCGAGTCGGCGCAGATCGCCGCCACCGAGGCGCAGCTGTCGGCGCTGCAGGCCGCCTACGCGGCCGAGATCGCCTACGGCGGACTCGAGGATGCCTACCGGCGCCCGCTGCAGGGCGCGGAGAGCGAATGGCCGCCGCGCGCTTCCCACCAATGAAGCGCGGGGCATGGATGCTGGCGTGGGCGCTGCTCGCGGCCGCAGCCGTGGCCGCGGAACCCGAGGGCGTACCGCCGCTTTCCCTTACGGCCTCGCAGCGCGCGGCCGTGGGTGTGCGCGCCGAGCGCCCACTGCCGCTCGGTAGCGCGGTGCAGATCGAGGCGTATGGCACCGTGCTCGATCCGCTGGCGTTGCTGACGGACGTCGGCCGTCTCGAGAGCACTCAGGCGGCCGCACAGGCCGCGCTGGCCGATACGGCGCGCCTCGAGCAACTGTATCGCGACGACGAGCGCGCCTCGCTCAAGGCCGTGCAAGCATCGCGCGCCCAGTCGATCGAGGCTCGGTCGCAAGCGCAAGCCGCGCAGCTCGGCTTCAGGCTGCAATGGGGACCGCTCGCGGCGTGGAGCAGCAACGAGCGGCGTGCGCTGCTCGCCTCACTCGCGAGCAGCGCGCGGGTGCTGGTGCGCGCCGCTGTCCCCGGCTACCGGCTCGGCGGCGCTGTCGGGCCGCGGGCGCTGCTCGACGTCGACGGCGTGAATGTCGTTGCGCGGGTGCTCGGCCCGCTGCCGCGCGTCGATCCGCAATCGCAGAGCGCGGCGTGGCTGCTCGAGGTCGAGCGCGCACCGCAGGGTCTCGCACCGGGGGCGCGCGCCGGAGTGCTTCTGCAGACGGCGCCCGCTGCCGGGCTGCTGGTGCCGGCCACGGCGCTCGTCTACTCACCCGACGGCGCTTTCGTCTACCGCGAGTCCCGAGCGACGGCGCCGGACGGCCTGCAGTACGCATTGGTGCCCGTCAGGCCGCTGGCGCGCGTCGGCGCGGCCTGGCTGGTGGCCGGCCTCGGGCGCGGCGATGAGATCGTGGTGCAGGGAGCCGGCGTGTTGTGGTCGATGCAGGGCATCGGCGGCTTCACCGCGGCCGAAGAAGACCACGACTAGCCCGCATGCTCGCCTCCATCGTGCGCGCATCGCTGGCGCATCCGAGGATCGTGACGGCGCTCTCCTTGCTGGTCGCGCTGCTCGGGGTAGCCGCGCTCCTCGGCGCGCGCCTCGACGTGTTTCCGGATTTCGCGCCGCCCCACGTAATGGTACAGGTGGAGGCGCCGGGCATGGACGCGAGCCAGGTCGAGGCGCTGGTGACCCGGCCGCTGGAGAATCTGCTCGCCGGCGCCGAGAACGTCGAGTCGGTGCGCTCCGCTTCGAGCCAGGGCCTGGCGGCGATCCGCGTGGTCTTCGGCCGCGACAGCGATCCGTACCGGCAGCGACAGGTCATCACCGAGCGCCTGGCGGATGCGGGCACACTGCTGCCGGCCGGCGTCGGCTCGCCGCAGCTGTCGCCGCTCAGCTCCTCGATGGAGTACCTGCTGCATTTCGGCTTCACCAGCGAGCGGCTGTCGCCGCTCGAGCTGCGCGACCTGATTCGCTGGACCGTCAAGCCGCAGATCCTGGCGGTGCCGGGGGTCGCGCAGGCGCAGCTCTTCGGCGGCGACTCGCGCGAGCGTCAGCTTTGGGTCGACCCGCTGCGGCTCGCGGCGTCCGGCGCCACGCTCGAGGACGTGATCGAGGCGACGCGGCGCGCCACCGAGGTGACCGGCGGCGGCTATTTCGAGACCGCGACCCAGCGTGTCGTGCTGCAGCCGCTGCCGGCGGCCGACTCGCTCGCCTCGCTCCGACAGGCGGTGATCGCCTTGCACGGCGGCGCGCCGGTTCGCATCGACGACGTGGCCGAAGTGCGCGACGGCGCGGCGCCGCGCTTCGGAGACGCGATCATCGGCGGGCGGCCCGGCATCCTGGTCGAGACCTCGACGCAGTACGGCGCCAACACCCTCGATGTGACGCGCGAGCTCGAGCACCGCCTGGAGACGCTGGTCCCGGAGCTCGCGCAGCGCGGCGTCCGCTACCACCCGGCGCTGCTGCGTCCGGCGAGCTTCATCGAGAGCGCCATCGCGAAGCTGCGTAACTCGCTCGCCATCGGCGCGGTGCTGGTGATCGTGCTGCTGCTGCTGACACTGCGCGACTGGCGCGGCGCGCTCATCTCCTTCAGCGCCATCCCGGTCTCGCTGCTGGCGGCCGTGTGGATCCTCGGTCTCGGCGGCGTCTCGCTCAACACCATGACACTGGGCGGCCTCGTGGTC
>Ga0187781_10000272_pt1 | contig 36857 bp, 37 predicted proteins | sample 0715_SJ02_MP02_2_FD_132447 | JGI IMG/M metagenome (GOLD analysis project Ga0187781, IMG submission 132447) | Tropical peat soil microbial communities from peatlands in Department of Meta, Colombia - 0715_SJ02_MP02_20_MG | ecosystem: Environmental > Terrestrial > Soil > Wetlands > Peat | place... | reverse complement strand
TCTTAAGTGCTTCGGCGAGCACCGTTAGGCCGGCGCGACGGACCGTCCGGGGGCTCGCTGTGCCTCGAGGACCCGGTAGCCGGAACCTCGGCCCAACACCTCGACCGGTCCCGGCCAATGCTCTTCGAGCCACCCCTGGTAGAAGCGGATCCCCTGACTACCCTTCCCGACGAACACGAGTCGACCGCCGGGAACGAGATGGTCCGGGGCGTCGCGCAGCAACCGAAGGATCGATTCCCGTCCGAGCCGATAGGGGGGATTCGTCGCGATGACGTCGAACACCTCGTGGGCGACCGGCTCGAAGAACGGCCCGACCCGCACCTCGGCGTTTGGAACGTTGTTGCGTTCGAGGTTCTGTCGTGCGAGGCGTGCCGCCCGTCGGTTGACCTCCGTGAGCACGACGTGCCCTCGGGGAGTGGATCGGGCCGCGGCGACCCCGACCGGCCCCCATCCGCACCCGAGGTCGAGGACACGATCAGAATCGTGGAGGCGCAGGTTTTCGATCAAAAGGCTCGTCCCGGGATCGAGCCCCTGGGAGGAGAATACCCCCGCGTCGACCACGAATCGGAGCAGCTCCCCACGGTAGAGGAATCGACGCTCGCCGGGGGTCGACCGAGAGCGGGGTCGCTCGGTCCAGTACGGCTCGGAGGAACGAGGCACCTCGTCCTGCATCGTCACGAGGCCCGCCGCCGGAAGAACGGTTCCCGCTTCCCCGGAGTGGCTCCCCCTGCGGGTCCGAGCGCCTCCCGCAGGAGGTCCTTTTCGCGGCCGGAGAGGGACCGGGGAATGTCGACGTGGACCGTGACAATGAGGTCCCCCCGGGACCCCCCCCGCAGCCGGGGGAACCCTTCGCCGCGCAGGCGGAACGGAGTCTCGGGCTGCGTGCCGGCCGGAATCTTCAGCTTCGCGTGGCCATCGACGGTCGGGACCGTCGTCTCCCCTCCGAGGAGGGCGGTCGCAAGGGGGATCATCGTCTCGGTGAACGCATCCTGTCCCTCGCGTCGGAGGTGCGGAACCGGCTCGAACTCGACCTGTACATAGAGGTCACCGGGGTGGCCTCCCGTGCCGCCGGCCATCCCATGACCGGGAATCCGCAGCACCGCTCCGTCCTCGACTCCGGGGGGGACCGTCAGCTCGATGCGCTCGACGGTGTTCTTCTTTCCCGATCCCCCGCAGGTAGGGCACCGATCGAGGATGCGCCGCCCGCTTCCCTGGCAGCGCGGGCATGCCCCGATCGTGAGGAGTTGCGTGTACCCACGGCTCTGGACCCGGCGGAGCTGTCCGGTGCCATGACAGTCGGGGCACGTTTCGAAGGCGGTACCGTCACGGGCCCCCGTCCCCCGGCAGTCCGGGCACGGAGCCGAGCGGGGGACCTCGACGGTCGGCCGGGCGCCGCGGACCGCGGTGGCGAGCGGAAGGCGCACGGTGAGCTCGACGTCGTTTCCCCGGCGAGCCTCGACCCCTCCCCCCATCCCCCCGAACGGAAAGCCGAGTCCCCCGAAAAATTGCTGGAAAATCGGGGAGGAGCCGAGGAGGTCCTCGAGGTCGCCGACGTGGGTGAAGTTCTGCCAGGTGAATCCTCCGGGTCCGAAGTCCGTCTCCACCCCGGGGAACCCGAGCTGGTCGTAGCGCCGACGCTTTTCCTCGTCCGCGAGGACCTCGTACGCCTCGGAGATCTCCTTGAACTTCTCCTCGGCGACCTTCGGGTTCTCTTTCGCGACGTCCGGATGGTACTGGCGGGCGAGCCGTCGGTACGCTTGCTTGATCTCGTCGGGCGTCGCGTTCCGCGACACGCCGAGGGTTTCGTAGTAGTCGCGCTTCGCCATGGACGGTCCCGCCGGTGGAATCGGGTTCACCGTCGTCTTGCGACGCAGGTAATTAACCGCTCACCCCGGACGCGGCCCGAGGCCCCAGCGGACTCGCACCGAACTCCCCACGCGGGCATGAAACCGGTCGGCGGCGCGCCCCTGAGCGACGGCGACTTCGATGGTGCCGAAGCTCGAGCCCAGGACGCCCGGCATCCCCAGCCCGAACGCCTCGTAGCTCGTCGCCCACGGAAGCCGTCGGGCCCGAGCCGAACCGACGCGCACGTCGAGCACGCGACTTCTCCGCGGAACCCAGTTCGCCGGAATGTTGCTGATGAGGTTTCCGAAGTGGTCGATGTGTACGATCTCGCCGGAAGATCCCCCGGGGGTCCTCTGCGCCTCGGGGATCTCCAGCCGACACGGGGTGACGCGGGGCCCGAGGGACGAGGGGCGCTGACCGGTGGCGAGCGCTGCGGCCGCGGGCGCGAAAATGTCCCGGCCGTCGAACGTGGTGCCAACCCGAGGTCGGTTCGGTCGCAGGCGGTCCGGCTGGATCCGGTAGGCCGTTCCGATCCCGAGGGCCTGAGCGAGGGGATAGAGGACTCCGTTGTCCGGACCCACTACGCGGGAGCTCTCCCGACACGCGATCGCAATCGGGGCCCGTCGTCCCCCGACCCCGGGATCGACGACCACCACGTGCACTGTGCCCGGTGGGAAGCCGATGCCCATGGCGCGGACGACGAACGCCGCCTCCCGCACGTTGTGGGCGGGGAGGTCGTGGGCGAGCTCGACGATCCGGCCCGGGTCCAGGCTCCGGGCGAGCACCGCCTTCATCTGGGCCGAGTACGCCGACCCAACGTCGCTCGAGAGAGTCAGGAGCCGCGGTCGGGCGTCGCTGACGGCTCGGGGCACAGCCGGGGCCCGCGGGACGGGCGTTCAGGACTTCATGATCGCGACGAGGAAGATCCCGACCGCGATCAGCGCTCCAATCACCGCCGCGACGATCACAAGGAACGCCTGCCAGATTAGGAACCCAAGCTCGTTGGACGTCGCGACAAAGTCGCCTGCGTGGTACGCATAGCCGATCAGGAAGCCGACCACGAGCCCCACGACCAGCAAGACCACCCCGATCGTCCGGCTCTTCCCGCTCCCGAAGTAGGCCGTGAAGATCCCGGCGAGGATCAGGAAGAGCGCGAAGACAAGGAGCAGGACCGCGATGAAGTTGTACCACTGAGCATAGTCGACCAGCGTCGTACCCACAATTGACCACATCGTATCCACCTCAGAACTTAATCCCGGTCAGCGTCTTGGTATCGATGACGCCGGGCACCGATCGGATCTTGTCGACGACGAGCTGACCCAGCGCGTTGAAGTCCTCTGCCTCGACCTTGGCGATGAGGTCATACTCCCCGAAGAGGGGGTGCAGCTCCACGATTCCCTTCACCCGGAGCAGCTCCGTGTAGACCTCGTGTTCCTTTGCCGGAGCAGTGCTGATGAGGACGAAACCAATGGCCACGCTGGGCCCTCCCTACTAATGGCGCGCGAGAAGACCTCCGCCTAATAAGCGTGTCGAGGAACCGGCGGTAGTGCGAGACCGCCCGAGAGGGTGGCCACCCCCGCCGCCACTCGAGTCGTCCGACCTTAAGTAAGCAGCCCCTAGCGACCGGTTCGAGCGATGGCGTTCTCCCTCCGGACGTGGCCGTCCCGGCTGCTCACCCGCCCCTGGCTCCTCGCCTTCGTTCCGATCAACGCAGCAACCGCCGGGTTCGGGGTCGTCCTACCCCTCCTGATCCTCATCCCCCTCCATGGGACGTGGGCGAACGTCGCCCTCGCCGCCACGCTGTTCAACTCCGCCGTGATCCTGAGCTCCGTCGCGTGGGGCCGCCTTTCCGATCGGTACCACCGACGCCGGCTCTTCCTGGTCATCAACTACGGCGGCTACGCCGGCCTCTACGTCCTCCTCGCCCACATCTCCTCCCTCCCCGAGCTCTACGGGATCTACGCCATCATCGGGGTCCTCTCTCCCGCGGGTGCGAGCGCGTCGAACCTCCTCATCCTCGAGAAGTTCACCGAAGCCGAGCGACCGAACGCGTTCGCCTCGTTCCAGGAGATGAGCATGATCGGCTCGGTCGTCGGGCTCGTGATCGGCTACTTCTGGACCCTTGCGAACGCGACCCTTCTCACGCTCCTCTGGATCCTCGGCGCCCTCGCGCTGGTCAGCGCGATCGCGATCTGGTACGGGATCACCGAGGCCCGAACGCGGGCCACAACGCGCCAGGTCGCCCATCACCCGGAGAGCCTGTTCTCTCGCATCCGGACGATTACCGCATACCGGATGCCGATCCCCTTCTTCCCCCACCTCCCCCGGCTCGGCCCCCGCCCCCTCCAGCGTCTGCGCGCCTGGGCCCGGGCCGAACTGCACCACGAGCTCCCGTTGATCCTGATCGCGTCGTTTCTGTTCAACCTCTCCGCGAACCTCTTCAACGTCGCATACACTCCCTTCCTGTACTCCGCGGGACTCTCCGCGGCGGCGATCTTCCTCGTCAACCTCTCCAACAACTCCGCCCAGACGGTGATCTTCCCGTTCACCGGCGGCCTCTCGAACCGCCTCGGGCCGGACCGCCTCGTGCACTGGGCCACGTACCTGCGCAGCATCGGGTACCTTTCGACCGCGGCGTTCGCGCTCGTCGTCGTTGCGCACGGGGAGGTGTACAGCTCGAATCTCGCGATCTACGCGCTCCTCGGTGGGGCGATCGCGGTCTACACGACCTCGAGTTCGCTCATGTTGTTCCGCGGCTTGGTCGGTCGTGACGCCGGAAGCCTCCTGGGGCTCAACAGCGCGCTCGGAGGGATTGCGGCGGTCCTCGGGGCCGGGCTTTCGGGTGTCCTCTCGGTCTACGGGAGCTACCGGCTTGTCTTCCTGGTCGCGGGCGGCACGCTCCTCGTCTCGCTGCCGCTCTGGACGGCAGCGTCGGTCGCGTACTCCCGCCGGCGGTTCGCCCGGCCGGAGAGCCGAATCGGGAGCGTTCCTTCGGCCCCGGCGCGTGCGGTCGACTCCGGCGCCGCCGCAAAAACACCATAACCCGCCGAGCTCATCCGACCGGTGGAAGGTCGGCTCATGGCAGCTTCGCCCGAAGTGCAGCGCGGACTGGAAGATGTGGTCGCGCTCGAATCTCGGATCTGCTTCATCGACGGACGTCAGGGCCGGCTGATCTACCAAGGATACGACATCCGGGACCTCTCCGAGCGGTCGACGTTCGAGGAGGTCGCCTACCTCCTGTGGAACGGCCGCCTCCCGACGGCGGCGGAGCTCGCGGAGCTGAAGAGTCGTCTCGGAGACCTTCGAAAGCTTCCCCAGCCCCTCGCCGAGCAGATCGACCGGATCCCGGTGGACGCGAACCCCATGGACGTCGTCCGGTGCGCAGTGAGCCTCCTGGAGATGTTCGAGCCGGGCGAGACCCGGCCCGGTCCGAGCGCGATCGCCGGGGCACAGCGGTTGACCGCGCTCCTCCCGAGCGTCCTCGGCCAGTTTCACCGACGACGCCGGGGACTGCGCCCGCTCGCGCCGCGACCCGATCTTTCGCACGCCGCCTATCTGCTCTACGCAATCCTCGACCGGGAGCCGATCGCGCTCGAGACCCGAGCGATGGACGTCGCGCTGATCCTGCACGCGGACCACGAGCTCAACGCGTCGACCTTCGCGGCGCGGACGACCGCGTCGACCCTCTCGGACCTCTATAGCGCGGTCACGAGCGCGGTTGGGACCTTGAAGGGTCCCCTCCACGGTGGTGCGAACGAGCGAGTCATGGAGCTGCTCGAACAGATCGGCACGACCGACCGGGTCGCGGAGGTGGTCCACGCCATGCTGGTCCGCCGGGAGCGCGTGATGGGATTCGGCCATCGCGTCTACAAGGTCGAGGACCCTCGAGCGACGATCCTCCGGGAGTGGTCACGGCGGGTGGGGGAGGCCAAGGGAGACCTCCACTACTACGAGCTCCTCCGCAAACTCGAAGACGTGGTCCACCGGGAGAAGGGCCTCTACCCCAACGTCGACCTCTACTCGGGCTCGGTGTACGCCCTGCTCGGGATTCCCCGAGATCTCTTCACCCCGATCTTCGCCGCAAGCCGCGTGACCGGTTGGACGGCCCATGTGCTCGAGGAATACCAGGACCTTCGGCTCATCCGACCGACCGCGAAGTACATCGGACCGGTCGACCTCCCGTACGTTCCGCTGGATCAGCGGCGCTGACGTCACCCCATTTCCGGAGCATGTCCGGATCTCTTGCAACCGCAGAGTTCCCAGGCTCTACCTGGGATGGCGTTCCTAGGCGGAGGTCGGAACCGAAGGGGTGACTCGTGACCGTCGGCCGCCTCGCTACTGCGCGCGAGGGACCCTTCGGCGGTGCCCGATACGGGCGACGCTCATCAAGGGGTACCGCAGCTCCGGGCGGTACTTCAGCCGCGCCTCGACACTGAGGGGCCCATCGACGAGTCCCACCGTGACGTCGAGCATCTCCGCCGTGAGGTACTGATAGGCAAACCGCCCGCGGCCCGGACGCCCCGCCCGGCGAGGGTCGATCCGTACGCGCACCGAACGGACGAACGGCTGAAGTCCAACGGCCGCCTCGATCGCCCGGGCGAGCGCGGGCGCCGTGCGGGGGGAGACCGGCGTGCCGAGGTACTGGTGGAACACCCCGCCGAGCTTGATTCCCGCTTCGAAGAGCAGCGCTTCCCGGCGGGTGAGCACGGCGGTGTGGGTCGGCCCGGAGACGGTCATGGCGAATGGGGAGTCGGAGCACCCCGGGGGACGGTGAACGGTCCGGCCAGATAGTAGCTCGCCACTCCGATCAGGAGGACGAACGCGCAGGCATAGGCAAGGAGATAGAGAGGCCCGCTGGTCGACGGGCGGAACTGGAGCGGAATCAGGGCGAGCCCCGCCGCGATCGCGGTGATGGTCATCGGTACGCGCAGGCGATTGCCTCGGCGGATTTTCGGGTACGGGACCGGTACGACCATCATCACCGCGACGATCGCTGTCCCCACGAGGACGCCCACTGGAGCGACCGTCTGGAACGCCGGGGTGTCGTGGAAGAGGATCACCACGATGATCGCGAGCGCGCTGAGCGGCGTCGGAACGCCGAGGAAGTACGGTCGCTCGAACCCTCGAATCGTGAAGTACGTGAGACGTGCGAACGCGGCAACGACGTACGCTCCGGCCAGGGCGACCGACACGCCCGCCCAGGGAGCCCAGGCGCTGGTGCCGGTGGTGTGAATCGCGATCAGGGACGCCGGGGCGAGCCCGAAGGTGAGCGCGTCGGCGATCGAGTCCGCGACTCGGCCGAACGCCCGGGCCGGTTGATGACTCCTGCGAGAGAGGATCCCGTCCAGCCCGTCGAGCCCGATGGCGAGGACGATGAGGAGCATCGCCCAGGTCTTGTTGCCAGCGAGGACGTACAGGATCGCCGCGACCCCGAGGAGGCCGTTCCCGAGGGTGGCGAGGTTCGCGAGGAGTCGCCAACGGTCGATCACGTCCGCTCCAGGGCGATGGTCGTCACGCCGGCCCGTACCCGGTCCCCGACCCGGACGGCCGCCACTGCCCGTTCGGAGGGGAGGAGGACGTCCACCCGCGAGCCGAGGACGATCATGCCGAATCGGTCCCCCTTTTTCCCCACGAATCCCGCCCGGACGAACGAGACGAGCCGACGGGCGACGACCCCGGTCATCTGGATAACGTCCACCGGGCCGAGAGTCGTGGAAAGGTGATACTGCCGCTGAACGTTCCGGTCGGAGTCGGGGCGGAACGCGGCGCGGTATCCCGCACCCGCGTCCCCCACCGCATCGATCGTTGCGTCGATCGGGAGACGGTTGACGTGGACGTCCGTGACATTCATGAACACCGAGATCCGAAGTCGGCTCCCTTCGACCTCCACGGCTCGAACCCGTCCATCCGCCGCCGAGACGATTCCAGCGCCGGGCGGTCGGTCCGGATCCCGGAAGAACACGGCGAAGAAGGCGGCGAGCGCGATCAGAACCGCGATCGCCGCTAGGTCGACGGCGAGGAAGAGGCCGGCAAACCGCGCGACGACGGTCAGCAGAGCCAGCACGACGGACACTAGGCCGGGCGGGCCGATCCAGCGGCCGGCACCGGGGGCGAACACGCGCCTAACCGGTGAGCACGATCTCGATGTTCACGCCGTCCGGGACCTGAATGCGCATCACCTGTCGGAGCGCGCGCTCGTCGGCGTCGATGTCGACGAGGCGCTTGTGGATCCGCATCTCCCAGTGGTCGATCGTGCTGGTGCCGCCGCCGTCCGGGCCCTTGCGAACCGGAACGCGGAGGCGCTTGGTCGGAAGGGGGATCGGTCCGGAGATCGGGACGCCGGTCTTCTGGGAGATCTCGCGGATCTGGTTGCAGATCGAGTCGACCTTGCGCGAATCGGTCCCCGAGAGCGAGATGCGGGCCTTCTGCGACATCGATGGCCCCTCCCCTCGACCGAACCCCGGGCCGATCCCGGCCTACTCGCGCTTCTTGAGGTCGTCGACGACGCCCGCCGCGACCGTCTGGCCCATGTCCCGGACCGCGAAGCGGCCGAGCTGGGGGAACTCTTTGTACTTCTCGATGACGAGCGGACGCTTCGGCGTGATCTTGACGACCGCCGCGTCGCCGGTCTTGAGGGTCTGCGGGTTCTCCTCGGCGACCTGCCCGGTCCTGGGATCCAGCCGCTTCAGGAGCTCGGTGAACTCGCAGGCGACCTGGGCCGTGTGGCAGTGAAAGACCGGCGTGTAGCCGACGGTGATCACGCTCGGGTGGTTCAGGACCTGGATCTTCGCGATGAAGCTCTCGACGACCGTCGGGGGGCTCGAGACGGGACCGGCGACGTCCCCGCGGTGGATGTCGTTCTTGTCGATCCCGCGGACATTGAAGCCGATGTTGTCGCCCGGGACCGCCTCGGTGACCGCCTCGTGGTGCATCTCGATCGACTTGACCTCGCCGGACTTCCCGCTCGGGAGGAAGATGATTTTGTCGCCGGCTTTGAGCTTGCCCGTCTCGACCCGGCCCACCGGCACGGTGCCGATACCGGTTATCGTGTAGACGTCCTGGACCGGAAGCCGGAGCGGCTTTTCCGTCGGTTTCTCGGGGACCTTCAGCGCGTCGAGCGCCTGGAGGAACGTCGGTCCCTTGTACCAGGGCATGTTCGGGCTCGCCTTGTTGATGTTGTCGTCCTTGAACGCGGAGATCGGAAGGAAGACGGCCTGCTCGGGGATCTTGAAGCCGATGTTCTTCAGGAGCTTCGTGAGCTCCTCCTTGACCTCGTTGTACTTCGCCTCGGAGTAGTTGACCTCCTGGCGGTCCATCTTGTTGATCGCGCAGATGAGCTGGGTCACGCCGAGCGTCCGGGCGAGGAAAATGTGCTCGCGCGTCTGCTCCTGGACCCCTTCGGCCGCGGAGCAGACCAGAACCGCAGCGTCGGCCTGGCTGGTCCCCGTGATCATGTTCTTGACGAAATCCCGGTGGCCCGGCGCGTCGATGATCGTGAAGTAGTACTTCTGGGTGTCAAACCGCCGGTGGGCGATGTCGATCGTGACCCCTCGCTCCCGCTCCTCCTTGAGGTCGTCCATCACCCAGGCGAACTCGAACGTCGCCTTGCCCTTCGACTCGGCCTCCGCCCGATACTTGTCGATCTCCTCCTGGCGGATGTAGCCAGTGTCGAGAAGCAGGCGACCGACCGTCGTGGACTTGCCGTGGTCGACGTGGCCGATGAAGACGATGTTAAGATGGGGCTTCTGTGCCATGTACGCGGGACTCCGGGCGCGGCCAAAAGGTACCCCTATATAGGCGTTGTCTCGATAAATCCTCGAGAGCGACGTGCCGGAGAGGAAACCGGCAATCCATCCGATCGTTGCCAGTTCAACATACGCTCCCTGCGTGGGGCGGATGGTTCCGGGATCTCCTGTCCGGCCCGTCGGGGAGTCTCACGGCTCACCGTGGTTCCTTCGACCCGTAGATCGCCGGTCCGAGGATACCGATGGGCCCAGGGAGTCCCCAAGCGCTCGAGTTGCCCGACCGACCCGAGGATTCGCACGGGGTAACGGGGAGGTCGCCTCAACCGGCCGGCATCAGGGAATGCTCGTTTCCGTCCGGGTCACGGATGACGGCGTACGTCCCCCAATCGGCCTTCGTAGGACCCTCGGTGAACTCCACGCCTCGCGCCTTCAGCGTTGCACAGCCCGCTTCGAAGTCTTTTCCCGGCAGCAGAAGGAGGATTCCAGAGTTCCCCGGTTCGAGTTGGGACGCTGCGTCGTCGCCGCTTGGCTCACACAGGTGCAGGACCCCGGGCCGACCTTTCCTCCCGACGGTAATCCAATGTTCCTCACGGTCGATCAGGTCGAGCCCAAGGCGCGTCGTGTACCACTCCAGCGCCTTTTCGGCGTCCGCCACAACCACGGCAACGCTCGCAAAATATGGTCCGGAGGCTTTCGTCTCGTTCGGTTTCTTGGCCGGCATGTTCCTCTCCGGAACCTCGTAGTCAGTCCGCGTTTGGAAGGGCCCGGGAAGGTGCTGAAACGGTTCGATCACGACGCGATAGATCCCTGCGCAGTCCTACTCAATCCATCGGTTCGGGCAGCAACCTTATATCGAAATACCGATATCGGAATTCCGATATGTGGGCGCACGGGTGGGGAAGCCGCCATCGTAGGGGTCTACGGGTGTGGGTGTTGAATTGCCTCGAGCAGGGGCCGATGACGGGTGCAGAGTTGATCGCACAGATCGACCGGATGACGATGGGATGGTGGCGTCCCTCCCCCGGTTCGATCTATCCCCTCTTGGAACAGATGGAGCAGGAAAAGCTGGTCCAGAAGAACGCGGACGGACGGTACCAGTTGACCGAGTCCGGTCGGAGCGGGCCGGACTGGCTGCGAGGGATGTTCCCCGGCGTGACGGGGCCGCGTAACCCCGAGGACGCTCTCCGGGAGATCGAGGCGTACGCGAGGTATCTCGAGGATTTCGCCCGGACGGACCGCGATCGGGTGCGGGCGGTGAGCGAGAGAATTTCGACGATCGCACGACGGCTGGAGTCTCTGACCCAAATGGACCCGTCGTCGGGCCCCAGCACGTCTCGGGACGCTCGGACGGGTCGAGAATCGGCTTCGAGGTGAACGATGTCGGAATGGTCGAGGGTCGTGATGGTGGAGCGAGGTCGGAGAATGGTCGCCGGACTCAAGATCCGGATTGTTGCGACGTTTGCCCTCGCGGTCGGCGGCGTCGTGTGGCTTCTGCTGTATGCGGCATTCTGGGCCGGGCGATTTGCCTGGTTCCAGAACCTCGCAGTAATCTTTTCGACCCTGCTGGTCGTTCCTGCGATCATCATCGCGATGTGGGTCCTCTGGGGAATCGGCGTTCGACGCCGACTTTGGCTCGACGACCCGTTCGGACCGTGGTGATGCTCGCCCGGACGAGTGCGGTCCCGGTGCGGTCGCCGCGTCGTTGAACCCCTCGACGTATCTCCCGCACCGGCTGGAACTCGACCACGATGGTCCCTGGAGGACGGTCTCCCCCCCGCCGGGCCGAGCGCAATCGATTTAGAGCCCGACTCGGTCATCACCGAACCCGTTCCCCGTGAAGCGTCGATGCCCGATTGCGGTTCTGCTGTCGTAACAACGCCCAACGATTCCGTAGTGTCCCTCGTGGCGGGAGCCGATGCGGGACCCGTCGGACTCGACCCCCCAGGTCTGGTACCGTGGAAATGAACGTGAGCGAGCTCGTGCAGGACTCGCCGGAAGGTGCGGATCATGCTCTGTGAGATGTGCGGAAAGGACGTGGTCGCCACAAGCCGCGTACGCATCGAGGGTACCGTTCTGCCGGTCTGCCCAGATTGCGCGAAATTCGGCCAGCCGGTCGATCCGGCACCGGTGTCGTTGTCATCGGCGCTGTCGGCCAAGACTCCGACCCCGGGTGCCCGAGGCGCTCGGATCGGCGGTGCTCGGCGGAGATTGGAGGAGCGGGATCTCTACCAGGAGATTGGCGAGTTGGAGCTCGCGCCGGATTGGGCCCGTCGGGTTCGCCTCGCCCGCGAGGCCCGTGTTTGGACTCCCGAGGAACTGGGGAAGAAGCTGAACGAGAAGAAATCCATCGTTCTCAAGATCGAGTCGGGAAACTTTCACCCGTCGGACGAGCTCGTCCGTAAGCTCGAGCACCTGCTCAAGATCCGCTTACGAGCCGAGGAGGGCGCCACCTCTGCCACCTAGTCGGCCCAGGGGATCAGCGGAGTTCGAGGCCTCCGGAGCCGGGGTCTCGGTTCGATGACCCTATGGTCCGACGCCGCCGAACGTGAGGGGAACGCTCGGTCGGCCGGCCGACGGTCCGATCGAGCCCGACCGACGAGCCCGCCTCGGCGCGCAGGAACCCGTCCGACGCCGTCCCATCGCGCAGGGCGCGAAGGTCCTTCGCGTACCCCGAAAGGACTCCTTCGCTCCAGACGACGTACGTCGCGCCGGTGATGATGAGGCCTCCGACGCCAAGGATCCCCCATCCGGCACGCGGAGCGGCCAGGACGAACACCGACAATGCGACAACGGCCGCGCCGACGGCACCAAGGCCTCGCCAGATCGTCCGGTGGGCGCGTCGGTCCCGGTGGGAGTATGGGATCATCGAACGGGGGAGTCCTGGGGCGAGGACCGATCAGCGACCCCGGCGCGATCGGGTTCGAGGCTCGAGGATAAGCTCCAAGATCGCCTTCTGAGCGTGCAGTCGGTTCTCGGCCTGGTCCCAGACGGCTGCCTTCGGCCCGTCGAGGACCGAGTCCGTGATCTCTTGGCCACGGTGCGCCGGCAGGTCGTGGAGGACGAAGGCGTCCGGACGCGCGAGGGCCACGAGCTCATCGTCGATGCGGTACCCCTGGAACGCCGCGAGTCGCTCCGCCTGCTCCGCCTCGTCCCCCATCGAGACCCACACGTCGGTGTAGAGGGCATCGGCACCGCGGGCAGCCTCCTTCGGGTCGTCCGTGAACGCAAGGTGGGCGCCCGAGCCCCGCGCAAGGGACTGGGCGGACTCCACGATCTCCGTCCGGGGCCGGTAGCCCGCAGGCGTCGCCGCGGTCAGATCGAGCCCTACGGCCGCGGCGCCGAGGAGCAGCGAGTGAAGGACGTTGTTCCCGTCCCCGATCCAGGTGAGCCGATGGCCATGGAACCTCCCGTTCCATCGCTCGTGCATCGTGAGGAGATCGGCGACGATCTGACACGGGTGCTCGAGATCGTCCAGGGCGTTGATGACCGGCACGTCCGCCCATCGCGCGAGCTCGACCACGTCGGAATGGCGGAACGCGCGGTAGCAGACGGCGTCCACGTACCGCGAGAGAACCCGTGCGGTGTCGGCGATCGTCTCTCCCCGACCGAGCTGGAGATCGCGCGTGGAAAGGTAGAGGGCGTGGCCCCCGAGGTCGTTCATCGCGACTTCGAACGACGTCCGGGTCCGCGTCGACGGCTTCTCGAAGATCATCGCGAGATTTCGGCCCCGAAGCGTCGGGGAGAGGATTCCGCGGCGTCGGGCCGCCTTGAGTCGGTCGGCCCGGCGGAGAATCTCCGGTAGTTCGGACGCGATATCGAGGATCGACAGGACGTCGGTGGGCGGGGAATGTCTCGTCACGTTCTCGACGAGCCCCCGCTCGCGTTTAACGGGTCCGAGAGGGGACGACGTTCCGGCGAAGCGGAGCTTAAGAACCGGACTCCACTGCTCGGCCGAGGTTTTGGGATGCCTCCACGTTCAAGACCGAAACCAAGAGCCCGGGCCCCGCCGCCGAAGCGCCCTTCCGTGTCGCGTTCGCAGGGGCGCAAAGTGTACATGGTGACGGGTGGAGTGACGAAGTTCGCGAAGGCCCACCCCGCGATGGACTTCCGCCTGATGGTCAAGCGCGCCTACGACTACGCGCTCAAAGGGATCCCGAATCTGACGGCGGACCGGATCGACGGGACCCGGATCTCGTACTTCTCCGACCATTTTGCGCGCCAGTTGAAGGCGGCCAGCATGGTCCAGGACTACCTCGGCATGAACCCGAAAGGCTCGGTCCGGCTCGAGTGGGGGGGTGCGACGGGTGGCGAGTGCTTCCAGGCCGCGTACGAGGCGATCGCGAGCGGGCGGATGGATATCTGCCTCGGCGCCGGTTTCGAGACGATGAGCCGGGTCGCGACATGGAAAGGCAACGAGTTCATCGCCCTGGCCTCGGACACCAACTTCGATTTTCCGCTGGGGGGATTCTACACCGGATACTACGCCCTGATGGTCGTCCGTCACATCTACGAGTACCTTCGCCGACGAAAATTCGGTCATGTGACCGATGAGCGGGAAGCCCAACGGCTCGCGATCGCGGAGGGCTCGCGGATCATGAGCATGGTGTCGGTCAAGAACCATCTGAACGCGCTCCACAATCCGTACGCCCAGTATCCGAAGCGGCTCACCGTGGAGGACGTGCTCCGCTCCGAGATGATCAGCTATCCTCTGACGCGCGAGCAGATCTGCACGATGAGTGACGGCGCGGCGGTGGTCGTTCTCTGTTCCGAGGAGCGCGCGAAGGAGTTCACGGACCGACCGGTCCGGGTCCTCGGCGTTGGGTGCGGCACGGACACGATGCGGCTCGCCGATCGACCGTTCGGGAAGGTGCCCCTGATGCCCCACGAGAAGGCCAAGGACTACGAGGACCTCCCGTATCCGGGCGTCCACTCCTTCCGTGCCGGCCGCTCGGCGGGAATCGAGGCGTACCGAATGGCCGGGATTACCGACCCGAACCACGAGCTCGATTTCATCGAACTCCACGACGCGTACGCCTCGAGCGAGATCCAGACCTACGAGGATCTCGGGCTCTGCAAGTACGGAGAGGGGTACGGATTCGTCGAACGGGGCGATCCGTTCCTCAAGGGGATCGACTACGGCTTCCCCACTCCGCGCGCTGGCGCGATCCCGGTGAATCCCTCCGGGGGCCTCATCGCGTGCGGCCATCCCGTCGGCGCGACGGGACTCATGCAAGCCGTCTTCGCGTTCTGGCAGCTCCAGGAGACGATTCCGAAACACTTCGGGGATCCCGCCCTGCAGCTCGCCCATCCGCAGCGTGGCGCGATTCACAGCCACGCGGGGACCGGTTCGAGCGTGACCGTCTCGATCCTCGAACGGGGGTTTCGATGACCGCCCGTCCTCCGGTGTTCACGAAGTTCCGCGACGCCCAGGCCGAGCTCGAGCGCAGCGGTGCGGTGCTGTTCCGGGACGGGGATGGCGTCGAGAGCCTCATCATCAAGTTCCCGTACGCGATCAACTACATCCACAGCTATGCCGAGGATTCGCCGTTCTTCCTCGGCCTCGCCGAGGGTCGTCTCCGAGGATCGAAGTGCCGCAAGCCGAAGTGCGGGTTCGTCTTCGCCACTCCACGAAGCCACTGCATGGTCTGCGGGGCGCCGACCGAATGGATCGATCTCCCGCCGAACGGCCGGGTTCACTCTTGGACGACCTGTCATTTCGGGAGCGAGGCGTTCCTGAAGGAAACGCCGTACAACCTCGCGATGATCGAGTTCGACGGCGTGGGGAGCCTGCTCCTCGCGCGGCTCAAGGACGCGAGCGAGTCCGAGCTGTACGTCGGGATGCCGGTCGAGGCGCGGTTCGACCCCAACCCGAAGTACTCGATCACCGACGTCTGGTTCGTCCCCTCGCGGTAGACCCGTTCAACGCGCGACGCCGAGCGGCCGCCGGTGGGAGGAACCTCTCAGACAAAATCGGTCGCGGCTGAGGGCTTCCGCCGACGGCGCCAGAGGATCCCGACCACCCCGAGCACGATGGCGGCGCCCACGACCGCGGTCACGACGACGCCGAGAACCGGACTGGACAGAGTCGCGCTCGAGGAGTGCGACGCACCTCCGAGGGTACTGGACTGCTCGCCGCTCGCATTCACGTACAGCGCCTCCGCCATGACGCTGAAGTTCGACGCTGGGCCCACGAGCTTGATTGCGACGCTGAAGCTGAGGGTCGAGCTCACGTTGGAGAGGTCGAACGATAGGGGAGACACGCCCGAACCGGACCCGAACCAGCTGATGTTGACTGCAGTCAGCGTCCCTCTGGAAGTGTTGCCGCCGAAGGAAGCGTACGCGTTCGAGTTGGAAGTCGTGTTGCCACCAAAGAGCACGATGTAGCCGAAGTCCGAGTCCGAGAGAACGACGGTTCCGGCCACGGTAAAGGCGCAGGTCAGGTTCAGTCCGCTCGAGTAGCTGGTCGTGAGGCGGATCAGACTGACATCGGGATTCGAAGTCGAAGGCGATTGGGAGTACGATCGATCGTATCCGGTGGTGCCCGCGGCGGCGTTCGCCGCGAGACCCAAGAGCACGCAGAGGACGACTCCGGTGAGCCCGACGGATCGGAGGTGTCGATGGGTGCTCCCTGAATGCGGTGGACGCACATTCACGGTCCGTACCTTCGGTCTTTTGGTGGCGGGATCGGTCGCACGATTCATGCGTGCTCAGCTGTGCCGAACGAGAGCGCGCAATCTGCTAATTAGTTTTCGAGGGACCCCGGCAGATCGTTCGATCCGGCCGTCATGGAGTGGACGGCACGACCTCCCAAGTGTCGAGGAATCGCCCGTTGACCGACGGTCGGTCAATCCTTCGGCCGGAGACCCACGAGCTCGAGGACGTCTCCCTGAGACCGGGCGATGTCGCTTCGAGAGGTCCGCGCCACGTCGACGAATTCGAGGCGTTTCCACGGAGAGGCCCGGGGTGGGGAGTCGGACACCCACCGACCTCGGAACACGAAGTGGAAGTCCCAGTGCGGATCCGCGGAGGGGCGATCAGGTCGAGCCGACGGATCCGAGAATACCTGGGGCCCCTTGAGGCGGATGCTCTCCGTCTCAAGCTGTTCCTTCAGGACCCGTCGCGCGGCTTCGTCCGGCGATTCGAAGAACGCGAGCTGGCTCGATGGGAGCATCCAGCGGTCCCCGATGGCCGAAAGCCGTCTCGGGTCGATCGCCCCGATCTGCCACCACGGGGCGGTCGGATTGAGCTTGCCCATGAGGACCGAGCCCTCCGAGGCTTGCGGCTCGAGAACAAGGAAGACGGAGAGGCACATTCCCTCCCCGGGAACCTCGAACGCCCCCGGATGGTCGGAGACCGGGCCTCGCCGAAACCGCGTGAAACGCCGCTCCATCAACTCTCCACGAGGCCGCGCGATTGGAATGCCGCGGGCCGGGCTTGAACCGGCGGCTTCAAGATCTTCAGTCTTGCACTCTCCCAAACTGAGTTACCGCGGCGCCGACGACCCCCGACCCTCGGCCACGTTTAAAGACTGGCGGACGAGTCACACCCGCCTCTTCGACGCGGTGCGTCCCGATCTCGCTGCACCTGGCGTTTACGAACGCACGCGCGCACGTTCATCAGCGTTCACGCCTCCCGGCCGCCCCGCATTTTTATCTAGGGAGCCCCGCCTCTTGCACTAGCCGTGACTCGCACACTTGTCGTCGCCGAGAAGTTCAACACCGCGCTCCGGATCGCGATCGTCCTGTCCGACGGCCGGATGAAACGGTCCCGCCTCGAGGGGACGAACGTCTTCGAATTCGAGGGCCCCGAGGGGCCGTACGCCGTGGTGGGATTGCGGGGACACATCGTCGAGCTGGACTACCCGAAGGAGCTCTCCCACTGGTCACTGCATACGCTCCCGAAGCTGCTCGAGACCCCGCCGCTCAAGCACGTCACGGAGCGGGGGATCGTCGGCGCGCTCCAATCGATCGTCCGGCGGTTCGATCGGGTGATCATCGCGACCGATTTCGACCGCGAGGGCGAGCTCATCGGGCTCGAGTGCCTAGAGCTCTTGCAGAAAGTCCACCCAGGGATCGAGGTCCGACGGGCGCACTATAGCGCCCTCACGCGGGAGGCGATCGAGCAGAGCTTCGAGCACCTGGTCACGCTCGACCATGCCCTCGCCGAGGCCGCCGAGGCTCGTCAGGAGATCGACCTCGTTTGGGGGGCTCTCCTAACACGGTACCTTTCGCTCACCGCCGGGCAGCGCGGGCGAGGGTTCCTCTCGGTGGGACGGGTCCAGACGCCCACGCTGGCACTCTTGGTCGAGCGAGATCAAGCGATCAAGGAGTTCACCCCGACCCCGTTCTTCGAGATCGTGGCGACGTCCGAGAAGTCCGGCGTTTCGTTCCGACTCCACCACTCCCACGGGATCTGGGAGAAGAAAGAGGAAGCCGAGCGGGTCTTTCGCCGAGTGGACGGAGCTCGAGAGGGCGTGGTCCGCGAGTTCACGGATGAGGAGAGCCGCCGCCGGCCTCCGATCCCGTTCTCGACGACGCTGTTCGTCGCCGAGGCTACTCGCCTCGGATTGGGAGCGGCGACGGCCATGAGGATTGCCGAGGATCTCTACACGCAGGGGCTGATCAGTTATCCTCGGACGGACAACACGGTCTATCCGCGGGGACTCGGGCTGCGCAGCCTGGTCGAACGGTTCCGGGAGAGTCCGTTCCGCGAGGCCGCCGAGTTCGTCCTAGGCCAGCCGACGTTCCGAGCGACCCGGGGTCGGACGGAGACGACGGATCACCCGCCGATCTACCCCACCGGGGTCACCGACCCGAAGAAGCTCCGACCGGACCACGCACGGATCTACGAGCTCGTCGTGCGCCGGTTCCTCGCGACGGTCGCACCCGACTCGATCTCCCGGAGCCGGACCGCAGCGGTCGAAATTCGCGGGGAGCGGTTCGATGGGAAGGGCCAGGAGCTCGTGGACCCGGGCTGGTACCGCGTCTACCCGTACTCCGAGCCGGACCCGACCCGCCTACCGGTCCTCACCGTCGGAGAGACGATCCCGATCGCGTCCATCGAACTCATCGAAGATCGTACGAAGCCTCCGCGGCGGTACACCCAGGGCTCGCTGATCCAGGAGATGGAGCGACTGGGCCTGGGAACGAAGAGCACGCGGCACGATGTCCTGCAGAAGCTGTTCGACCGGCACTACGTGAGTCAGCGCCAGCTCGAGCCGACGAGTACGGGCATCGCGGTCACCGAGGCGCTCAAAGCCCACGCCCCCGTGATCACTCGCCCGGAGATGACCCACCGACTCGAAGAAGACATGGAACTCGTCGCCGAGTCGAAGAAGGAGAAGTCGGAAGTCCTCGAGGAATCGAGGGAAATGCTCCGCGAGGCGTACGCGCTTCTCGCGGCCAACGAGCCCGGGGTCAAGGAGACCCTGACCGGTGCGCTCGACCGACAGCATTTCGTCGGCCCCTGTGTCAAGTGCGGCGGGGCCCTTCGACTCGCTCGAAGTCCCCGCGGGGCGCGATGGGTGCAGTGCGTCAACAATCCGTCGTCCTGCACGGCGTCGTACGCTCTTCCCTCCGCCGGTTTCATCGAGCCGGCGCCGGACTTCCTCTGCGCGACGTGCCGGGTCCCCCGCGTCAAGATCATCTTCCGGGGCCAACGACCCGAGCTCTACTGCATCAACCCAGAGTGCGTGGAGCATCACAAGGCGTTCCGCATCGGGGTCTGCCCGACTTGCGGGAGTCCGTTGCACATTCGCTACTCGTTCGCCGGCAAGCGGTTCGTGGGCTGTTCTGGCTATCCGTCGTGCCGGGTCACGTACCCGCTTCCGCAACGCGGGAAGCTCGAAAAGGACCAGCCGCCGTGCCCGGTCTGTCGGGCCCCGGTCGTCACGGCGATCGAGGCGGGCCGGCCTCCGTGGACGCTCTGTATCAACCCGGAGTGCCCCACGCGCGTGAAGGAAGCTCCGACCCGCCGCGGGAAGTCCACGCCGAAGGCGCGAGCTGCGGCCCCCCCGACCGGCACGCGGGCACGCTCGACGAAGAAGGCCTCCCCCGGATCCCGTCGAACTGCCTCGGGAGCCGCGCCGACCCGTTCGGGGTCGAGTTCCCGGCGCCGTCCACGCCCGGTCGCCGGGGGCGAGACGGCCTCGACGAATGGGGTCTCTCAGGGAACTCCCTGACGAAGGGAACGCAAAAACCGATCTGTACGACACGAGGGGCTAAGACCCATGCGCCCCCGCCGTCCGACGCGGATCCGTTTCGAGCCCTCCCGACCCGAGTTAAATATGCCCAGCCGGTCGTTCGATCGATGCCTCGCCCCACCTACCGTCTCTGGGAGCTCGATTCCCGGACGTACGAGCGACGGTTGAGTTCGCACCCGCTGGTCATCGTGCCGGTCGGTGCGCTCGAGGCCCACGGTCCCCACCTCCCCCTCGGCGCGGACCAGATCCAAGCCGAGCAGACCGCGCTCGCGCTTGCCGAGCGGGTCGACGCGCTGGTGGCGCCCACAATCCCGTATGGCTCCGCGCCGGGGGCGCGACGATTCCCCGGTACGGTTTCGCTGACCATGGCGCAGCTCGAAGCGCACGTGGCCGGGGTCCTCCAGGAGCTCGCGCGCGGAGGAGTCCGCCGGCTGCTCGTCCTCTCGGGGCATGGAGAGCGAGGCCACATGGCGGCGCTGCGGGAAGCGTCCGACGACACCATGCGCTCCTACCCCGGGGTACGGGTCGTCGTGCTCTGCGACTACGATTTCGTCTACGAGCTACGCGGCAAGGAATCTCCTCCGACGGACGGGCACGCCGGGCTTCTGGAAACGTCCCGCGTGCTCGCCCTCGCTCCGGAAACGGTCGGATCGGAGCGGCCCGTGGTGGAGTACCGCCACAGCCCCTTCGTCCCGGGATCGCCGACCCCCTCGGACTGGCCCGAGAGCGTCATCGGCGACACGCGCCCGGCCTCCGCCGAGCTGGGCGGGCGGGTCCAGGCGTACGTCCTCGACCGGCTCACCGAGACAGTGCGCGCGCTCCTGCCGCCGTAGGTCCGGACCATGGCCGAATCAGCGGGAGCGATCCGGATCCGCGGCGCCCGCCAGCACAACCTGAAGAACGTCTCCCTGGACCTTCCCCGGGGGAAGTTTATCGTCATCACTGGGGTCAGTGGATCGGGGAAATCGTCGCTCGCGTTCGACACGCTTTACGCCGAAGGCCAGCGCCGGTACATCGAGAGCCTCTCCTCGTACGCCCGCCAGTTCCTCGGGCAGATGGACAAGCCCGACGTCGACTCCATCGACGGTCTCTCTCCCGCGATCGCGATCGAGCAGCGGGCCGGCAGCCGCAATCCCCGGTCGACCGTTGGGACCGTGACGGAGATCTACGACTATCTCCGTCTTCTCTTCGCCCGGATCGGGGTTCCGCACTGCCCGAACGACGGGGAGGAGATCGCTCCTCAGTCCGTCGACCGGATCGTCGAGGCGGTTACCGCCCGGGCCCACGGGCAGCGGATCGACCTCCTCGCCCCGGTGATCCGGGGCAAGAAAGGGGAGCACCGGGACGTCGTCGAGCGACTGCGCAAGTCGGGCTACCGTCGGTTGGTCATCGACGGGGTCGAGGTCCGGGTGCCCGGCACCGAGATTCGGCTTGAGAAGAACAAGAAGCACACGATCGAAGTCGTGGTCGACACCTTCGAGGTCACGGAGGCCGAAGCGAGCCGCCTCTCGGAATCGGTGGCCCTCACTCGGGAGCTCTCCGACGGACTCGTGGTCCTCCGTCGGACCGGCGGTACTCGGGAGATGTTCTCGAGCCGTCGCGCGTGTCCGAAGTGCGGATTCTCGGTCGAGGAGCTCACGCCGCGGATGTTCTCGTTCAACAACCCGATGGGCGCATGTCCCGAGTGCCTCGGGATCGGGGCGACGCTGCACGCCGAGCCGGACCGGATCGTCCCGGACAAGGACAAGCCCCTCACGCGCGCGATCGCCGTCTGGGGACTCACGCCCGCAACGGATTCGCTCGTGCGGTTCGGCCGGGCGTTCAACTACGACATCCGTCGGCCGGTCCGCGAGCTCTCCCCGGACGGCTGGAAGGCGATGATGTTCGGTTCGAGCCGGCACGTCGGTCCCTCCGTTGGCGGGGCGGGCGAGTGGTGGATGGGATTCGGCTGGCTCCGCGAGGGCCTCGTCAATGCGGTCGAGCGCCGGTGGAGGTCGACCAAGAGCGAGGGCGCGAAGGAGTACTACCTCGGATTCATGTCGTTCGTCCCGTGCCGGTCGTGTAGCGGCCGACGCTTGAAGCCGGCCAGCCTTGCGGTGACGGTGCGGGACCGCTCGATCGCGGACGTCGCGGCGATGACGGTGCTGGACGCGGTCGCGTTCTTCCGCACGCTCGAGCTGAGCGGGCGCGACGAACAGATCGTCGGTCAGGTCGTCAAGGAGATCCGCGCCCGCCTTGGATTCCTCGAGAACGTGGGTCTCACCTACCTCACGCTCGACCGAGCGTCCGCGTCGCTCTCGGGAGGAGAGGCCGAGCGGATCGCGCTCGCGACCCAGATCGGGAGCGGGCTCGTCGGAGTACTCTACATCTTGGATGAGCCGTCGATCGGCCTCCACCCCCGGGACCACGCGCGGCTCCTCGCGACCCTGAAAACCCTGCGGGACCTCGGCAACACGTTGCTCGTGGTCGAGCACGACGAGATGACGATGCGCGAATCCGACTGGCTGGTCGACCTCGGACCCGCCGCCGGGATTCATGGCGGCGAAGTCCTCTATTCCGGTCCTCCGAGGTCGATCGTCGGCACTCCGCGCTCGTTAACCGCCGACTTTCTCTCGGGGCGCCGGGCGATCGCGCTCCCGGAGGAGCGCGCCCGGCCCGGGTCGCGGTATCTCACGATCCACGGACCGCGCGAGCGCAACCTGAAAGGAGACGACATCCGGATCCCCCTCGGCCTCTTCGTCGCGATCTCGGGGGTCTCGGGAAGTGGGAAGTCGACCGTCCTCGAGGAGATCCTCTATAAGGCCGTGCAGCGGCACCTCGGCGTCGGGCGCGCGACCCCTGGGAAACACGACTTCATCGAGGGGATCGACGAGGTCGACCGGGCGCTCCTCATCGATCAATCGCCGATCGGCCGGACCCCGCGCTCGAACCCGGCGACGTACACCGGAATCATGACACCGGCCCGGGAGCTCTTCGCGAGCCTACCGGAGGCGAAGGCCCGGGGGTTCGCTCCCGGCCGGTTCAGCTTCAACGTCGCAGGTGGCCGGTGCGAGGCGTGCGAAGGAGACGGGGTCCTCCGCTACGAGATGCACTTCCTTCCCGACGTATACGTGGTCTGCGAGGAGTGCCACGGACGCAGGTTCAACGCCGAGACCCTGGAGGTGAAGTTCAAAGGGAAGACGATCGCCGACGTCCTCGATATGACGGTCGACGAGGCGCTCGCCTTCTTCCAGTACCAGCGCCGGATCGAGAGTCGCCTGAAGCTCCTCTCGGACGTCGGCCTCGGCTACATCCATCTCGGCCAGAGCGCGACGACGCTGTCGGGAGGCGAAGCGCAGCGGATCAAGATCGCCTACGAGCTCGCGAAGCCGCCCACCGGCCGGACGCTCTACTTGCTCGACGAACCGACGACCGGCCTCCACTTCGCCGACGTGGAACGTCTGCTCGCGGTCCTGTTCCGGTTGCGGGCCGGAGGGAACACGGTGGTCGTGATCGAGCACAACCTCGACGTCTTGAAGTCGGCCGACTGGCTCATCGACCTCGGGCCGGAGGGAGGCGACGCGGGGGGTCACGTCGTCGGCGCGGGTCCTCCCGAGGCGATCGCCGGGGTCTCGGCGTCGTACACGGGCCGGTTCCTCGTACCCCTCGTCCGCCGTCCGATGCCGCTGGTGCGACGGCCCCGCGCATGACCGACGCGCCCCGACCCGAGCTCCCCGCGTTCGTCCCCGCGAGCGAGCTCGCCGCGGCCGAACGCGAAGGGTTCCGATCGGGGCCGGACGTTCCGGGAGTGTATCTCTTTCGGTCCGCACGGGGAGACGTCGTGTACGTCGGCAAGGCTCGGAGCCTGCGCCGACGGGTCCTCGACCACCTGAGGGCGCGCATCGAGAAGGATGGCACGATCCTCGCCCAGAGCGCGAGCGTGGAGTTCGTCCCGACGGCGAGCGAGCGGGAAGCACTCCTCCTCGAGGCGAGCCTCGTCAAGCAGTACCAGCCCCCGTACAACGTTCTCCTCAAGGACGACAAGAGCTACCCGTACCTCGCCGTCACGATCGGAGAGGAGGTCCCGAGGGTCCTCTTGGTCCGCCGGCCCCGGCGCCGCGCGGGGCTCCTCCTCTTCGGTCCGTACACGAGTGCGCGCGAAGCCCGTGGTGTCGAGAAACTCCTGGGAGACCTCTTCCAGTTGCGGCGGTGCGTCCGCCTCCCGAAGGAGGCGTGCCTGTACTACCACCTCAAGCTCTGCAGCGCGCCGTGCGTCGGCGCGATCGACCGGGGGGAATACCGCCGGCAGATCGACCGGGCGGTCGACGTGCTGCGCGGTCGGACGGCGCTCGTCCGGTCCGAGGTCGAGGAGGAAATGCGACGGGCCGCGGCACGGGAGGAGTTCGAGCGTGCGGCGCTGCTCCGGGACGCGCTGGAGGGACTCGGTGCGTTGCGCGAACGCCAGGCGGTCATCGGACGCGGGACGGGACGGGTGGACGTTCTCGCGCTCGCCTATCCCTCGGACCCATCGACGCTGCGCGTCGCGGTCGGCCTGCTGCACGTCGAGGATGGGGAGGTCCGACGGACCGAGCCACACCTCGTCGTCGTCCCAGCGGACGATGTCCCCGAGCCGGGCGAGGTCCTTCGTCAGTTCCTGACGCAGTACTACGGAGCGCAGTTCGAGCTCCCCGAACGGATCTACGTTGCCGGAGCGCGGCCGGCGGGGCTCGATGCCACGCTCGACGAGCTCTTCGGATACCGCGGGATCGAGGTCCAGTTCCGGCCCACCGGACGGTACGCGGCTCTGAGCCGACTCGCCGAGCGACTCGCGCGCGCGTCGGTCGACCAGGTCGTCGCTCGTCCCGCGCCGCGCGAGGTCCTCACCGCCCTCCAGTCCCTTCTCACCCTTCCGACGATCCCGAACCGGATCGAGGGGATCGACATCTCGATCTTCCAGGGATCCGAGGCGGTCGGATCGCTCGTCGTCTTCGAACGGGGCCTTCCGAAGCGTTCGGAGTACCGGCGCTATCGGATCCGATCGGTCGAGGGGACGAACGACTTCGCGATGGTCGCGGAGGTCGTGCGGCGGCGCTACCTGCGCCGCCTCGCCGAGGCCGAGATCCTGCCGGACCTCCTCCTGATCGACGGCGGGGCGGGGCAGCTTTCCGCCGCGCTCGCCTCCCTGTCGGCGCTGAACCTCACCGACCGGATTCCCGCCATCGGCCTTGCGAAGCGCGAGGAGGAGGTCTACCTTCCGGACCGGGCCGAGCCGCTCCGACCGAACCCGAACGCGGCGCCGATGCTTCTGCTGCGAGCGGTCCGGGACGAGGCGCACCGGTTTGCCGTCACGTACCACCGAACGCGCCGCCGAATGCGGCTGCGCGAGGAATTCGGTCGGTCTAGACGCGACGCCGAATCCGCCGCCGGCGCGGGCGGGATCGCCCCGAACGCAGGATCGGGATCCACATCATGACCGGCGGCTCGCGGTCGTCCTGCCAGAGGGCGCCGATGATCTCCCCGACGTGATGCGCCTCCTCGAACGTCGTTTGGAAGAACGCGTCCCGGACCGTGTAGCGGCCGGGCATCCAGGGGGCTTTCACCCGCCGGGCGAAGTCCCGGTCCCCGAGGTTCGTGACCGTCTGATCGATCTCCGACCAGACGCGCCGGGAATACTCCCGGAACTCCTTCCAACTCTTCGGGGACCGGCGCGGGTCCCGGAAGAGCCTCGGGAGCTCGCGGTTCCGTCCCCGGACGATGTAGACGAGCCAGACCTCCTGGACGTGCAAGACGTGCACGAGCGTCTGGAACAAGCTGTGGTGGCCGGTCTCCCGGTCCCGCGTCGCCTCGGACCAGGAAAGGCGGGAAACGCGCCGGGCGTACCGGTCGAAGACCTCGCGGTTAAATTCGGTGAGTTCGCGCGCTTCCTCCCAAGGGGAAAGCCGGGAGACGGGCATGGTGGGCCCACGGGTGGAGGGCTCTTACCTCTGCTCTGGAGCGGCCGGTCCCCTACCGGGACGCGGACTTGCGATCGGGGGTGCCGATGAACGACATCCCCTGCACGCGCCGTGCAACCTCGGGGGTCGGCAACCGCCGCAGGTCCGAATCCGGTTCGAGAAATGAGACGTCGAGCGCCTCGGGTTGGAACGGTGTCGGCGAGCCCTCGGCAACCGCCTGGACGGCGAGCCGGAACGCGGCGTCTTCCGCCAGATGGTCCGGCATCTTCTCCTCGAGGTAATCCGCGACCGCCCGACGGTTACGGCCGATGGCGTACGCCTTCCAACCGATCGTCGCACCGCTCGGATCGAGCTCGATCAGCCCCGGGGCTTGTCCGTTGAACCCTCCGAGGAGGAGCGAGACGGCGAACGGCCGGGTCCCTCCGAACTGGGTGTACTGCTGGAGGAGCGTGCCGAGAGAGTGGCCGAGCAGAGCGAACGGCGCCGATTCCCCGTAGGTGAGACGATGACGCTGGGCCTCGACCCGGAGGAATTCGACCAGGACGCGCGAATCCGCGATGAGCCCGGCGGTCACGCAGCCGAGTCCGGAATCGATCGCGAAGCTCTTCTCGATCGACCCCGCCTCGGCGAGTGAGCTCACGGGCAGGTTCCGGTACGCAACGAAGACGATCCCTGTGTCGTAGGTCACGGCGACCGCGGTCCCTCCCATCTGGATCGCTTGGAGGGCGTATTCGACCTGGAACAGCCGCCCGTCGGGCGAGAAGACCGTGCTCGCGCGGTCGTACGCCATCTGGCCCGGCTGCATCTCCATCGACGTCCGACCTCCGAGAGCGAGGCGCCGAAGTAGGGTGGGGCATTTGAGCCTAAGCCTCCGTTCCTTCCCGGACCTCACTTGGTAGCGCGAGGCCACCACGGAACGTCGACGCGACGTGGGGGTCCGGGTCGCCGGGGCCTAGCGGGACCTCGAAACGGTTTTACCTCGGGGGGGGCGTCTCACCGTGTCGATGGATCCAACCGGCCTCCATCTGTTGCCGATGGCATCGAGCCACCGCGGCGAGCTCTCGCCGGCGTGCACGCAGTGCCAGGAGGGCCGCAAGATGGTCCTGTTCGTCACCGGCCTCTGCCGGTTCCGCTGCTTCTACTGCCCGGTCTCGCCCGCCCGCAACCAGAAAGACGTCGTGTTCGCGAACGAACGGAGAGTCTGGACCGATCAGGATGTGCTGGACGAGGCCCGGGCGATCGGGGCCGGGGGGACCGGAATCACCGGCGGCGACCCTCTCGGGGTCGTCGACCGGGTCGAGCATTACGTCCGTCTACTCAAGAGCGAGTTCGGGCCGAGCCACAATATCCATCTCTACACTCACGAGCCCAACCCGGAGAAACTGCGACGGCTCGCGGAGAGCGGCCTCGACGAGTTCCGCCTGCACATCCCGCATTACCTCTGGGGCCCGCTCGCGTTGGACGGTGGGGCCTACCGCTCGGTCCTCGAAGAGGCACCGAGCTGGGGGATCCGTCGGGGGGTCGAGGTCCCGGTCCTCCCGGAGAAGGAAGCCGAGCTGCGCCGTCTGCTCCGGGCGCTCGAGCGGATCGGGGTGGATTTCGTGAACCTCAATGAGCTCGAGTTCTCGGAGACGAACGAGGCGAAGCTGGCCGAGCGGGGGTATCGCACCGACCCACGCAACGGGTGGGGGGTCCGGGGAAGCCGCGCGATCGCCGAGCGAATCGTCCGGGAGATGCGCCTTGCGATCCCCGTCCATTACTGCTCCTCGCGGTTCAAGGATGGGGTCCAGCTGCGCCAGCGCTTGCTGCGTCGCGCCGAACGGACCGCCCCGTCCTTCGCCGAGCGGACGGTGGATGGAACGGTCGTTCTGGGCGTCGTCGAACCCGTCCGAGCCGCGGAAGACGCCGACCTCGCCCGGTGGGCGGCACGTGTGGCTCGCGCGACGCGCGCCGGCCCGGACGACTACCGTCTCGACCTCGGTCGACGTCGGGTCGAGCTCGCTCCGGATCGCCTCCGTCGGGCCGCCCCGCGTCTGGAGGATCCCGCGTTCGAAATCGAGGTATACCCGACCTCCGACGCGCTCGAGGTCGAGCGGACGCCGCTGAACGTTGCGGCCCGGTCCAGGGCCAACGCGGCGTTGGGCGGTGGAATGTATCCTTCGTCGCAGAGGTGACCACCGTAGGTGAGGTACCGTTGGTCGCCTCGGCGGTGCTTGATTGAACAGGGGCCCCAGCCTTCGTTTTCGGCGCCGTACCACATCGGGCAGTCCTGACAATGGAGCTCCACTGGGACAGCTCGGGTCCTGATCGTCCGATGGCGGAGATTCGCCGTCACCCTGAGTCCTCCGGCCGGGTCAGCCGTTGCCAGGCGAGGACGGTGCTCGTCATCAACTGGGCCGCCGTCACCGGTCCGACGCCCCCTGGGACTGGGGTCAAGGATGCGGCCCAGCCATCGAGGGCCTTGGGATCGGCATCGCCCACCGAAATCTGGACGCCGGGCCGGCTCGGATCCGGCACGCTCGAGACCCCGACGTCGACCACATTCGCCCCCTCCGGAACGGTGGATCGGTTGAGCAGCCCGGGTTGACCGACACAGGAAAAGATCGTCCGGCTTTCGCTGAGGGCGGCCCGGAGGTCGCGGGTCCGGGAATGGAGGATCGTGACGGTCGCATGGATGCCCATCGACTTGCCTGCGAGCAGGAGCGCAAGCGGTAGACCCACCGTCTCGGACCGGCCGAGCACTGCGACCCGCTCTCCCTCCAAGGGGAGCCGGTAGTGCTGGGCGATTGCAAGGGCCGCGAGGGCGACCGCCGGCACGTGCGCGGGTCGCTGGGCGACCAAACGGCCGAGGTTTGCGGGCCCGACGCCGTCGACGTCCTTCTCGGGCCGGAGTTCTCCGACCGCTTGGTAGAAATCGAATGGAGCCGGCAACGGATGCTCGAGTAGGACGGCGTGCACGGAGGCATCGGCATCGAGGATTCTCATGCGCTCGAGGAGGTCCCGGGGTCCCCCCGAGGGCGAAAGCGGCTCGTCCCGGAACCGGACCCCGACCTGCGCGGCCGCCTTGGCCTGGCGCTTGAGGTAGAATCGGAAGGGGCTGTCAATCCCCCGGTGCACGCTGACCAGGGAGGGTGGCCCAACGCCCGCCGGGGCGGACGCGATCGCCGCCCGGCTCCCCGCATCAAGGGCCTCGGCCACCGGCTTTCCTTCCAACCGCTGTGTCATCGCGAGAACCCACATGAGCCGAGTTCCGGACGATAGATAAACTGCCACCTCTCTCGGTCGCTTCGGCGTGCGGCACCCTCCCGCACCGTACTCGCGATGTGGTCCGGCACGAAGGGATTTATACCGACCCCTACTTCGTTTACTTGGCGTGGATGTCCCGGACTGCACGGGTCGTGACGCCGCTATGGCACAGGGAGCGGAAAAACCGTCAGCCGGGGTAGAGGAGCACTCAACTCCCAGCGATCTGGATGGTTGGGGGAAGGCGCTTCCCTATGCGTCTTCGGCTCAAGTGGAAGTCCCCCCTCGTCTGCTCGACCAGGTGATTGGCCAGGACGAGGCCGTCGAGGTCGCACGCAAAGCCGCGAATCAGAAGCGGCACATGCTCCTGATCGGCGAGCCCGGTACCGGCAAGAGTATGCTGGCCCGGTCGATGGTCGATTTCCTTCCGAAGGAGCAGCTCCAGGACATCCTGGCGTACTCGAACAGCGACGACCCGAACGAGCCCAAGATCCGGGTCGTCCCCGCCGGGAAGGGCAAGGAAATCGTGGCCGCCCAGAAGCTCGAAGCGGCCCAGAAGAAGGAGCAGAGGACGATCCTGTTCGTCGTTCTGACGGTCGCGATTCTTGCCTTCACCCTCTACATCGTCATCATCGACAAGGACCTGACCGCGCTCCTCTTCGGCCTCCTGATCGTGCTCATCGTCTACGCAATCCTTCGGTTCTCGGGCGGCCGCAGCGATACAGGAACCGCGGTCGCGAAACTGCTGGTCACGCATACGTCGGAGGATAAGCCCCCGTTCATCGACGCGACCGGTGCCCACGCGGGGGCGCTTCTCGGGGACGTCAAGCACGATCCGTTCCAGTCTGGGGGGCTCGAGACCCCTCCGCACGAGCGCGTCGAGGTCGGGGCGATTCACAAGGCGAACGGCGGAGTCCTCTTCATCGACGAGATCAACCTCCTGAAGATCGAGAGCCAGCACTCGCTTCTGACGGCGCTTCAGGAGCGGAAGTTCCCGATCGTCGGCCAGTCGGAACGATCGGCCGGTGCGATGGTCAAGACCGAACCCGTCCCATCCGACTTCGTTCTGGTCGCTGCGGGCAACGTCGATAGCGTGCAGAACATGCACCCGGCACTGCGTTCGCGGGTCCGGGGCTACGGCTACGAGGTCTACGTGAAATCGACGATGCCGGACACTCAGGACAACCGGATGAAGATCGTCCGGTTCGTCGCGCAGGAGGTCCTGAAGGACAAGAAGATCCCGCACTTCGACACCGCGGCAATCGTCGAGGTCATTCGGGAGGCGCAACGCCGGTCGGGCCGCTCGGGCCAGCTGACGCTCCGTCTGCGGGAGCTCGGGGGCCTCGTCCGGGTCGCGGGCGATATCGCGCTCACCGAGGGCCAGTCGCTCGTCCACGCGGACCACGTGGTGAAAGCGAAACGGGCGAGCCGCTCGCTCGAACAGCAGATCGCGGACCGGTACATCGAGCGCCGCAAGGAGTACCGGATGTTCTCCGTGGAGGGCGCGGCGGTCGGCGTCGTGAACGGCCTCGCGGCGATCAACGCTCAGACCGGGATGGCCGAGTTCTCCGGAATCGTCCTTCCGATCGTTGCGGAGGTGACGCCGGCGCAGACCCGCGACAGCGGCGTGGTCGTCGCGACGGGCAAGCTCGGCGAGATCGCCCGGGAAGCCGTCCAGAACGTGAGCGCGCTCATCAAGAAGTACACGGGGGAGGACATCTCCCGCTACGACATTCACATCCAGTTCGTCGGGACCTCGGACGGCGTCGAGGGCGACAGCGCGTCGGTCTCGATCGCCACCGCGGTCATCAGCGCCCTCGAGGGCGTCCCGGTCGACCAGTCGGTCGCGATGACCGGCTCGTTGAGCGTCCGGGGCCAGGTTCTTCCCGTCGGAGGCGTGACCGCGAAGGTCGAGGCCGCCGCCGACTCCGGGATCAAACGGGTCCTGGTCCCCGAGGACAACCTCGAGGACCTCGTCCTCGAGTCGCGGTACCGGGGGATGGTCGAGGTCATCCCGGTTCGGACCCTTCGTGACGTTCTCAAGTACGCGCTCGTGGGCCAGGGGGCGCAGAAGGAATCGCTGCTCGAGCGCCTCAGCGCGATGGTGCGGGCGACCAGTCGAACTTCGGAGGAGATCCCGGCCCCGACGGCGCCCGCATCGCCGCCCGGACGTCCGGCAGGGTCGTGAGAGGCACGTTCCGCGTCGCGGCGCACGTGCCGGTGGTAGCGCCTCCGCCGGCGGTCCCCGACGAGGACGAGGACCGGTTCGTCGACCGGCCGTGTTACGAATTCAACTCCCGGCTTCTCGGTGCGTGGAACGACCGCCATTGCTCCCACTGCCGACACTATCTCACCGCCCGGTGCCCGCACATCGATGAGTTCCTGGACGACGTGGAAGATTTGACCCCCGAGTGATATCGCCGGGCCCGTGCGCGGCCTTCTGATCGGTCGGTTCCAGCCGTTCCACCGGGGCCACCTGAGCGTCGTGCGGACGATCCGCGCCGATCGACCCGATGATTCCCTCCTTCTGGGCATCGGAAGCGCGCAGGAGTCGTTCACGTGGAAGAATCCCTTCACCGCCGGCGAGCGATTCGAGATGATCGCCCGGGCGATCGCCGACGCGGACATCGCCCGCGTCGAGGTCGTGCCGATCCCCGACATCCATCAGCATGCCCTCTGGGTCCGGTATTTGGAGGGGTTCCTACCGCCGTTCGAACGGATCTACACCCACAATCCGCTCACCGAGCTCCTCTTCGATCGGGCCGGCTACGAGGTGGTCCGTCCCCGCCTCGTCGACCGGCGTCGATTCGAGGGGGTGCACGTGCGCGAACGGCTCGCGTCCGGTCGAGGATGGACGGAGCTCGTTCCTCCCCCGGTCGCGCGGTACCTCGGCACGATCGACGCGCCGGCCCGACTGCACCTCCTCGCCCACGGAGAGGGTCGCTCGGGCGGGGGCCGGCTTCGGTGAGCGAAGCGTCCGGTCCACCGGGGACCCGCCGTCGCTTCGAACCACTTCCGGAGTGGGCGGGGCCCAGCACTCGATTGGTCCACGGGATCCGCCGACCGGACTACAACGCAGGGTCGGTCGTGCCGCCGATCTACCAGACAGCGACGTTCCACTGGCCTGCAGAACATTCCGAAGCCTCCGAAAAAGCGGAGGCGTATCTCTACACCCGGGGACGGAATCCAACGACCGACGAGCCGGCCGAGCTCGTCCGACAGCTCGAGGGTGGCGAATCGGCCCGACTGTTCTCCTCCGGGATGGGTGCGATCTCGTCGGTGGTCCTCTCGCTCCTCAAATCCGGCGACGAGCTGGTCGCCCTGCGCGATCTCTACGGGGGGACGACGGATTTCCTCACCGGCCTTCTTCCTCGCTATGGGGTCCACGTGCGCCAGGTCGCAGGCGCCGACTCCCTCGAGCCCGAGGACGCGGTTCGAGCGGGGACGTCGCTCGTCCTCCTCGAAAGCCCGACAAACCCCACACTGCGGGTGTACGATCTCGCGCGATGGGCGGGGGCGGCGCACCGAGCCGGGGCGACCCTGCTCGTCGACAACACCTTCGCGACGCCGATCAACCAGAACCCGATCGCCCTTGGAGCCGATCTCGTCGTCCATAGTGCGACCAAGTACCTCGGTGGCCATTCCGACCTGATCGGTGGGGTCGTGATCGGCTCTGAGCGGCTGCTGGACCAGATCGACGCGCAGAGCTATCTCGGCGCGACGCCGGACCCGTTTGCAGCGTTCCTGCTCACTCGGGGATTACGGACCCTCGCCTTGAGGGTCCACCGTCAGAACGAGAATGGCCGCCGGGTGGCCGAGTTCGTCCGAGGCCATCCGGCCGTGGCCGGTGTCCACTATCCCGGATGGGCGAGCTCGACGGAGGAAGAGGTGGCAAGCCGGCAGATGCGGGGCCGGGGTGGGATGCTCTCCATCTCCCTGAAGGGCGGAACGTCCGCCGCCGAACGGTTCCTGTCGAGGTTGCGGTTTGTCCACATCGCCGCCAGCCTCGGCGGGGTCGAGAGCCTTGCGAGCATTCCGCATCTCACCTCTCACCGGCACCTCGCACCGGAGGAACTCGATGCCCGGGGGATCGACCCAGGACTCGTCCGTCTTTCCCTCGGCATTGAAGAGCCTGACGACCTCGTTCGCGACATTCGAGAGGCGCTCGACGCAGCGTCCGCGCCGACAGCCTCCCCCCAACGTTAGGGACATCTTGTGGGTTGGCCCGTGCCTCGCGACGGGCGGGATACGAGTACTCGATTCTCGGATCGAGCCCGGCCCGCCCTTTGAAGGACCGAACGTTGTGAATCCCACGTACAGCGCCTCGGCGCACAAGCAGTGGAGAGGCGAAAACGCCAATCTTATGGGGACGGGGGCTTCGGCGATGTCGGTCGCCACTGTAGCTCAGTTGGCAGAGCGGCTGATTCGTAATCAGCAGGTCGGGGGTTCAAGTCCCTCCAGTGGCTGGATTTTCAGGAGACCGGTCCGTCAGCGGCTGGTGCGGTGCGACTCCCTCCCCACCTGCCAGCCGTCGCCGCGAACGAGGTCCTTTAGGCGGTCCCAAAGTCCTGCGCTAAGGAGCAGTTCACCACGGGAACAATCGGTGAGTTTCTTCCACGAAGGTGCAGATGACGCTGTGCCAGTCCCGCTCTCGGAGCTCAGTGCGACTTCGAATCGGCGGCGCGCTGCTCAACCACAGTGTCGGCGAGCTTTCGCACCGAGCGAACGAGCTGCTCTACTTCCTGGGGCCGCCACTTCTTGAGGAGGTCTCGAAGGAGCTTCTCGCGAGCATCGTCGATCCGACCGGTCGCCCCGATTCCCTTCGGGGTGAGCCGGGCCTCCCGGATTCGGTGGTCGTGATCGCTCCCACGGCGTGCAACAAGCCCCAGACGCTCGAGTCGCGCGACCTGACGACTCACGGTGGTGTAGTCTCGACCTACTTGGTCGGCCAAGTCGACCACGCCGATCGGACCGAACTGCTGGACACGGACAAGGAGCGGGAACAGCCCTCGGTCGAGCTTCACCCCCGCGTGTCGAAGCAAGGTGTCGTCTTCCCGGGGCCGATTGATCACGTTCACGATCTCGAGGAAGGCCCGGTGAAGGTCGTGGAGTTGTTCTCTCGTCCTCACGTCCGCCCTTCCCAAGCGCCCGACCATCGACATACCTATATTCATGTGTATTCTGCACATATATTTGAAAACGAGGTAGCGGTCGCATGAGAGCTGCATTTGTGATGGGAGCAGGGCAGGAGCCGGTGTACGGCGACTTTCCCGACCCGGTGGCATCCGAAGGGGAGCAAGTTATCCGCGTGACCGCTGCAGCGATTAGCCCACTCGTTCGCAGCCGGGCCTCAGGAACTCACTACGATTCTCCCCATCAGTACCCTTCTGTTATCGGAGTTGATGGAGTGGGTCGTCTCGAGAACGGTCGGCGAGTCTACTTTGCCCTCCCGAGGCCACCTTACGGGGCCTTCTCGGAGCACACGGTTGTCCGTGTGGGGCAGTGCATCCCCATTCCGAAGTCCCTGGATGACGTGACGGCTGCCGCGATTGCCAACCCCGGGATGTCGTCCGCGGTTGCCTTCACCGAACGCGCCCACCTTCGGCGCGGGGAGGTTGTCCTCGTCAACGGAGCCACGGGCACCGCGGGTCGGCTCGCCGTCCAGATCGCGAAACATGCCAAGGCCTCGAAGGTCATCGCGACCGGAAGGAACCCGGAGTCGCTGCGCGATCTGTCGGCACTGGGGGCCGACGTGGTCATTCCGCTGGAGGAGGACAAGTCCCACCTTGAGGCTCGCTTCCACGAGCAATTCGCTCAAGGCGTCAACGTCGTCATCGATTATGTCTGGGGGAGCAGCGCCGAGACACTGCTCATCGCGGCCGCGAAGGCTCAGCCGGAGGCAATGCCCGTCCGATTCGTTTCCGTCGGTTCCATGAGCGGACCGGCCATCACGCTGCCAAGCGCCATTTTGCGCTCCTCCGCAATTCAGCTCATGGGAAGCGGGATTGGTAGCGTGCCCCGACGTCGCATCGGGGTAGCCATCTATCACCTGTTCCGAATAGTCAAACCCGCTGGCCTTCGGATTGCGACGAAGTCAGTCCCACTCGCAGAGTTCAGGAGTGCATGGGTCGAGCGAGACAGCACTCGAAGAGTCGTACTGACCGTGGGGAGCTAATCGATTGGCCGACGCCCACGAACTGACGCGCGCGACGTGGACAAGGGCTTCGAGCACGCCTTCAGGGTAAGGACTTGAACCCTTAGTTCAGGTCCCTCCAGTGGCTGGATTTACGGGAGCCCGGGCCGTCGCCGGCCGATGCGACGCAAGTCCCCTCTCGCCCGACTGCCGTCGCTCAGCCCGAGCCCCTTCGTCGCTACCAAAGTCCTGGATTAGGGCTCACCGAGTCGGAAGATGAGCTCCTCGATTTCGGATCGTCGCCCGGCAGCGTAACTCCTTTCCGTTCCAGCTCGCACGAATCCGCACTTCTCCAAGACTCGTATCGAGCCGAGATTATCCGCGGCCACACGGGCAAAGAGTGGCCGTTCGGGAACGATCTGAAGAAACTGTTTCACGGCGGCGGTGGCGATACCCCGCCCCCAGAAGTCCCGCCCGACCCAGTATGCGATTGATGGCTTCCCGAGCAGTTCGAAGGAGGACACGTATCCGGCAACTTCGCCGCGCCACACAATGGTCTGGTGCCGGTTGTGAATATCCGAGCGATTCCTTTCCCAATAACTCTGGAACGCAGTCTTATCCGATGGGTCATCGGCGGTGAACGCAGCCATTCGATTGGCGAGTTCGTCGGTCTGGTGTAGAAAGAATATGTCCAGGTCAGAGGGCATGACGTTGCGTAGCCGAACGTCGTCTGCGAGACCGATGAGAGCCATAGCGCGCCCCGAAGCCGTCGTCCGAGAAGAGAGTATGCACTTGAAATCACACGCTCGGAAGCGTGGTCTGGTAAACCACCTTTCGAGCCTCACGAGAGGCAATCAAGGACTTCGGGCACGCCTCTAGTGTGGACTTGAACCCTTAGTGCAGGTCCCTCCAGTGGCTGGATTTTCAGGAGGCCGGACCGTCACCGGAAAGTGTGATGCGTGCCCGCACTCACCCGTCGGCCGTCACTAGCCATGAAACCCTCTGCTCGATCCCAACGTCCCCTAATGGGCACACCGCGATTACCATGTCCGCATTGACCAGACGCCGAGAACTTCATTTCCAGGTGCGGGGATTCCCGCAAATCCGGCGGGGAGACTTTGCCGAACAGTACGACGAAACGTCATCTGCGTCGGGTATATCGTACCGGGGATGATTTTCGCCGTTACTCGTGGCAAGACGAGAAGCGGCGCCGCACCCTCACCGCTCTTTTCCGCAGATATCGCCAATACTTTGGACCCAGGGTGCTCGACTTAGGGTGCGGGGGCGGCGTCCTCGGCCTGGTGGTCGACCAAGCCGGCCTCTCCTACGTTGGAGTGGACGGGAACCCCGACATGATTCGAGAGGCTCGCACCTGGGCCCGGCGTCGTGGCTCGAAGGCACGGTTCCTGCAGGGCGACCTCGGGACCTTCCGTCTCGCCGGACAGTACGACACGATCACCGTTCTGGGAAACACGATGGCCCACCTTACGGTCGACCAGTTCGATCGCCTACTGGAGCGGCTGGCCCATCACGTCGGTCCCGGGTGTCTGCTGCTGATTGACTACCGAGACCTTGTCGCGATGTTCTGGAACGGAAGTTGGACGCACGTGAAAGTTCAGACGTTCGTCCGGGGTCGCGTGACACATCGAACTCGCCTCGTAGACCTTCGCTCCGGACGCCTCGAAATGAGTGCTCGGTCCTCTTCCGGCAGGTGGCGGCTCCGGTGGTCGCACGCGATTTGGTCTCCCTTCATTTTA
>Ga0187781_10000271_pt1 | contig 36954 bp, 31 predicted proteins | sample 0715_SJ02_MP02_2_FD_132447 | JGI IMG/M metagenome (GOLD analysis project Ga0187781, IMG submission 132447) | Tropical peat soil microbial communities from peatlands in Department of Meta, Colombia - 0715_SJ02_MP02_20_MG | ecosystem: Environmental > Terrestrial > Soil > Wetlands > Peat | place... | reverse complement strand
GAGGAAAGAGACTCAAACGCCGTCCCTTTCCCCTCGCGCTCCTCTATCCCGGCTCAGGCCGGAAAGCGGGCAGACGAAAGTTGTCGTATTCTGACGTGAACCAATTCAGGGGGCAGACCACCACCGGATGCAGCGGTTGCATCGAAGTAGCTAAAAGTTGCGGCGATGCGGAGAGCGTATACGTGTCCATTCGTGCCCAAGTACATCACGTGCACGCCCCAGTCGCCGACGTCGACAAGTTTGTTAAAGCCCGTCAAGGCACTGCCGGACGCCGCTACGGGGGCCCCAGCCGTCGAGGTCACATCGTAGCTGATCCAGATGGCTCCGCCCGAGTAGACCAACTCATAAACGTTCTGGTTTGTACCCAGATAGAACACGTGCATATACTGAGTTGTGCTATCGATAAAGCCCGTCAACGCACTGCCGGACGCAGCTACGGGAGCCCCGGCCAGCGACGTCAGATCGTTGCTATACCACTTGGTTCCGCCGTCCCAGAGCAACTCATAGACGTTCTGGTTTGTACCCAGATAGTTCACGTGCATATAGTGAATGCTGCTGGTGAGGTCGATGTAGCTCGTCAACCCACTGCCGTACGCGGCTACCGGCGCCTTGGCGAAAGACGTTGGATCGTCGAAGGTGATGGTCGGGGGTGGGTAGCCCGGCCCGGAATGGTAAAATTCGTAAACATTCGCATTCGTGCCCTCGTAGAACACGTGGATATAGTTATCGTTACTGTCGACAAGGCCGGTCAGCTGGCTCGCAGAGGCCGGTAGAGGAGCGCCAGATACGGATGTTGGAACGAACTCACCCCCGGTGAATCCGGACGAACTGATCCCCGTTATGACGAGCTCACAAATCTGATTGTTGTCCTCAAGATAATCGACCCAAACATCATCGTAGTCGTCGACAAAGCTTGTCAATGCGCCCGTAGCGACAGGGATCTGATCTGTGACTGTGATGTCCACATCGGTCCAGCCACTTCCATTCGGCGCGAAGAGCGCGTGCAAGTGGCTATTGGAATCCAGGTAAAAAACGAGGCGTTCGCCGGCAGGTGGCTGGCCATAGAGCGACACGCTGGCAAGCAAGATCGACAAAACCGTAAAGCCTACAATGGACAACCGCTTCTGAATCGCATTCGTAAGAATTCTCCTTTTCATTCAGGACTTGCACTGTTGAGTGGGCGACAGGCGTACGCCTGAATCGCTTAGTTCTGTGCTTTTTTCCGTTGTTTTCGTCATGGCCCACCGAAGGCCCAAGAAGGACCTATCTTTGGCTCTTGGGACGCTTGCTGCTTCGCGTGCTCTTGCGCCGTGAGAGGGGCCGCGTGGGTTGCGCAGAACCGCACGCGGACTTCGCATGCGGCAGGCTTCGCCCACACGGACTCCCGTTAATCAAGGCCCAGATTACGTAGTGGCGCTGCAGATCGAAGGTGCGATTGTTGTTGGCTACAAGAATGCCAACGAGGGTTGATTGGAGGATCAGCGAGGAAGGATCTTGCCGGGCACTGCAACTGAAGCTCTAGCTTTGTACGTCCTGTTCGCTGGTAAACGGCTCCACGCTAGCATCGGAGGCTATGGAAGTCAACAGAATATTGGCCTTCTTTCACGAAATCCGGAGCAATGGCAGATTCGCTGCCGTCTTACCCGCCGGCCTTGAGTTCCTGCAGCACCTGTTTGGCGATTTCCTTGAGAGTTTCGAACACGCCGGCGCCCTGAACCGCGACTGCTTCTACGACCGGTTCGTTCTTGCGGCGCAGCTCGGTGGTGAGCATGTCAACAGGAAGGATGTTAGGCAGGTCGCGCTTGTTGAGCTGCAGCACGTAGGGAATCTTGCCGAAGTCGTAGCCGTGCTCTTTCAGGTTCGACATGAGGTTGTCGAGCGCTTCGACGTTGGCGTCCATGCGCTGTTCCTGTGAGTCGGCGACGAACACGATGCCATCCACCCCGCGCAAAATCAGCTTGCGGCTGGCATCGTAGAAAACCTGGCCGGGAACGGTGTAGAGGTGAATGCGGGTCTTGAAGCCGCGCACCGAGCCCAGATCGAGCGGGAGAAAATCAAAGAACAGGGTGCGCTCGGTTTCGGTAGCCAGCGAGATCATCTTGCCTTTCTGCTGGTCCGAGGTTTTCTGGTAGATCACCTGCAGATTCGTGGTCTTGCCGCCCAACCCGGCGCCGTAATACACGATCTTGCAGTTGATCTCGCGCGCTGCGAAGTTGATGAAACTCAAAGGCTTTCCTTGCGGTGCGGGACGGCTACGGCCATCCACGCACACCAATGTCCTTTTATGGGGCTCGGGGCTTTTATATCACACGCGGCGTACCCGACGCAGGTTACTCAGGTGACCCCTGGCCCTTTGGGTGTCCGCAGGCCCCATATGTCACAGAGGAATGGTCACCGGGCGGACGGCGTCGGGTAATAGCCATCTTTGGCGTAGACCTTAAGCCCCTTGTGATGGACCACAACGATAATCTCACGGTAGGCCGAACTGCTGGTCGTGGCTTTGGCGGAATATCCCAGCGTGTACTGATTACGGGCCTCCGAGGTGATTTCGGTGTAGGCGTCCTCAATGGCGTTGCGGGATAGTTCGTGGCGCACCTCGCCGCCGCCGGTCGCGTAGGTGTACTTGGGCAGGATGTCGCCATACCCCTCAAGGGGTAGATGAATCTTCCCAACCTGGCGAAACACAGGCAAAGCTCCGCTGTCCACCACAACTGCCTTCACTTGAATGTTGCGGCTCTCCAGCACGCGGAGCACGTCGCGGTAACTGGCTCTGCTGCCCAATTCGCGGCCATCGCTGATGACGAAAATGACTTTGCGGCGAGTCTTGTCCCGCTTGCTCAGGTCGAGCGCCGCCCGCAGGATGGCGTCATTCAAGACATGCGCTTCCCGGGGTGGAGTGTTCACCGGCGCAATCGTGGGCCCTCCGGCCGGGGCTCCGTTCACCGTGGGACCGCCGCCTGACATCGGCCCGGACAGGATGGCTGGCCCGTTGTTGTGTCCCCGCACTACCTTGATCTGATCCAGCGCCAGGGTGAGATTCTCGCTCTTGCCCGTGTACTCGGTAACCTGGCTTACCGTGCTGCTGTAGGTGTAGAGAGCGGCCTCGTCGTAAGGACTCAGGGCTCCAACCAGAGCCGAGTACGTCTGATTCACCTTTTGTACTGCGATGTCGGGCATTCCGGTATCGATCAGAATCGCCACTGAGAGCTCGAAGGGATCGGTAGTGAAGTAGGTTAGTTTCTGCACGTTGCCGTTTTCGAGCACCGTGAAATCTTTGGGAAGCAAGCCGTCGACGCGACGGCCGCTGGCGTCCCTCACCATGACTGGAATCTGCACCGAGTCTACCCGCACGACGAATTTGTAAAGATCCTCGCCGGGATTCATCTGATTTCGTGGCGTGCTGCCGGGAGGTAGCGTTTCGATGGGAGGCATGGGAGGCGGAGCCGGCTTTTGATCTTCCGCGTGGGGCTGGGAATTGCTGTCCGCAGAAGGGGATGGTTTGGAGCTCTGGCCCGCTCCGGGGGGCACATCAGGAAACGCAGGCTTTGGGGGTGGAGGCTGCACCGCCGAGGGCGCGTCCGGGATATCCTGGGTATTGGTCGGCGGCTGCGATTGCGTCTGCCCGCCCCCAGACTGCGCCTGCATGCCTGGCGCTACCAGGCCGCAAACGAGGGCCAGCGCCAAAGCGGCCTTCCCTACGTCGCTCCACGAACTCTTGCGCTTAGCCAGGGTCATTTTCGTCCTCGCAGCATGCCGGCCCCTTCCCGGTCCACCCGGGCAGAAACTTTCTCTACTTGGGATGCCCGATCTTGCCGATTTGGTGCATCTAACCTACGGGATTAGACTAACAAAGAATCGTGAGAGAATGCTGCATGCGCTTGCTTTTCATTTTCCGCTCCACACTAATGCAGCTGGCCCTGGCTATCCTGTGGGCCGCCGCCCTGCTCACTTTCGCCCAGCCTGCTCGGGCCCAGCAGTCGCCGTCTTCAGCCGGTCAAAACACAGGCCAGAAGCCCGACGAATCGCAGCAGCCCGCCGAAACCCTCAAAGTCAACGTCAACGTGGTGAACCTGTTCTTTAACGTCAAGGACAAGCACGGGGCGCTGATTCCCAACCTAATCAAAGACGACTTCGAAGTCTACGAGGATGGCAAACCGCAGACCATCAAGTACTTTAACGCCGAATCCAACCTACCCCTCACACTCGGCATCCTAATCGACTCTTCTGGCAGCCAGCTCAGAGTGCTCGACATGGAAAAGGAGGTCGGCGGAGCTTTTCTGAAGCAGATCTTGACCGACAAAGACCTGGCGTATGTCATGGACTTCAACATTGACGCGGAACTGGTCCAGGATTACACGCGCGACGTGCGCCGCCTGCAAGCCGCATTGAACAAGGTCAAGATCAATAGCGGCTACTCGACTGGACCGCTGCCGGGAGCCGGTGGTGGCCCCGTGCCGACCGCTCCAGGCTCACAGCGCGGGACTGTCCTGTATGACGCTGTTTATCTGTCCGCCCATGACATGCTCGCCAAGGAAGTCGGGCGCAAGGCGATGATTCTGCTTACCGACGGCGAGGACGAGGGCAGCAGGCTGAAAATCCAGGATGCCATCGAGGCCGCGCAGAAGGCCGACGCCATTGTCTACGTGCTGCTCTGCGCCGACCGCGGCTTCTATTTTTCGCAGGGCGCTTTCTACGGTGGCGAAGGCGAAATGCACAAGCTCACCGAGCAGACGGGCGGACGTGTGGTCAACGTGGGCAACAAATTCGACAAGCTCCGGGAGGCCTTCGACCAGATCGCTGCCGAGCTGCGCAGCCAGTACAACCTCGGCTACACCCCAACCAATACCAAATTGGATGGCACCTACCGCAAGCTGGAGATCAAGAACAAGCAGAGTTACAAGATCCAGGCCCGGGCCGGATATTATGCCAGCCACAGCGAGGACTGATTGCTTAGCCGGCTAACCCTAGCTATTGGGGTTTGCGCAATATGATGAATTAATCCGTCTGCTTGACGATCTACGCAGTCCTTTGCGTCCTTCGCCGTCAAAGGCTGCGAACCGCAAGAATCGCAAAGAAAAGCTGCGAAGGTCACAAAGAGATCGGCTCCTCCAAACTCATCAGTCTTGCAATTGAAGCGTCTCTGGTAGGCCAGAAGCCGAAGTCCGGGGTCTGAAGGCTGGTGTTTACCGGGCCACCTGGACGACGAGGATCATGCCGGGGTGGAGAACGGCAACGTTGTGGTTGTCGCGCTTGAGGGCGGCCACGGTGGTGTTGTAGAGAGTGGCGATCGAATAGAGGGTTTCCCCGGACCTAACTTTGTGGTGGACGACGGCGGCTGCGGTCCTTTCCTTGCGCGCCTCTTCCGTTGTTGATCGCTCTGCTTGCAGACGTTCAATCTCGGCGGACTTGGTGGTGGGAGCCTTGGCGGTCGCGGTTTCACCTTTTGATCCGGAGGAGCCAGGCGCCGTTTTCGACTTGCGTGTGTGCGAGGAGGCTACTTGGGTTTCGTGCGTGGAGGTGATAGGCAGATGCAGGGCGAGCACGCGGCGTCCGGCGAGGCTGGAGCCGCGAAGTCCGTTCCAGCGGCGAAGCATCTGCGGGGAGACGCCAAAATTCTCGGCCACGCTCTCGACCGTGTCGCCCTTGTGGACACGGTAGCGCGTGATGCGGCGGGCGTAGGTGGCGGTGTCCTGCGGGTGCTTGCTGGGAGCGAGGGGAATGACCAGCTTCGCGTCGGCTTCGAGCTCGGTGTCGTCAAGGTGGTTGGCGGCAACGATCGACTTGGCGGTGACGCGGTAATGATGAGCCAGTGAGACCAGCGTATCGCCGGACTGCACAGCGTGATAGCGCCACCACAGGCGCATCTCCGCGGGAATCGGGGCGATGGCGGCTTCGTACTGATCTTTGGTTCCCAGGGGAAGATGCAGCTCGAACGATCCGGCGCGCGGCGTGGAGAGACGCAGCAGGCTGGGATTCAAATCTTGCAACTCTTCAGGCGTGGAGTTCACGCATTGGGCCACTAGGCGCAGGTCCACCGGATAGTTGATGGTTAGCGCGTCGTAGGCCGGAGGGCGCTCCATGGCAATTTGGTCCAGGCCGTACTGCGACGGATTCTTCGCCATGATGGTCACGGCCAGAATGATCGGCACGTAGTTGCGAGTCTCGCGGGGAAGAACGTTGCGGCGGTAGAGCTCCCAGAAATCGGCGTAGCCGGTGCGCTTGACCGCAGCCTGCACCGTGCCGGGGCCGGAGTTGTAGGCCGCCATGGCGAGATACCAGTCGCCGAACTGTTCATAGAGTTCTTTCAGATGGCGGGCGGCGGCGCGGGTGGATTTTTCGGGGTCCTGGCGATCATCAACCCATATATTGTGGTGAAGGCCATATCCGCGGGCGCGAACTGCCATGAACTGCCAGATGCCGCGGGCGCCGGCGCGGGAAACGGCCAGAGGATGAAATCCGGATTCGGCCTGCGCCAGATAGATAAGATCCTGGGGGACACCGGCCTGCTTGAGGATGGGCAGCATCATGTCGCGATAGCGGCCGGAGCGAGCGTACTCCCGCTCAAAGACGCCGCGTCCCCGGCCCGAGAAATAACTGATATATCCGGCAACCTGATCGGTCATCATCAAGGGCAGATCGGAGTGAGTGTTCTTGATCTGGGCTTCGGCCTTAGCCAAGGTAGTGGCGTCAGGAGCAGGGGTGATACCGTTGACCTCGTCAATTGGCGCGGGCTCGGATTTCTGCGGCGGCTCTTGCTGGGCGACATCGGAGTCGGCGGAAGTGCCGCCGGGATAAAGCGCATCCACGCCCTCGACGATGCGGTCAAATTCCTGGCGCAGGCGATCGTCGGAGCGGACGTCGAAATTGCTGTCGAGGAGGGCGTTCAGGGCGTTGTCGAAATTCTGCTTGGCGTCTTCGGTCTTGCCGGCATGATAGTTGGTCAGGCCGGTCTGATATTCCTGTTCGACGTGAGCAATGAGGTCGGCGACAGGATCGTTCGTGTGGACGGGGTCGCTCTGAGGAAGCTGAGGAGCTTCTTCGATCTGCGAAGTCGTTGGCTCAGAGGTTTGCGTTGGAACTGGCATTGCTCGGGCAGCCTTCAGAGCGGGCGGAATCGCGGGCGGCTGAGTGGCGGCCGGCTTGTGCGCCGTCTGGCAGGCGCAGGCCGCCAGAATCATGGAAGCGAGGACAGCGGCTCGGACATAGAGGCTGGCAGGTCGCATACTTCTTTTATTCCTCTATGAGATGCGGTTCTCTCCGGGCGCAAACGCTGAATTCTAGCAAAAATCGTACGCGGCGGTCGCGTCAGGGTCAATCGCAGGAAAGGAACGGGGTGGTTACTTTCGTCACGGGTAGGTTACTGCTGCGGTTGTCGCTCGTTAGCCAACAGGTCTCTGGCGACGGGGCGGTCCGGACGCTTCATACCCGCCAATAATCGGGACGCCAGTTTTGAATGGCTTGCTTGATCTCTTTCCTGCTGAGCTTCTCGTTGAGGGCGCGCTCGACCAGCTTGGGAATCTCAGCGTCGGAGGCGAAGCGCAGGCCGATGAGCTGATCTTCGCTCAGCTCAGAAATGCGGGAGCGCAGAGGCTCGGCGAGAAGCTGCGAGAGACGCAGGCGCTCTTCCAGGCGGATGACGCGGTCCTGCACGCGCAGGGCGTAGAGGCGGACTTTGAAAACGAGGAGCAGGCAAGCGACGGCGAGAACGATCAGCAGAAAGGCGTGAACGCGATGGTGAAGCCCGGGCTCCGTGATGTGGGCGAAGAAATGGATGAGCGCGAGAATTACGCCCAGGCCGAACACCGGGAGCAGGAAAAAGTGAAACGGAGGATCGAAGCGGGCATGATTAGCGAAAGTTTGCGGCTTTTTCTCGGCCATGGGAGGGATCCTTCGGCGAGCGAGTGCCAGTGTAGCAGAGAGGGAGGAGATACAGAGAGTGTCGTTCCTGGGCGTTCTCCCGACCCCGGCGAAGAGTCAAGCGAGGCTGAGTCGTTGCCGGGGTTGCGGGTGCGCCGAGCGGCGGGCGAGGAGCGTCATGGCACGAAACGGAACCGGCGGAGACGAAAAAAATGGAAGGGTACGAGAATCCCCCAACCCCCCGTACCCTTCCTTGCTTCGCCCGCTTTACGCTAATTCCCTGAGGCGAGCAGAGTCTCTTGGCTTACGGGCGCGTTTTGGGCGCGCAACTCAGCTTCCGCCTCGCTCTCCGGCAGCCGGTAGGTGATTCGACTGCCTGCCAGCTTCATCGCCGACAGGAAATAGTGGTTCCCATATTTGTGGAAGACCAAGGCATACTCGCCAGCGACGCTGTCGGTCTCGGCTGGAGACGCCGAAGCAAACGTGGCCGCATTGGCCGCACTGTTACGAATGATGAGTGTTCTGGCGCCCGTGGCAGACCATTTCAGGGTGCATTCGCCGGCGGGCATCACTTTGTTGCCGACCACAAACTTAAATGGGACGTTGACCACAATGGTCCGGCCGGTCGACAACTGGGCAGCGGCCACCATCGAGAACATGGTCAGCATTACCGCGAACACCAAGCTTGAGCGTTTCATAAGCACCTCCAAGATTTTCTTCCGTCCATCGGGGAAGTGAGTGCGATCTTGCATCTGAACGAGAAAAAGGTCCATGGAGTTAGTCTGAAGCGATATCAATTGAAATGAAGAATCAAACAATGGCTTGACACCGCGGCAGGGGCGGACAAGAATTGCAGATAACGAAGGGGTTCGTGGGTTCCATGCCAGAGAAGAAGGTCCGCTTCGACGAATTCGAGTTGGACTTTGGCCGGTTTCAGCTTTCTCGCAGCGGGCTGCCCGTGCGTCTGGAAGGCCTGCCGCTGCAACTTTTGATGTTTCTGATTGAAAACCAGCGCCAATTAGTGACCCGCGAGCAGATCGCCGATGCACTGTGGGGCAAGGACGTTTTCGTCGATGTGGAGCAGGGGATCAATACCGCCATTCGCAAAGTGCGCATGGCGCTGGAGGACGATTCGGCACAGCCACAATATCTGCAGACAGTAGTGGGAAGAGGCTATCGCTTTGTGGCTGCCACCATCGTGGACAACAGCGCCACGGTTGCTGAAGCAGGGGAAGAACGATTGTTTTCCGCCGAGGAGTTAGGTCGAGCCATCATAGCCGCGGCAGGCCTGGAATCGGATGATTCCAAAACCCCACCGAAAATCTGAAGCAGGCCCTGACCGCGCCCACGGCTGCATAGCGAAATTCCGAGCGGGTGAGTGAGGCCGGGCCGCGAGTGGCGCCGGAGGGTTTGGCGTCGCTTCGCGGACCGGACGTTGTTCGGCGAACTTATTTGTAAGTGGCCGTGGTGCGCGTCAGTTCATCGCGGTGCGGAGTGAAATCGACCATGGAGTCGAAGGCCGGACTATCCAGCGGGTTCGCTTTCAGGGTGTCGCGCAGGGCGGCGTTGACCTTGTCCAAGCCCTCGGCATTTGGCGTGAGGTAGACAACCCAGAACGTGCCCGGCGCTTCGGTGTGGATGGCTTCGGTGTCCACTTCATACTCGCTGATCGTGCCGTCCGCCAGCAGTTTTTCCATCATGGGCACAATCAGGTTCTTGCTGAGGATGGCGACCGCCTCGTCGGGCGCGTGCGGCTTCAACTTATAGGACGACACGTGGGTGTAGCCGTCCTTCATCGTTCCGGAATGCCAGTTGTAGAACCGGCTGACCAGGACGATATCCTCGTGCTTAGTGGCGGTGAGCAGCACAGGAGAGGTCGCGCTGCCGGATTTGTAGAACTGATCGAGCACGTTGAGCAGACCGGCCATGGACATGGACGACCACCAGTCGTCGTGAGTGTAGCCGTCGGGCCGATGAACCAGGTTCACATCATCGCCATAGGCGATGATGGTGCCGCTGGCCAGGGCTTTGTCCAGAATCTTTTGGTCGGCTGCGTAGGATTTCTCCATTTCTCCCCACTGCGCGCGGGGAATCGCCCAGTTGCTGACGTAGGAGTACATGGGCGGTTTTTCTTTGACTTCGGACATTTGTGCGCATGCCGGCTTTCCCCAAGCAGCGGACAGCGCAAGGACACACAGGGTTGTGAAAACTCCCCAAGAGTTTTTCATTGTTTTTTCTTCCCCAATCTGGTGTGGCCAGGACTTCGATCGTGCTGTCCTGGGCGACGGAAGTGTACACCAAGGGCAAGTTTTCGTCATTCACCCCGAAATCTGATGCAGGGGAACAACGCGCACGGAATGGCTGCCGGCCTCGAAGCCGTCCAGCACAGCGTTGTGATGGGCAATGATCTGCTCGAAGGCGAGCGGGCCCGTGTCCACGGTCATGTGCCCATCAGCCACCAACGTAACGTCGTAGCCCAGGCTGACGGCGCGGCATACGGAGGTATCAATGCAATAGGGGGTCATGCAACCGGCGACGATCAGCTGGCCGATCTGGCGCGTCTCCAGCTCGGCAGACAACGTGGTTTCGAAGAAAGAGTCACAGGCGGTTTTGTGGATCACGGGCTCGCCGGGAGCAGGCGCGATCTCCGAGCGGATTTGCCACCCCGGCGATCCTTTCTGGAGACGATGGCCTGGCGGGCCGTCATGCTGGACAAACAGCACCGGGATGCCACGGGCGCACGCCTGCTTGAGAAGAGCTGCGAAGTTGGCAACGACCGCTTCCAAGGCAGCGTGGGTCTCAACCGAACGCTTCAATCCAGGAATGGTAAGAATGGCATTTTGGACATCAATGATGACAACGGCCTCTCGGAGCATTTGGATAGAGGATAACAGGGCGTCCGGCGTGTAAAATCACCTGTCGCGGAATCTTCGCCGCCGGAGCGGGAATCGAAACCTTTCATGAAAGCCATTCAGATCAAACAAGTCGGCGGGCCGGAGGCGATGAAACTGGTGGAGTTGCCGGTTCCCGCGCCGAAGGCGAGTGAGGCGGTGGTAAAGCTAGCCGCCTCGGGGGTGAACTTCATTGACGTGTATCAGCGCGAGGGCCGGTACAAGGTTGCGCTGCCGTTTGTGCTGGGGCAGGAGGGCGCGGGGACGGTCACGGCGGTGGGTGACGGCGTGAAGTCGGTGAAAGTGGGCGACCGGGTGGCGTGGGTGAGCGTGCTCGGCGCGTATGCCGAATATGCGGCCGTGCCGGCGGAGCGGCTGGTGCCGATTCCTGCAGGAGTGACGGATCGGCAGGCCGCAGCGGCGTTGCTGCAGGGCATGACCGCTCATTATCTGGCGTATGACACACATCCGCTGAAGCGAGGGCAAACGGCGCTGGTCCACGCGGCAGCGGGCGGGGTGGGACTGCTGCTGGTGCAGATGGCGCACAACCTTGGGGCGCGAGTGATCGCCACGGTTTCGACTGAGGAGAAGGCGAAGCTGGCGCGGGAAGCGGGCGCGGACAACGTCATTCTCTATACACAGGCGGATTTTGAGACGGAAACGAAACGGCTGACCGGCGGTAAGGGCGTGGACGTGGTGTATGACTCGGTGGGCAAGACGACATTTGAGAAAGGCCTGAACGTTTTGCGGCCGCGCGGAATGATGGTGCTGTATGGAGGATCGAGCGGGGCGGTGCCTCCGTTTGATCTAATCGAGCTATCGCTGAAAGGATCGTTGTTTGTGACGCGGCCCACGCTGGGGCATTACACTCTCACCCGCGAGGAGTTGGTGGCACGGTCGGGCGCGGTGTTTGGCATGATGGAAGCGGGGAAGTTGAAGTTGAGGATCGAGCACGTGTATCCGCTGGCCGAAGCGCAGCGAGCGCATCGCGATCTGGAAGGAAGAAAAACGACGGGGAAGTTGTTGTTGATACCGTAGGGGGCAGTCATCAGACCCATCATCCTGAGCAAAGTTGCCATCCGCGCGGGGAATGGCAACGCTGTCGAAGGACCCCGCGCTGGCTGGCAATGCCATCGGCTAATCAGGGAGTTCTCGCGCTCTGTCGTGAGAACGCTTTTCCAGGTTCACCCGCTGCTGGCGAACACGGGGTCCTTCGACTTCGCGGTTGCTTCGCTTCGCGAACCAGCCCGCTCCGCTCAGGATGACGACAGTTGTGAGATTGCGTTCATAAAGGACGACCATGAAAGCAATACGGGTGCAGCATACGGGCGGGCCGGAGGTCATGGAGCTGGCGGAGGTGCCAATTCCACAGCCCAAGCCGACAGAAGCGCTGGTGAAGGTCAATATCGCTGGCGTCAACTCGATTGACGCGCAGTTCCGCGACGGCAGTCTGCGCACGTACTTGCCGTTCATTCCTGGGCAGGAGGGGGCGGGAGTGGTCACGGCCGTGGGCACACTAGCGAAAGCGGTGAGGGTTGGCGATCGCGTGGCGTGGAGCGGAACGCTGGGATCGTACGCCGAGTATGTAGCCGCGCCGGAGGAGCATCTTGTGCCCGTGCCTGCGGCGATCAGCGACGAGCAGGCGGCGGCGGCGATGATGCACGGGCTGACGGCGCATTATCTGGTGAACGACGCGCACAAGCTGAAGGCGGGCGAAACGGCGCTGGTGCACGCGGCGGCGGGCGGAGTCGGTCTGCTGGTGGTGCAACTGGCGCACGCGATTGGGGCGCGGGTGATTGGAACGGTTTCGAGCGCGGAGAAAGGCAAGCTGGCGCGGGAGGCGGGCGCGGATGAAGTGATCGTCTACACGCAGCAGGACTTTGAGCCGGAGGTCAAGCGGCTGACCGGCGGCAAGGGCGTGGACGTGGTATACGACGGCGTGGGCAAAGCGACATTCGAGAAGAATCTGAACGTGATGAAGCTGCGCGGGATGCTGGTGCTCTACGGCATGTCGAGCGGGCCGGTGCCGCCGGTCGATCCGGCGAAGCTGTCGGAAAAAGGATCTCTGTACATGGCGCGGACCACGCTGGCGCACTTCACGGCCACGCGCGAGGAGTTTGTGGCACGGACCAGCGCGTTATTCGGCATGATTGCCGAGGGCAAGCTGAAGGTCCGGATTGCGAAGAAGTATCCGCTGGCGGAAGCGCCGCAGGCGCACCGCGATCTGGAAGCACACAAGCTGGCGGGAAAGCTGCTGCTGGTGTTGTGAGGGCCTGCGGTCCCCAAGACGGAACTAACAGATTACTGTTCCCTGCGGCCCGCGCTAGAATGAGCCATCATGGGAAAGAACCAGTTATACTACGGCGACAACCTGCCCGTCCTCCGCGAGCACATCAAGGACCAGTCCGTTGATCTGATCTATCTCGACCCGCCCTTCAACAGCCGCCAGGACTACAACGTCCTCTTTGCCGAGCGCAACGGCTCCCGGTCCGCCTCGCAGATCATGGCCTTTGAGGACACCTGGGAGTGGAACGAGGACTCGGCCCGCGTCTGCGAGGAAATCATCGAACGCGGCGGCATTGTCAGCCAAGTGATCCAGGCATTTAGGACATTTCTCCTGAACAGCGACATGATGGCGTACCTGGCTATGATGGCCCCACGCTTGATCGAGCTGCACCGCGTGCTCAAGATAGGTGGCTCTATCTACCTTCACTGTGACCCGACGGCCAGTCACTACTTGAAGATGCTCATGGACGCGGTGTTCAGGACCGCCGCTTTTCAGAACGAGATCGTGTGGAGCTACAGAAGGTGGCCAAGTCCGAGCAAGCACTTTCAGCGGATGCACGACACCCTCTTGTTCTATTGCAAGGAATCAGACCGCCCTCAGACATTTCACGTCGAATATGAGCCCAACAGCCCGAGCTATCAGAAACGATTCAAAGGCAAGACCCAAATGCTCGATCCTGAAACTAGGTCGCGGAAGATCACTCTCGAAGCTGAGTCGAAGGGTTTGCCTCGCCGGGATGTCTGGGACCTCTCGATCATCGCCGGCTCAAAGAAGGAACGCTTGGGCTATCCGACGCAAAAACCCGAAGCTCTTCTCGAACGCATCATCCAAACCAGCTCGAACAAGGGCGACGTCGTTCTCGATCCTTTCTGCGGATGCGGCACATCTATCGCAGTGGCGCAACGCTTGAACCGTCGCTGGATTGGCATTGATATCACGCACCTCGCGATCGGCCTTATCAAGAAGCGTCTCGACGACGCGTTCGGCTCGACTGTCCGCGAAACCTATGAAGTGGTCGGCGAGCCGGTTGATCTGTCAGGCGCGCAGAGACTCGCACAGGACGATCCTTATCAATTCCAGTGGTGGGCACTAAGTCTTGTCGGCGCTCGCCCGGTCGAGAAGAAAAAAGGAGCAGACCGGGGCATTGACGGTCGCCTTTACTTCCACGACGAAAAAGGAGGCAAGACCAAGCAGATCATCTTGTCCGTCAAGGCCGGGAAGCTTCACGCGCCGTATGTGCGCGACCTTCGCGGTGTCATCGAGCGCGAGAAATCCGAGATTGGTGTGTTGATTTCGATGGAGCCGCCCACCAAGCCCATGCAGAAAGAAGCTGCAGAAGCCGGCTTCTACAAACCACCGGGATTGGCTGAGAGATATCCACGCATCCAGATCCTGAGCATTGCCGAATTACTGGAAGGGAAGAAGATCGACTATCCCCGCTACGCCGCTGATGCCACCTTCAAGAGAGCTCCAAAGTCCCGAAAAGCGGCCGAGGAACAGATTCCCCTCAACGGCGAAGACGAAGAGCCTTTCTAGCCCCCGCGCGGGCGGGGCGCCCGAGTGCAGACTTCACACCAATCGAAGTTCTCGAAAATCCTGCCGGTAACGTTCTGGGTCCAAGGTGAACAAACGGTCGGCGCGAAGAAGCGCGTGGGCGGCGATGAGGAAATCGGCGAGGAATCGTTTCGGGGCAGCACCGCCTGAACGCCGCCGCCGTTTGGCGTAGGCGGTAAAGCGCCCTGCGGCCTTGCGCCAGACGGGCTCATCCAGCGAGAATTCCACCCTAATGGCAGTTTCCGCAAGAAACTGATCTACGAGAGCCAGCGAAACCAGCGGGTGGGCAACCAACTCGACATAGACGGGAGCGCAAACCACGATGCTGCCCTGTGCGCGAGCGCTCTTCAGTTCTTCTTCGATTCGCAACGCCGAGGGCTCGTTCGACCAGAGAGCGGAGAGGATGTTGGAGTCGAGCGCGGTCTTCATCTGCGGTGCCGGCTTTTGCTGTGCACTTCGTGCTCTCGCAGGTCCTCTCTTCGCGCGTTGTCATCACGCATGTCGGAAATCCAGGCTTTGATTCCCTCTTCGCCACCAGGAAACGGGCCGAGAATGCCCCTGAACTTCTCGAAGGGATTATCCCCCTGGCGGGCTGGCCGGATCACGGTGCGGTCTCCCTCAATGGCAAACTCGACCCGGTCGCCGGTGGAAAGGCCGAGCCGGTTGCGGATTTCCTGCGGGACGGTGACTTGACCCTTGCTGCTGATGGTGCTGGAGTATTTCATCCTTACTCTATGCCTTTTAAGTAAAGATACTGTTCTTTACCATCTCTGTCAAGGCCACAACTTGCGATCTGAAATCTCTCAATCTGTGATCCTCAAACACTCTGCTATTCCCTTGTAAAATTCCTATGTCAACTCCCAGAGGCGTTTCTGCATTGTCTTTTCTTGACCAGCTCAATCCGCAGCAGAGGGAAGCCGTCGAGACCACGGAAGGGCCGGTGTTGATACTGGCCGGGGCGGGCAGCGGCAAAACGCGGGTCATTACCTACCGCATCGCGCATCTGATCGAAAACCTAAGCGTGATGCCGGAAGCCATCCTGGCGATGACGTTCACCAACAAAGCCGCCGGCGAGATGGGCGAGCGCGTGGAAAAACTGGTGGGCGGGCTGAGCGTGGCCAAGCCCGTGATTTCGACATTTCATTCTTTTTGTGTTCGGGTTCTGCGGCGGGATATTGAGCTTCTGCGGATTCCGTCTTCGGTACCGGGGCAGCGGGCGATCGGGCATACGAAGAATTTCGTCATTTATGACGATGCCGACCAGCAGTCGCTGGTGAAGTCGGTAATGAAGCGGCTGGGCGTGGACGACAAGCAACTGACGCCGCGCAACGTGCTGGAACGTATTTCGTGGGCGAAGAATCACATGCTCGATCCACAAGGACTATATCTGCAGTCGGCCGATCCCAAGACCGAGCGCGTCTCACATTTATATGAGGAATATCGCAAGGAGCTGCGCAAGGCGAACGCGCTCGACTTCGATGATCTGTTGCTGGAAGCGGTGCGGCTGCTGAAGTCGATGGCGGCGGTGCGCGAGTACTATAACCGGCGCTTTCAGTATCTGCTGATCGACGAGTACCAGGACACGAACCGTCCGCAGTATGAGTTAATGCGGCTGCTGGCCGGCACGCGGCACAACGTGTGTGCGGTGGGCGACGAAGACCAGTCGATCTACTCGTGGCGCGGGGCGGACATTCGCAACATTCTGGAATTCGAGCACGATTTTCCCGAGGCGAAAATCATCCGGCTGGAGCAAAACTACCGCTCGACCGAGAACATTCTGCAGGCGGCGTCGGCGGTGGTGGCGAATAATGTCCGGCGCAAGGGCAAGAATTTGTGGACGGCACGGCAGGGGGGAACGAAAGTCGGCTACTACGAAGCGCCGGACGGAGAGAATGAAGCGCTGTTCGTGGCGGACTGGATTGCGCGCTACCTGCGCGAGGCAGTCGATCGGGGCGAGGAGCCGCGAGCGGCGGTGCTGTATCGCACCAATGCGCAATCGCGATTGTTTGAAGAGGCGATGCGCCGCTACAACCTGAAATATCACGTGGTGGGCGGATTTTCGTTCTACGAGCGCGCCGAGATCAAAGACATGATCTCGTATTTGAAGGTGATTCAGAATCCGGACGATTCGATTTCACTGCTTCGCGTGATTAACACGCCGGCGCGAGGAATCGGAAAAGGCACGATCGAAACGCTGGAGCGGCTGGCGCTCGAAACTGGGTTGTCGCTGTGGGGCGCGACGGGAGAGGCGATTCGGCGGCAGCTGGTGCCGCCGCGCGCGCTGGCGGCGCTCGAGAGTTTTCGGCAGCTGGTCGAAGATGGCCGGGCGGTGGTGGAGGGAAGGTTTGCAGAGCAGTTGCAGGAAAGTCCAAGCGCGGAGGCTCGCTCGACTGCCAAGAGCGCAGGATCAGTCCTGAAGGCCGATGTCGATGCTGATGCAGATGGAGCCACGGCATTCAATCCCGCTGAGTTGGGGAATGTCTCGTTTCATTTAACAGCACACGAACTTGGCAGCGATGTGGCAGCAAACCCAAGGTCCCTCGACTCCGACGGCACGCTCGCAAGCGAGCGTTTCGTCTTCGCCCGGGATGACAATGCGATTGGCGGAGAGCGCTCTGCAGAATCGGCGGAGGCATTCCCTGCACGGACGGCCAGCACCGCCGACCTGCTGAAATTCCTGATTGACCGCACCGGGTACATCAAGCTGCTGGAAGAGGAGGACACGCCGGAGGCGTACTCGCGCATCGAGAATCTGCGCGAACTGGTGAACGCGGCCATGGATTCGCGCGATCGCGGGGAGACCCTCGGCGAATTCCTCGACCATGCGGCGCTGGTCAGCGATGCGGACGACTACGACGAGCGGGCGCAAATCTCGCTGATGAGCCTGCACTCGGCCAAGGGCCTGGAGTTTCCGCTGGTGTTTCTGAGCGGGCTGGAGGAGGGACTGTTCCCGCACTCGCGCACCATGCTGGTGCCGGAGGACATTGAGGAAGAGCGGCGGCTGTGCTATGTGGGGATGACGCGCGCGATGGATCAGCTTATTCTGACGCGGGCGGTGTATCGGCGGCGCTATGGGACAGATCTACCGGAGGCGAGCGTGCCGTCCAGGTTTCTGGAGGAAGTGCCGGTCGGGCTGATCGAAGAATTAGGGAGCACCGGTGCTCGTGTGGGGACGGGCGCCCTCGAAAGCCCGCCCCGAGCGAAGTCGAGGGGTCCGGCGGGGCGAAGCCCCGCTGCTCACTATTCCTACGAAGATGAAGATCAGAGCGTGGCGTGGCGCGCGGGCGAGCGCGGCGAGGCTCGCAGGTCGAAACCCTCGGCCGCGGGCCGGTTCTACAACTCGATCGAGAATATTGCGGAATTTTTCGCCAGCCGGGGGAAGAAGTTTACGGCTCCCAAGGTGCCGCTCGAGGAGCCTACGGGCAAGCGAGGATTTCGACCGGGGCAGAAGGTGCGGCATCCGAAATACGGCGAGGGGACGGTTTTCCGGCGCGAGGGAGAAGGCGAAGATGCCAAGATTACGGTACAATTCCCTGGCTTCGGCTTGAAGAAGCTGGTGGAGAAGTATGCGCAACTGGAGCGCGCCTAAGCACGCGATTTGGTAATTTTGTAATTGGGTAATTTGGTAATTTCTTTGGTCCTCGATTCAATTACGCAATTACCCGATTACCAAATTGCAAAATCCAAGGGATTCATGGCCAACACATCGACGCTAAGCAGGGAAGAACGCAAGAAAGCCAAACGCGCCGCGCGCAAGAAGCGCAAGGCGGAAAAGCCGCTCAAGCCCCGCGATTATCCGCGCGGGTCCAAGAAGCCCAAGGTCAAGAAGATGGCCCGCGGGCAGGCGAAGCGGTAGAACAGTACTCAGCATTCAGCGCTTGGCACTCAGCCAGCGATCTTCTCTGCCTGGGCAGAGGCCTTTGTTGGCGGGATGCTGATAGCTGAGCGCTAAGAGCGTTTATTCAGGAGACCGCAGCCGATTGGCACAATCATCCACGGAACCCGCCGGCGCCGTCCGCACTTCCAGCCACCAACTATTCTGCTGCAAGTCCATTGACAAGCTGATTTCTGAGTCCGAATCCCCGGGGCAGCGGCTGCAGAAGACGCTAGGGCCGTGGTCGCTGACGGCCTTGGGCATCGGGGCGATCATTGGCTCGGGCATTTTCGTGCTGACGGGCACGGCGGCAGCGGGAGAGTATTTTCAGGCGCCCTCGATTCTGCATGCGCAGGTGCTCGACATTATCGTGAACCTCCTGCGCGGCGGAGGCACGGCGCAAGTGCTCATGCATGGGCGGCCTCCGGCCGGGCCTTCGATTGCGATTTCGTTTTTTCTCGTCGCGCTGGCGTGCAGCTTCGCCGGGCTCTGCTATGCCGAGCTAGCTTCGATGATTCCCATCGCGGGCAGCGCGTACACATATTCTTATGCGACGCTGGGCGAGATTTTCGCGTGGATCATTGGCTGGGATCTGATTCTTGAGTACGTCGTCAGCAATGTTGTCGTAGCGATTGGCTTCAGCGCGTACGCGAAGGCGCAACTGGCGGCGTTCGGACTGAACTTGCCGGACCGATGGTCAACTCCGGTGTGGGAATCGGGGCATTGGACTGGTTCCTACTTCAATTTTCCTGCTTTTCTGATCATTTTCATTCTAACGGTACTGCTGGTGCGGGGCGTGCGGGAGTCCGCAGAAGCGAACAACGTCATGGTCGCGATCAAGATCGGAGCGATCCTGGTTTTCCTCATCGTTGGCGGTGCGCTGGTCAATCCCAGCAACTGGAAGCCGTTCGCGCCTTCGGGATTCGGCGGCATCGTGACTGGAGGGGCGATCGTTTTTTTCACCTATATTGGATTCGATTCGGTCTCGACGGCGGCCGAGGAGGCGCGCAACCCGCAACGCGACTTGCCCTTTGGGATCATCGCTTCGTTGATTGCCTGTACGGTGCTGTATGTCGGCGTCTCGATCGTGCTGCTGGGCATGATGAAGTACACGACGTTTGTCTCGGGCGAAGCAGCCGAGGCACCGGTGGCCTACGCGCTGAAAGTGCTGGGCGCGAGCCGGTGGTCGCGGTCGTTCATTGTGGTGGGCGCGCTGACCGGGATGATTTCATCGCTGCTGGTGTTTCAGTATGGGCAGGCGCGCATCTGGTATGCGATGTCCCGCGACGGCCTGTTCCCCAAATTTTTCTCGGCCGTGCATCCGCGATTTAAGACGCCCCACTGGTCGACGTGGGTTGCTGGGCTGGCAGTGGGCGTGCCGTCGGGGATTTTTGCCATCAGCGATGCGGCGGATTTGTCGAACATTGGGACGCTGTTTGCGTTTGTCCTGGTGTCGCTGGGCGTGATCATTTTGCGGCGCACGCAGCCCGAGCGCAAACGAGTATTCCGCGTGCCGCTAGTGCCGTGGTTCCCGCTGATCTCGATCATTCTGTGCGGCGGGCTGATGACCGGCTTGACCGTGATTACATGGGTACGGTTTGTGGTGTGGCTGGTGCTGGGACTGCTGATCTACCTGCTCTACAGCCGGCACAGAAGCGAGTTCGCGAAGTAGCAGCCATCAGCTATACTCACCGCAGCCTGTCGCTTCCGGGGGTATCCGCGTTTGCTCTACTTTCCCCACACTCCTTCCAGAAACAAATAGCGGTCGCGCAGATCGTCTTTGTAGGCTGCGGGTTCGTCCCGAAAGAACATGACCGGCCAGCCCTCGGCTGACGTGTAGGCGGGCCAGTTCGGCAAGCCGGGGCCGTTAGGATTGCCGCTGCGGGCGAAGTTCGCCCAATACTTCTGCATTTCCTCGCTTACCTGGTAGTCCGCCAAACGCCAGGTGACACCGGCCTTGGAATCGAGCTGGCCGAAGACGTATTCGATCTCGGCCGAATGATACGCACCTATTCTAGGAGCGCTCGGATCAGAAGGCGTCGGGGCCATGTCGAAGCGGTAGCGGTAGACCGGGTTCTTGCCAGTCTTTGTCTGCAGCTCCATCCACTCCCAGGTGGCGAATGCGAGGAAGCGGTCGCCGGCAAAATCTTCGGCGGAGCGCAGAACGTGTGCGGGCGTATCAGTCGGGTAAAGTTTAAGAAATTTTTCCCTCTTGCCGCCAAATTCCTTTTCTGCGGTAGCTCTGAAGCTTTCGACCGTGGGCTTCTGCGGGCTAAGGAGAATTTCGAAACTGTCTTCATCGCGGGTCCAGCCGGCGAGCAACGGCACGTCATTCTGTTTTCCGGCAGCGAAGATCACGGGCACGGGCTCAAGCAAAAAGTATCCACCATCGATGCAGGGTCCGAAGTCGAAGCCTGACGACTTTGGCGGCGAGAAAGCCTCGATGAGCTTCTGCGCCGGAATGGCGCGCAACTCAGCAAGGGTGGATACGCCAAACTTTTCTTTCACAGCCTTGACATCTTCTTCGATCCTCACCGAAAGCGGCTCAAACGACAGGCCGCTGCTGTGAAAGGCTGCGCCGCTCTCGCCGATGGCCTTCTGGAAAAGACCTTTGGAAAGAGGGGAAGCCATGTGCGCACTGACCGAGAACGATCCGGCACTTTCGCCGAAGATGGTCACGTTTGCGGGATCTCCGCCGAAAGCGGCGATGTTGTCGTGCACCCACTCGAGCGCCGCCAACTGATCGAGCAGCCCGTAATTTCCGGCGGCATTGTGACCCGACTCCCTGACCAGCTCGGGATGAACGAGAGAACCGAAGATGCCGAGGCGGTAGTTCATGGAAACGACGATCACACCCTGCCGCGCGAGATGCGAACCGTTCTGGCGGCCCTCGGAGGTCGCGCCAGCGGCAAAACCTCCGCCGTGAATCCATACCATGACGGGCAACTTCGCAGCGGAATGATTTGCGGGCACCCACACATTCAGCGTCAGGCAGTCCTCACTGCCGCCCGGATCGTGAAACACCATGTCGCCGTAAACTTTTCCCTGCATGCAGTGAGAGCCGAACTCAGTGGCTTGCTTGATTCCTGCCCATCTCGCGACGAGGGTGGGCGGCTTCCAGCGAAGGTCGCCGACGGGAGCGGCGGCATACGGAATTCCGAGGAAGGCGTGCACTTTGCCGTCGTCCTTGCCTTCGACGACGCCGGAACGGGTTTTGACTCGGGGAGCAGAAGACGCTGTCAGGACGATGGGAGCAACCATGATCACCAAGAATACGAGCCACCCCCGAGTGATCGGCGTGTTCATAAGGGATCCGTCACCACCTGATGAGAAACCGGATTGTAAAGGAAACAATCGCCGGAATGAAGCACGTCCTCCGCTCGCAATTCTGCCACGTGCCATCTACAATTTCTGATCATGGCTGTAGAAAGCGGACCGTCGTCTTTCATCCGCCAATTGCCTAAGGCGGAACTGCATCTGCATCTGGAGGGCGCGGTTGAGCCGGCGACACTCTACGAACTGCGACAGCGACACGGGGATCGGACTTCTCTGGCAGAGACTGGGGCGCTGTATCGTTACAGCGATTTCCAGAGCTTTCTCATGGCGTTCAAAGAAGTGAGCGCGCACCTGCGCGGGCCGGACGACTTCGAGCTTATCACGTATAGGCTGATGCAGCGGCTGAAAGAAGAAAGCGTGCTGCACGCGGAAGTTTATGTTGCCGTCGGTGTATGCCTCTATCGCAAGCAGGATTTCGCCGCGATTTTCGAGGGGTTGGAGCGGGGTCGGGCGCGCGGGGCGCGCGATTTCGGCGTGTCAGTGCTGTGGATTTTCGATGCAACCCGGCATTTTGGAGTGGAGCAGGCGCAGGAAGTGTTCGAGCTGGCGGTCCGCTACCAAGACCGCAACGTAGTTGGCGTGGGGATTGGCGGCGATGAGCAGAAGGCGCCGCCTGAGCTCTTCCGCGGCGTTTACGGATACGCGGCCGACAACGGCCTGCGGCTAACGGTGCATGCGGGCGAGACGGCGCCGGCGGAATCGATTTGGGGAGCGCTGAACCTTCATGCGGAGCGCATTGGGCATGGCTACACGGCGGCGGAGGATCCGGATCTGGTAGAAGAACTGGCGTACCGGCAGATTCCGCTCGAAATATGCCTGACCAGCAACCTGCGCACGGGGGTGTGCAAGGCGATCGGTGAGCATCCCGCGAAGGGTTACTTCGACCGGGGAGTGATGATCACGCTGAACACGGACGATCCGGCGTTGTTCGGGACCAGCCTGGCGCGGGAATATCAGATTGCACAGGATGCTTTTGGGTTTACCGACGAACATTTGCGCGAGCTGGCGCGGAATTCGTTTGAAGCATCGTTTCTGCCGGCGGAGAAGAAAGTGGAGATGCTGAGTTTGTTTGATGCGGCGGCGGCGAGGTGATGGCCGTGGCAAGTGCCGTCCGCTGAATCGGACTCAGCTGGCTCTCACTTTCGTCTTCCCGGCACTTCCGTACCGGGTTTTCACATCCCGCCGCTTCGCGGCTGAGGGCCAGAGACCGAAGGAGCTCATGCCGGATGCGCGACTGACCACTGGTCACCGGCCACTGACCACTGATGCTACACATTGGTATTGTCGCTTGCAGCACGGAAGGAGCGGCGCTCTGCTATCGCACCATTTCGCTCGAAGGAGCGCAGATGGTAGGGCGGCACGATCATCCCGAGGTTTCGCTGCACTCGTTCTCGCTGGCACGATACATGAAGTTCATCGATGCGGGCGACTGGGCGGGCGTGGCGGAGCTGATGCTGGCGTCGGCGGAAAAGCTGGCGCGGGCGGGGGCGGATTTCCTGATCTGTCCGGACAACACGATTCATCAGGCGTTTGATCAGGTGGAGCATCGATCCGCACGTCCGTGGCTGCACATTGCGCGCGAGGTCGCGAAGGAAGCCCAGCGGCGGGAGTTCCGACGGCTGGCGGTCCTGGGGACCCGCTTTTTGATGGAAGGGCCGGTTTATCCAGACGCGCTGAAGGCGGCAGGCATCGAGTGGCGCATCCCCGTCGCCGAAGAACGGGAGCTCACGAACCAGATCATTCTTGATGAGCTGGTGAATGGGGTCTTCCTGCAGCGGTCGCTTGATTATTACGTTGAGGTCATTCGCACCTTGAAAAATGACGCATGCGATGCTGTGGTGCTGGGGTGCACGGAGATTCCGCTGCTGGTCACGCCGGAGGCTTCGCCGCTGCCGGTGCTGGACTCGACGCGGATTCTGGCGCGAGCGGCGGTAAGGAAGGCAGTGGAAGGGTAGGGACTCTATGTGGGGACAGCCGCTCTCGTAAGCCTGCCCTGAGCGACCCCGCAAGGGGGAGTCGAATGGGTCCGGCCGGGCAAAGCTCGGCGCGCTACGGTTACAATCCGAGTGCAAGACGATGCGCATGATTGACGAAAGCGACTCCCCGCGGCACCGGCTGAAATTCCGGCAACTTCCTGGCACTTACGGGATCGTGCGTCTCGGGGCGGAAGTGCCGGTTCCCAACTGGGCCACGAAAGGCGACTTCAGTGCGGTCGTGCGCGCCGCAGACGAGCTTTCCGTGGTCTGCCGCATCGAGAACTTTCCCGACGAAGTGCATTCGCAGCACCGCTGGACTTGTCTGAGACTCGAGGGGCCGTTTGCGTTTTCGCAAACCGGAGTGCTGCTCGCGTTCATCGAGCCGCTTTCGGACAATCGTGTGCCGATTTTTGCTGTGTCAACCTACAGCACCGACTACGTCTTTGTCCGGGAGGACAAAACGAAAACTGCGCTGGACCTGTTGCACCGGGCGGGGCACACACTGCTGCAGAAGTGATCTGAGGGCAATGGTGTTGCGACGTCCTTATGAGGTCTGTGTCGTATTGTCTCTTCTGCCCTTTTGGACGCGCTAGCCCCGCCCTATGACGGCAGGGGTATACTGTTCGCCATATGCGACGAGTCGTTACTCTAGCGTTTCTAGCCATCACGGCTTTCGCGCAAACCGCTCCACTGCGCATTTCCGCGGACGAAGCTGCGAAACATCTTATTAAGGGACCTCAACCGTCCTACCCACAGTTGGCGGAGCAGGCGAGAATTCAAGGTAATGTGATCCTCGAGATCAGGATTGACGAGTCGGGATCAGCTACGGATATTCGCCTGATCTCGGGACACCCGATGCTGGCCCCGGCCGCAATCGAGGCCGTGAAGCATTGGAAATATGAACCCATACAGGTTGAGGGCAAGCCGGTAGAAGTGGTGACTGACGTCTTGGTAACATTCGGCGATAGGAAGTACTATGCTCCGGCCGCCCGAGCCGAACTTGCCTTTCGGTACGATTTCTGGACGGCCGAAGAAGGCGCAGAAGCAGCAATTGCACAAAAGGACTACGCTGGCGCTGAGGAGAAGCTGAACCGAGCGAAGCAGGTCTTGGGAACTGATAAGACACATCTGCATGAAGAATGGCAGTGGCTTGCGACATCGGGGCGGCTCCGAGCACTGCAACAGAAATACGATCAGGCAGAGCAGTATCTTAGAGACGCGCTTACCCTGGAAAGCCATGCCAGCGAGTCCACAGTGACTGCTCTTTCGCTGTCCAATCTGGGAGCGCTTTTTGCCGAAGAGAAAAAATTCGATCTTGCTCATCAGAACAGCTCTCAAGCGCTCTCGATCTATCAAAAGAACTTCAAGGAAGCCAGGGACAATTGGACAAAGAAGGCGCTAGGTCAGGCGGTAGTAGGCGAGTCACTGAGGCTTCTGACGATAGCGCAGGCCCAAAGCGACGAGACAGAAAAAGCCAGCCAGTGTCAGACGTTGGGCGAATTGCAAGGCTTTCTGAGCTCCTCACAGCGAACTGCCGTGACGGCTGCGTGTCCCTCTCTTAGGCTCAACCCTTAACCGACGTGATTACAAGGCAGTCGGATTTACCCCCGTTACAGTTCGGTCCTTGATTTTGGTGCGACGCTGCTTCTGGCCACGCGCTGAAGTGTCGCTGTGTTGTAATAGTGAATTAGCTATTCCATGCCATCTGCATTCACAACTCTGCGTCGGCAGGCCCTCGCGCTGCACCGCAACCTGCGCGGGGCGGCGATGGTGGCGCGGGCGCTGGCTTCAACCGATCATCCGCTGCTGGCGCACATCATTCCGATGCGGCGATGCAACCTGGCATGCACCTACTGCAACGAATTCGACGACTTCTCGAAGCCCGTGCCGATCGAGGAAATGTACCGGCGGATTGACAAGCTGGGCGAGTTGGGCACGTCGGTGGTGACGATTTCAGGCGGCGAGCCCCTGATGCATCCCGAACTCGATGGTGTGATTCGGCGGATTCGGGCGAACGGCATGGTTGCCGGCTTGATCACGAACGGATATTTGCTGGTGGCCGAGAGGATCAAGGGGTTGAACCGGGCCGGGCTCGAGTGGCTGCAGATTTCGATTGATAACGTCAATCCCGACGACGTGTCGAAGAAGAGTCTGAAGGTGCTCGACAAGAAACTGCAACTGCTGGCCGAGCACGCCGATTTTCACGTGAATATCAATTCGGTGGTGGGCAGCGGGATTACGCATCCGCAAGATGCGCTGGTAATCGGCAAACGAGCGGTTGAGCTGGGGTTCAGCTCGACCATCGGAATTATTCACGACGGCGGCGGCCAACTGCAGCCGTTGAGTGAGGAAGAACGGCGCATCTACCACGAAATGCAGGCGCTCGAAAAAAAGAGCTTCACGCGGGTGAATGCGTTCCAGGACAACATTGCCAGGGGCCTGCCGAACGACTGGCGGTGCCGCGCGGGCGGACGGTATCTCTACATCTGCGAAGACGGACTGGTGCATTACTGCTCGCAGCAGCGGGGATATCCTGGCGTTCCGCTGGCGAGCTACACGCGGGATGATCTGCGCCGCGAATACTTGACGGAAAAATCCTGTGCGCCGCACTGCACGGTGTCGTGCGTGCATCAGGTTTCGATTTTCGATTCGTGGAGAGATCCGCAGAAGGCGATCTCGGCGACCGTTCGCACGAACGAATTCGTGCAGATAAGGTAGCGAGGCGTCCCAACCCTGTCGCAGGAACGCGACAGGAGTGGGGCAAGCGCAGTCAAAGACCGGCGCAAGGTCGGGCCAGCCCTCGATCATCCCCACTTTCAAAGCGCGACAACATCTGCATTAGGCCAACGGAGATCGAATCTCCAATTGCGCACCTACTTTTTCGGCCGCGCCGTCGGCGGCAGCATTCCGTTCAAGCGCAGATACATAGCGGCAGCGCTGTAGTGGTCCGCCCAGTCGTTGGTGAGGGCGATCAAGGCGAAGGCGCGGGAGCCGGTGCGGCCGCCGAAGAGTTCCACTTCGTCGGCGAGCTTGGAATCGTCGACTTTGTTGAGCGCGGTGGTGCAGAAATCGAAACTGGCCTTGAGGGCGGCCACCAGTTTTTCTTTGCCATCGGATTCTTTGAGTGGCACGGCGGCCTTGACCTCGGGCAGGTCGCCGATGCGGGAGCATAAATAGTTGTTCGACTCGACAATGTGCAGAACGAGGTGGCCAAAGGTCATCTGCTTCTCGGTGGGCTTGTAGGAGAACTTGTCGGCGGGCATTTCTTCGACGGCTGCGACCAAATTCTTTTGCTGACGCGGGAGAATTTCACGGACGACCGATGTGACTGGGTTCTTATCCTGGGCGAGAACTGCGGTTGCCGAAAAAATCACCAGAAAACAGAGCGTGCGCTGCATGGTGGCCTCCCGCGACGATTGCGTTCCGCCTGACATTCTACTCATGCGGGGCGGGGAGCGCGAATGAGATCAAGCGCTAACACAGAGGACGCAGGATGCGGAGGGTACTTGATCTCTTCTTGTGTACGTCTCAGGCCAAACATAAGGGGCAGAACGGCCTTTTGGGACCGCATCCAGGAGATCAAGGCGGTCGGCCTTCAGGCCTGGTGAAATTCACCGGGGCTGAAACCCTGCAATTCTCTCGGAGCGTCGACACGGCCCTAAAGGGCTGTTCTTCCACGGTCGCGCAGGCGACGGCAATGTTACGGCTGCTTCACCGGTGGTTTGGGCGCTGGTGTCGCAACAGCAACGTGTTTTTCGCGGCGCATCTGGGCAGCCAGTTCTCTGATCTCGGTCAGGTCGCGCTGCATTTCGCTCCAGCCGTACCAGAGGGCGTAATCGGGGCTGGAGTGGAACGTTCCCTGAAAGGTGCGCATGCGGTGTTCGAGATACATCACGAAAAGTTTCTGCTCGATCACCGTGGGCGCGTCGTGGAAAGTGAGCAGATTCGGGAATGGATAGGCGTAGTTGGCGGGCTTGGGCAGGACACCGTCTTTGTAGAGATCAGCGACGATGCGGATGGCTTCGGCCATCAAGTGATCGGCATTCTTGATCATGTCGTCGCCCTGGGCTAGTTGCTGCTTTGCGAAGTTGACCGAGTGGCATTGGTTGCAGGTCTTGATCATTTTGTCGCGCTCGCGCTGCCAGTCTTCCTGCGTGAGACGGGCGACGTCCGCGGCTTTGACCACGTCCACAAGTTTCGTCGGCTGGCCCTGGGGATCAAGCACTCCGAGGGCTTCGAGAATTGTGGCTCGGTCAGCGGCCCACTGCTTGTCTTCGGGCAGAGGCAGGCGGACGGCGAGGAATCCCCAGGCGGTACGGACCTCGTGATTGCCGTCCTGCATGTGGCAGGTCTGGCAGGTGGGAGCGGCGGCGGTGGCGGGGAGGACGTGCTCCTGCTTCAACTCGTGGCGCACGCCGTGCTTTGAGGCGGAATACATTTCCCACTGAGGATGATCAAAGCCCATGTGGCAGGTTTCGCAGGCCTGCGGCTGGCGAGCCTCGTCGGCGGAGAAAGTGTGACGGGTGTGGCTGGCATCGCACTGGGCGGCACCAAACTCGGCGCCGGCGCCATTCTGGCGAAGCTCGGCGAGTTCGGCCGGGCTCTTGTCGCCGATCTTGTGGCATCCGCCGCAACCTTTTTCGCCTTGGGTCATGGCCATGGGCTGCCAGTGGATGGTGGGCATGGCCTTCATGGCGGCCCAGGCGATGGCGTGCTTGCCTTTTCTGAATTGCGTGACCTGCGTTTCGTGGCATTGGGCGCAGGTTTCGGGCGTGGGGATCTTGACCTTGGCGACATCATCGGCGGACGTGTGCTGGTCGCCGTGGCAGGCGACGCAGGTGATTTCGGCGCCGCCGTGCTTGCTCAGCTTCCAGTCGGAGACGATGTTGGGCGTGACCTTTGTGTGGCAGTCGATGCACTGCGCAGCGGTGTCTGCGGAGAAGGAGTGAGCGGTGAGGATCAGGAGGACGGGAATCAGGGTGAGCAGGGCGCGAAAGCTCCTTGAGAGAGCGGATTGCATGAGGGCCTCCGGGGAAACGGGAATTATCCCCGGCGTGGGCGTGGTTGACTGTGACTTTTGTCACGGCGGGTGCATCACGAAATCCAGGCACACGCGCTGGGCTCTTACGAGAACGCAGCCGCGATCCCCACGAACACCAAGGAAAGGAGCACATACCACCCGAAAACGATTGCTAGAGCCGTTCCTCTCTTTGCTTTGCTGACGCAGCTAAACCCAATTGCCGTGAGCGCGAGCGTCCAGATGGCGAAGATGTCGAATGGAGCCGCTAGCGAGTAACGGACCAGGGAGTCTGCCGGGTTCATAAAGTATGCGGGATTGCTCGCCACCGGATTGTCCGGAGTGTAACCCTCCGGGCTGACTCCAGCCAGCAGCGAAACGATCCCCAAGAGCAGTTGAATAGCCATCGGCAGACTGGCGTAAGTTACGACCGCGAAGGAGCGCTTGAACGAGACATCCGCCCCAGCGCCGAACTTGAAAGTTGCCAGCAGGACTCCCGCAATCAATGCGAACCATGCAAGCCTGAGAACCGACTTTGCATAATCGAAGTAACGAGTCCCTTTGGTTCGTGCTTCAATCTGTTGTTCACGTTGCTCTGGCGGCAGCTTCTCAAATTGGTCGGCTGCCTTCGGCACCATCTGAATGGAGTCTTCGGTGACTTTTCGAAAACCGATTTTCTTATCCACGGTATAAACGAAAGCAACCCACACCACCGCGATTATCAGCCACGGCGCCCACCACGACGCGTTGTAGCGCAGGTCGGTGAATGTCTTCGATGGCGCGATGAAGGTGTCGAGGATGCGCGCGGGTTCGGAAAGCGACGGGGCCGGCTTGCCGGGCAAAAGCTTCTGCGGTCCGGCCACGAACACTTCCTGACGGCCGCCTGCGGAGATAGGTTTCCAGCTGAGTCCAGCGTACACTTGGACGAAGGTCTTGCCACCGTCAGGCGACATCTGCATCGTGTCGAGCGCGATGGTATAGCCGGGATACTTGCCCACGTGGTTGAGAGCGGCGACCGCGTCCCCCGGAGCGAGGTCCTTAGTAGCCGTGATCAAGTGAACAGGGACGGAGGGGTTGTGTCGCCGGACCGCAGTCCACAATTCTGTCTTGTTGGTCTGGAGCGCCTGGTGGACATGGGCTTCTTGCAATACCCGCGCCATCTCTTTCGGGAAGAGAAGGAAGCCGCAGCCGACAGTGGTTGGGTCAACGAACAGCGGTTTTTCGTCATCGCCGATCAGACGAACGTCTATTTCGCTTTGAGTGCTCATGAAATGTTTGCTCCAGGTGGCTGACGCCGCCATTGCACTGGCCAGAGTCTCGACGAATTCTAGTCGCCAGACAGGACAGAGACAAGGGTTGGGTTCCCTGGGAACTGGGAATTTGGCAAAAGTCAGTTTTCGAAGCCAAGCGCTTAAAGGCGCGTTGATTCTAGGGCGCCTGCGGCGCGCCTGAAAGCGAGCCTGAGACGGAAATTGATTGGCCGCGGGCTGCCAGGCTTCGCAGGCGTGCTAATGTGAGGGGAGCGAACATGGAAACGCTGCATTCAACGATCGTGCAATCGCCAGTCGGACCGTTGTTTCTGGCGGCGTCGGAGAAGGGTTTGGTGGCGTTGGAGTTCGAGGCGCGGCTGCCTGGGCTGGCGACGATTCGTACGAATCCGCTCGATTTACGGTCGGAGAAGCGCGGCGCAAGGGGTGTTCGGCTGGAGGAGTCTTTCCAGGCGATGCAGCCGTACGTAAGAGAGTTGGAGGAGTACTTTGCGAGGATGCGGCACAAGTTCAGCTTTGCTTTGGACTTGCGCGGCACGGATTTTCAAGTAGCCTGCTGGCGGGCGCTGGTTGAGATTCCGTACGGCGAGACGAGAACCTATGCGGACATAGCGCGGGCCGTGGGCAAGCCGCAGGCATTTCGGGCGGTGGGTATGGCGAATAACCGGAATCCGGTGGCGATCGTGGTGCCGTGCCATCGCGTAATCGCGTCGGATGGAACGCTGTGTGGTTATGGGGGCGGGCTCGAGGTGAAGCGCAAGCTGCTGGAATTGGAAGGCGCACTGAGTGGGACCATGGCGGCGTAGGAATTGCGCTGATTTTCGATTTTCCATCTCCGATTGGACCCGCAACCTTAGTCTTAACTGTTGATGGAAGATTGTCGTTTGCTGCTCGAAAAGCTGGCGTATTTTTCAGTCAACAATCAGAAATCAACAATCAACATTCCATCCTGAATCGCCCCAGCGTCGCCGCCGCGCGGGGTGGGAGGTACATGTACTTCCGGGGAAAGGGCAAGGAGGTGACTTTTTTCCACCTCGGTAATCTTGCCGAGGTTACCAGGTCAACCTAGTCTGAAGGGAGATGGCCCTTCGCTGTCTTCTGTTCTCTTCTGACGAACCGACCAGCGCAGTGATCCGCCAGGTGTTGGCGGGACTTGGCGTGGAGGGAGAATCCTGCGCCGATGGGCCGACGGCGGTAGAGAAAGTTATCCAGCAGTCGTTCCAGATCGTCATTATTGATTGGGACATGCAGCCGGAAGCGGGGCTGCTGCTAACCACGGCGCGAGAGCGCAAAACGCCAGACCGGCCGCTCACGCTGGCGATTGTGAGCGACGATGCGATCGTGCCGAAAGCGCTGCAGGCGGGGGCGAACTCGATTCTGCGAAAACCGGTTCTGGTGAACCAGGCGCAGGACACGCTGGGAACAGGTTGTGACCTGCTGCGGGCGCGGGAGTCGGCGGCGCAAGCGGCGACGGCAGCCGGGGCGCGTCCGGCTTCGCTAGAGCAGGGGAGCGAGAGACATCTGCGAGCCGGGGAATTCTTGCAATCGAGCGAGCCGCGGCCCGGGGGCCAGTTTGTAGTCGATTCGGAAACGCAGAGGGCGTTCCAGCCATCGTTGTCGGAAGTGACGAGCCCGTTAAAGGAGTTGGAGCCGATGGCGGCCGCGGTCGAGCGGGTGCCGAGTCAGCCAGAACCAATTTCGCCGACGCCGATTCCGCCGCTCCCCCCTGAACCGGATGGACCGCGTGGCTTGGAATGGTACTTGAACCGGGCGGGAGTGTCGCGGTCGTCTCCCCGTGAGCCGATAGCAGCTGCGCCTGCTCCGGTGCCAGCGAAGCCGGAATTGATTGGATACGAGCAGACGGCGGCGGAAACGCAAACGGCGGAGGCAGCGCCGGTTGCAGCGCCGGCTCAAGAAGCGCCAGCTCCAGAGTCTCCCGCCGGACCCAGCGAGCAACAGGCGGAAGCGCAGCTGTTTGCCTACATCACCGAGGGGTACAAAGAGTCCGGAGAACAGAGAGCGCGTTTCCTGCCAGGCAAGAAAACGCTGGGCGTGGCGTTGGCGCTGGCTGCATGCGGGATTCTGGCTGCGCCGCAAGCGCCGTGGCATCGGGGGTTGCTGTCGGTCTGGGCGCACGGGCATAGGGCGGTTCATGGGTGGCTCAATCCGCAAACAGTGACGGCGCCACAAGCGCCTGCGTCTCACGAGGATTTTGCGCGGCCGGGCGACGAGTACAAGCTTCCGGTAGCGGAGAATATCCCGGACGCGACGACGGATCCTTCGCAGATTCGGGTGATTCCGGTGGTGGACCCGACGGCGAAGAAGCCGAATACCGCGGCAGCGGACGCGGGTCCGACTGCGGAGCAGACGGAGGGCACGGGCACGACTCCAGTCGATCAGAGCCAGGCTCCTGCGGCACAGGTTCAGGAGAACGCGCAGGCCGGGACTGGGGCAACAGCTGCAGCTCCTGCGGTCAGTGCACCGACGGTGACTGTTCCGGCGGCAGGAGGAAGCGCGACGCCGGGCACAGCCGCTGGCGCTGCCGCGGCCGCGGAGCAGCTACGCTCCGACGCGCAAGCAGCGGCCTCGTCTCCGCCGCTTACTGCACCCGGACTGGCGCCGCCCCAGCCGCCGATCGGCCAGTTGCCACATTCGGTTTCGACGCCGCCCGCGACCAACTCCGCGATTCCGCAGAGCCTGAAGTCGGACATCGCTTCAATGACGCCCGAGGCCAGCGGCACCAAGTCGCCAGAAGCGGCGTTGCCTTCGATCGAGCCGGTGGCGATTCCTGAGGCGACAGCACGAGAACTGCTAACGGACCAGCCTGCGCCGGCTTATCCGGCTAGCGCCAAGGGCCAGCAGGGGACCGTGGTTCTGCAGGTCCAGATTGGGCGCGATGGCACAGTGCAGAATGCCAAGTTTCTGCAGGGATCGCTGGCGTTTGCCCGTGCCGCGATTGATGCCGCGAAGCAGTGGAAGTTCAAGCCCTACCTGATGAATGGGCGACCGGTATCGGTTGAGACGCAGCTGACGATCAGCTTCAAGCCCGGCGCGTAGTATCAAATCAGGCAGCCGGGAGAGCGTGAGAAGCATCTACCGGATATAATGTAAGCAGTTTCTCAGGAAGTATCTCCTTCCAGAAGATGGTTAAACAGATGTCCATGAAAATCAAAGCAACGGTGCTGGTCGCGTCCTTCACGGTATTACTGTTCGTCGTCGTCGGTTCCATGGGCGGCGTGCACGCCTCGGGGAACGACGGTTCCTACCACCAACTGGAGGTGTTCAGCGAAGTACTCCAGAAGGTGCAGAACGAATACGTGGAGGATCCAAATCTGCCCAAGGTAACGGACGGCGCTCTGCATGGCCTGCTGGAGTCGCTCGATTCGAACTCGAGCTATCTGTCGGCCGACGCTTATAAGGCTTACAAGGAGCACAAGAACACGGCCAAGGGCGGAATCGGGGCGGTAATCTCGAAGCGCTTTGGCTATGCCGACGTGGTGACCGTGCTGCCGGGTTCGGCGGCGGAGAAGGCGGGGATTGAGCCGTCCGACATTTTCGAATCGATCGAGGGGCAGAGTACGCGGGACATGTCGCTGCCGGAGATTCGCAATCTGCTGGCGGGATCACCGGGGTCGAGTGTGAATGTGGCCGTAGTGCGGGCGCGGAGGGCGGAGCCGCAGAGAGTCGTGATCACGCGCGAGGTGGAAAGTGTGCCTCCGGTGACCGACAGGATGATGGAAGACGGCATCGGATATGTGAAGGCGGAAGCGTTGACGCGAGGCAAGGCGCAGGAAATCGCGGCCAAGATCAACGCGTTGCAGAAGTCGGGGGTCAAGAAGATTGTGCTCGATCTGCGGAATTGCGCCGAGGGAGACGAAAGCGAGGGGGTCGCAGTGGCGAATCTGTTCCTTAATCACGGGACGATTGCCTATCTGGAGGGCCAGAAATATCCGCGGGAGACGTTCAATGCCGACCCGGCCAAGGCGGTGACGTCGCTACCGGTCGCGGTTCTGGTGAACAAGGCCACGGCGGGCGCGGCGGAGATTGTGGCGGCAGCGATTCTGGGGAACGCGCGCGGCGACGTAGTGGGCGACAAGACGTTCGGCGACGGGTCGGTGCAAAAGACAATTGACTTGCCCGATGGCGGGGCGTTGATTCTGTCGATAGCGAAGTATTACTCGCCGGGCGGCAAGGTCATTCAGGATGAGGCCGTAACGCCGAACGTGGTGGTAGCAGACGCCGACGACAGTGCCGCCCCGGATGATGAAGAGCAGGTCGCTCCCGAGCAGGAAGTCAAACCCAAGAATACGGTGGATGATCAGCTGAACAAGGCCTTGGAAGTGCTGAAGGGGCGAGGCTGAAGGAATTCTGTAATTGAGTAATTTGGTAATTGGGAAACATCGGTTCGGAAAGACCTGTACATCGCGCCAGGCGGCGTGCGATTCTTTTTTGTGAACGCAAACGCAGGGAGACTGGCGGCCAAGTGCTATCCTGACCTCAACGGCTCATGAGGTCCCTGTACCAACATCTTCCGCCGGTAGAAATTGCTGGGCGGAAAGTTGTCGGCCGCGTGCTGTTCGGGTTGCTGGTGCTGGTTGCGGCGGTGGTGGGAGCGTCGGCGGGACTGCTACTCGTCTATACCATCGACCTGCCGCAGGTGGAGGCCCTCGAAGCCTACCGGCCGAGTTCAATCACGGAAATTTACGACGATCACGGGCGCGTGCTGGGCTCGTTCGCGCTGCAGCGTCGCGTAGTGGCGAACTACGACGACTTTCCACCCGTGTTGCGCGAGGCGCTGGTCTCGATTGAAGACAAGGATTTCTACCGGCATTCGGGTATCAATTTCTGGCGCATTATCGGGGCGGCTTATCGCGACATCGAGTCGGGCGGGAAGGTGCAGGGCGCGTCCACGCTGACGATGCAACTGGCGCGCAATCTTTTCCTGTCGCCCGACCGGTCGTTCCACCGCAAAGTGCAGGAGACGATGCTGGCCATCCAGATCGAGCGCCACTTCACCAAGGCACAGATCTTTACGCTGTACGCCAACCAGATTTTTCTGGGACATGGGGTGTATGGATTCGAGGCGGCGTCGGAGTTTTACTTTAGCAAGCCGGCGAAGCAGCTGACCCTGGACGAAGCGGCGCTGCTGGCGGGCTTGCCGAAAGGCCCAACGTTGTACTCGCCGATTGTTCATCCCGATAAGGCCGAGAAGCGGCGCAATCTGGTGATTAACGCGATGCTGGAAGACGGCAAGATCACAGCGGCGCAGGCGGAACAGGCGCGGTCGGCTCCGGTCGAGCTGCATCTGGCCCACGATCCGAATTCACTGGCACCGTATTTTGTGGAGGAGATTCGCCGTTATTTAGAAGGCAAATACGGGGCCGATCAGGTGCATGAAGGGGGGTTGAAGGTCTACACCTCGCTCGATGTGGACCTCGAGAAAGCCGCGAATCAGGCGGTGCTCGACGGATTGGCGGTGTATGAGCGGCGGCACGGGTGGAAAGGCGGGCTTGAGAATGTCGTGGCCGAAGGAGCAGGCTTGGAGAAGTATTCCCATCCCGACTGGGACGATGAGCTGGTGGTGGGCGGGTACGTCCACGCGCTCGTGACCGCGGCGGGAAAAGGAATCGCCACTTTGAAGTTCGGCCCTTTCACCGCGGCTTTGGGACAGGCTGACGTGGCCTGGACCGGCCACAAGCTGGCGGACATTCTGAAAACGGGCGACATCTGCTACGTGAAGATTATTTCGCTGGGAGGAAATGGCGCGGCGAGGGTGAGCCTGGAGCAGGATTCGGGAGCGCAGGGGGCGCTCGTAGCCCTTGACAACACGAACGGCGGAATCAAGGCGCTGGTGGGCGGGCGCGACTTCAACGAATCGAAATTCGACCGCGCCACGCAGGCCTTGCGGCAGGTGGGCTCGTCGTTCAAGCCGTATGTTTACACGACGGTTATTGATGGCGGCGCGAGCCCCGACGACACGATCCTGGACGAGCCGATCAGCTTTGAAACTCCGTCCGGCGCTTACTCGCCGCACAATTACGACGAGAAATTTGAAGGGATCATTACGCTGCGGCGGGCGCTGGCGCAATCGCGCAACATCCCGGCGCTAAAGCTGGCGAATAAGGTTGGGATCAAGACGGTAATTGATTACGCCGGGCGCTTTGGCATCACGTCCAAGTTCCCGCCGTATTTGCCGGTGGCGCTGGGATCGGCAGAGATCACCCTGATGGAGCAGACCTCGGCATATAGCGTGTTTCCCAACGACGGCGTGCGCGTGACTCCGCGGTACATCACGCGCGTAACCGACTATGAGGGGCGCGTGTTGGAGGAGGACTTCCCGGAAGTAAAGGATGTGATCAGCGAGCGCACGGCGCGCATCATGACTTCGATGCTGCGGGAAGTGGTGCTGCACGGCACGGCGATTGCGGCGTCGCGGCTGCCGTTTCCGGTTGCAGGCAAGACCGGAACGACGAACGATTTTACGGACGCGTGGTTTGTGGGATTCTCGCCGACGATGACGTGCGGAGTGTGGGTGGGGTATGACGAGAAGAGATCCCTCGGCGCGAAAGAGACGGGAGCGCGCGCGGCGCTGCCCATCTGGATGAATTTCATGACCTCGGCAATGGCGGGAAAAGATGCGGGAGATTTTCAGCCCCCGCCGGAAATGCCGCACCTCGCTCAGAAGGTGGACACTCCAGACACGGCGCCGGCGACGGAAGAAGCGCACTGACCCCAGAGCCTTGTAGCGAGTTGCTGACGCAAACCCCTCGAATTGTCATCCTGTCTCTAACGACGATGGGCGATGTCAAGCAACACTTCTCCCCCGACGCGAAAAGAAGCGCCATTTCGTTCTCGCAGAGAACCTGGTTTGCGATTCGACCAAAGCCCGTGCTC
>Ga0187781_10000269_pt1 | contig 36976 bp, 31 predicted proteins | sample 0715_SJ02_MP02_2_FD_132447 | JGI IMG/M metagenome (GOLD analysis project Ga0187781, IMG submission 132447) | Tropical peat soil microbial communities from peatlands in Department of Meta, Colombia - 0715_SJ02_MP02_20_MG | ecosystem: Environmental > Terrestrial > Soil > Wetlands > Peat | place... | reverse complement strand
GAACGAGGCCCGTCCGCCGGGTTCGAGGAAAACCAGCTTATCGTACCAACGAATTCTGTCTTCCACGCCTGTGCGGCGATAGAACTCGATTAAATTCGTGCAGCAGCCCAGAAGCACGTGCTGGCAGTTGTCCACTATCTCGCCAGTTCCGGGATGTTCATAGGACGACGCCCGGCCTCCCAGGAAAGGCCGCCTTTCGAAGAGCGTGACCTGAAAGCCGATATCGGCCAGTGCGCAAGCGGCGGCGAGTCCGGCGAGACCGCCCCCGGCAATCGCGACGGAGGGATGTGAGGACGATGGGGGCATCACAAAGGAGGCGAGCCAAGCACGCGATTATTGCGTCGCAAAGAACGCGACGCGACGCGCGGCTCGCCCAGGTCCCTCGGCAGGCAACAAACGCCTGCCTCGGGATGACAACGGGACTTTATCACGGCGCACGCTTACACTACCCGCATCCAGAAGCCTTTCCCCAGGATGCGCAGCTTTTCCCACCGGCTCAGGGAGATTTTCGCGGTGAACACGTCGTATCGCTTCCTGGCGATATTTTCCAGCAGGCGGCGGTAAATATTCACCATAACCCACAATGCGGGCTGGCTGTCTTCGGAGACATAGGGAATCAGCGCATCGCCCGAGCCATAGTACTCACGGGCGCGATCAGCTTCGAAGGCCAGCAGCGAGCGCAAACGCGCCGGCTCGGGAGCGGCCAGCAGGTCCGAAGCGGACAAGCCAAACCTTTGGAGATCCTCTGCGGGGAGATAGACTCGGCCGAGGCCGGCGTCTTCCTTTACGTCGCGGATGATGTTGGTGAGCTGAAACGCCACGCCGCATTGCTCGGCCAGCGGCTCAGCTTCGGGATTTCGATAGCCGAAAACATGAATGCAAATCAGGCCCACGACGGAGGCTACACGATAGCAATACTGACGCAGATCTTCGAAAGTCCTGTACTGCACAGCCAAACCAGGGGTGGCCCACGTCTCGCCGCTTTTGCGAGACGTGGAATCATCCGCTAAAGCGACAGCGGCGTCAGCAGAACACTCTACGTCCATGGCAGTGCCGAGCGCGAGTTCGTCGAGTAGGCCGGCAGGAATCGAGTAACGCCGCTGGGCGTCGGTCAGAGCGAGCAGGATGGGGTCGTCGGTCGGCTGGCCTTGCTGGGCGCGGTGCAGTGCGTCCAGCCACGCGTCGAGCTTTTGGGGGCGTTCGGGTAGGCTCAGCGCGGGATCGTCGGCAATGTCGTCGCAGCGCCGCATGAAGGCGTAGACGGCGCTCAGAGCTTCGCGCTTGCGGCGGGGCAGGATCAGAAAGGCGTAGTAGAAATTCTTGGCCGCCGCGCGGGTGATGCCGCGGCAAACCGAATAGGCCATGACGAGCTGCGGCGGCGCGGGCGTCCAGGGAACCGTCGCGGGTTGCAGGCCGGCGCTCATATTTGTTTCACCCCGCTCGTCGGCCCGTTATTCTTATTAGTCCCTCTGGCCTGGAAATCTTTCATGACTGTTGGGTTCGGCCCCGAGGGAAAGCCTGAAAACAGTTTGCCCAGCGCGGCGCGCGCCACCAACGCCAGCTTGCGTGGCTTCGAGATCGCTGGACGATTACCCAGAACCGCATAGCCTTGCTTCCCAATGGCGCGCAGAATCTCTTGTCCGCCACGGCTGAAAAGCTCCAGATCGATGGCGAGTTCGCGATCGACCTTCTCAACCAGCGGCAGTCCCTTGCGAAACCATTCCCGCGCGCGCTCGACTTCAAACTTCATCATGGTGCAGAAGGCGGGAGTGTTGCGGTTGTTCGCGATGTCATCTTCCCTGACGCCGAATTGACGCAGGTCCTCAAGCGGCAAATAAATGCGGCCTTTGGCGTAGTCGACGCTTACATCCTGCCAGAAGTTGGCCAGTTGCAACGCCGTGCAGGTGAAGTCGGAAAGTTGCTGGCGTTCGGGGTCACGATAGCCGCAAACATACAGGACGAGGTGGCCGACGGGATTGGCAGAATAGCGGCAGTAAGCGAGAACGTCGTCGAAGGTCTCAAAACGGGTGACCGTTTGATCCTGGCGAAACGCGATGAGTAGATCAGAAAACTCATGCTTTGGGATATCGAACTGGCGCACGGTTTCGGCGAGCGCGACGAACACTGGATGGCGCGGACTGCCTCCATAGCAGCAGTCAAGTTCCGCCTCCCATTGGTCGAGCAGTTCAAGCGAAGCCGCGGCATCGCCGACTTCGTCGCCGAGATCGTCAGAAATACGGCAGTAGGCATAGACGTTGAAGAAATGCTGGCGCAGGCGGCGAGGCAGGAACCAGGTCGCAACCGAAAAGTTTTCGTAATGCGTTTGGGCGAGCTGAGCGCAATATGCACGGGCTTCGGCCAGTGAGGACGCGGTTGCAGGAATGGCGTAGGCGGTCGGGAGATGAGGCCATCCGTCGACGGGGTGGGACGCGGGTTGGGCAGTGAGTTGGGACATTCGATTTAATTGCACGCCAATTAATTGCTCGCCGAGGTGCTACGCGACGGCCGCAAGCACGGTTGCAGGCGTTCCACTACGCGCTGGCAAGGCTCTTTGCGAGGAGTTAGCTCCAACCCTGTGCGACGGAATCTCTGACCGGATGTCTTGGAGAACCATCATCATCAGATATGTGCCCGCGAGGACAGCCAACGCGCCCACTACTTTTCGCCAGCCGTTTGTCCTGAACAAGAGCCAGAATCCTCCTAGAAGGATGGCGAACGCGGCAAGGGCAAAATAATTGGTGGCCGCAGCTTTCAAGACCTCGGCCCATGGGCGGCGCACCGGGATTGCAAGGAAAAAGCCCAGGCAAAGCAGGGTATTCATGACCGTCTCCTTGTGCACCGCGAATCTCAGTGACCCGGGATGATCGCGGTCTTGATGTCGCCGCCGCGGTTTAGCATGTGACGGAGCACTTGCTGCAGGCGGGACAGCGGCGCTTCCCCGGTAATATAGTCGGTAGGACGAATTTTTTTCGCCGCGATCAGCCCGAAGGCCCGGCGCACGGTCTCCGGCGTGTGATGGAACGTAGCCTTCAACGTGATTTCGGAATAGTGCAGACGGTTGGTGTCGAGCTGCACTTTCGTCCCGGTAGCACAGCCGCCAAAGAAGTTAACGGTGCCGCCCTTGCGGACCATATCCACCGCCCACTCCCAGGCTTCAGGCTTGCCCACCGCTTCGATGACCACGTCGCAGCCGCGCCGCTGCGGGGAAAGCGCGCGCACAGCCTCTACCACATTCGCGGTCTTGGTGGTCTGGATGATTTCATGGGCGCCCATTTGCTTGGCCGCTTCGGCTTGCTCGTCACGTTTGACTACTGAAATCACGTTGCAGCCGATGGCGCGGGCAACCTGGACGAACATGAGGCCGATCGGCCCTCCCCCCAGGATCGCCACCGTTTCGCCGATCTCCACTCCCGTCTCATGCAGGCCGCGAAGCACGCAGGCCAGCGGCTCGGTCATGGCCGCGTCTTCGAAGCTGATGTTGGCGGGAATGACCAACATGTTCGCTTCCACGATGCGCCGTGGGACGCGAATGTACTCTGCGTAGGCGCCGTTGTTGAACAGCAGGTCTTCGCAGAGGTTCTCCTGGTGCTTGGAACAGTAGAAACACATCTGGCAAGGCGCGGAATTCAATGCCACCACGCGCATGCCCTTTTTGAATCCGTTGACGCCGGAGCCGACTTCTTCGATCACTCCCGCGAGTTCGTGCCCAAACAGAGCCGGCGGGACGATCATGCGGGCATGGTAGCCGCGCTGGTAGACTTTAAGGTCGGTACCGCAGGTGAGGGCCACCTGCACCTTGACTAGAACTTCTCCCTCGCTTACGCGGGGAATGGGAACCTTTTCGATTTTCAGGTCTTCTTTGCCGTACAGGACGGCAGCAGTCATTTTTCCATTCACTGCGAATTTCCTTCCGGGTACTACCAGGCCCAGCTACTGCCGGGCTGAATCAGGATCTTCATGGACGAGGGCTGCGGATGAGCCGCTAAATCAAGCGCTTCGGTGCTCGCTGAAAGCGGAAAGCGATGGCTCACCAGACGCTCCAGATCCATCTCCCGATGCATGACAAAACGAACAGACTCCTCCTGCAAGTCAACCGAGGCGCTGTAGGAACCGACCAGCGTCTTTTCATCCACACAAATGACCGCCGGGTCAATCACGGCCTCACTGTGCTGCGTTTGGGCAAACAGCAAAATTCGACCGCCGGGACGCGATGCGTCCATCGCGGTGCGAATCAAGCAGTTGCCGCCGACGGCCAAAATCACCGCGTCGGCGCCACGCCCCTCGGTCAACTCGCGGACACACTCAAGCACGTTCTGCCGCGAAGCCTCAATTGTAAGCCTTAAGCCAAAACTTGAGGCTATTGTAAGCCTCTCGGCATACAAATCGGAAGTAATCAGTCTGGCCCCGGCCCGCCGGGCCAGAACGCTCAGTATGATGCCGATGGGTCCTTGTCCGATGGTGAGCACGGTTTCACCCTGGCGCAGGCGTAGCGCTTCAATCGCCTTCATGCAGGTGTTGACCGGTTCGACGAAGCAGGCCTGCTCATAGCTGACGTCGTCGGGGATGCGCACAGTGCCGTGCTCGACAATCCACTCCATGACCCGCACATACTCGGCGAAGCCGCCGCCGGAAGGCTCAAATCCCGAGGTGCAGCCGACTTTCTTGTACATGTCGCACTGGGCGAAGGTCTTGTTCTGGCAGTAGAAACATTCGCGGCAAGGAATATGGTGAAAGACAACCACGCGGTCGCCGGGGCGGTAGGCGCTTACACCTTCTCCCACGGCCGCAACCATGCCGGAGGTTTCGTGTCCGAAGATGCGGGGGGCGGAATGAGAACCGGTGGAGATCTTCTTCAGATCTGTCCCGCAAACGCCGCAGGAGTGCACGCGGACCAGCATCTCGCCGCGACCAATCTTGGGTACGGGGACGGTCTCGACCCGGACGTCGTTCACCCCGCGATAGACAGCGGCCTGCATAGTAGTCGGGATCGGAGAGGATTCGGTTTCCACCGCGTACTGTCCGGCAAGGGCCATAAATCGCGTTAGATGACGCGGACAGCTGATTCGTTTCAAGCGAGCGAATGGACTATTGTATGCGAAGAGCGGCCCCCGGGGTGTTTGGAAGGTGACTTGTTGGTAATCCAGGTTAGATCCTTGCCGCCGAGGGGAGTTTTGGTCTCTCGTCCGTGGCCTCAACACCGCCACCCCTATCCGGTATCTCAGCGTGCAAAGGCCCTCCGCGTAACTTCAGAACACATACGGCACGAGAGCGCGGACCTGTCTGGCATAGTTCTTGTAGGCCTCTCCGAATTGCTCACGCATCCATCGTTCTTCGAGAAGCAGTTTCCTCAGCAGCACGATGAAGACTAGTCCGACTGCAAGCAGTCCTCGCCACTCGCCCTCGGCCAAAGCGCACCCGAATAGACCCGTCACCAATCCGGTATAGATGGGATGCCGAACCAGAGAGTACGGGCCGCCGGTAATCAATTCGTGGTCCTTCTTGATGGCGACGGCCTGGCTCCAGTTGCGCCCTAGGTAGCGGCGACCCCATACGGAAAACAGCAGACCGGCTGCCGTGACGAAGGCTCCAATCCAAAACCACAACATGGAAGCCGGAAGGAAGCGGCGGTCGAGCACAGAAAGTTTAATGCCGGGAACACCGAGAAGCACCAGGGCGAGAATCATCACCGCGAAGCGTTGCAGGCGCGAGCTGGCGCTTTCGCTCCGCTCGTCGCTCTTGAGGTCGGCAGCCATCGCCCGCCAATAGGCGATGTACGCAAGCCACATTGCTGGAAAAAGGAACCGCAGCCAGTGCATTAGGTACTCCTGAGCCTTGAATGAGATAGTCTCGCACAAGACAGCCCACGGAGTATCCACATTTGACTGGTCGACGCCAGTTCATGGGCGCGTGTCTCCTTGCGCGCTCATCCGATCGCGAGTTGGCCACCGACCTGGTAATTGGAGGGTGTTGACGAGCCTCCCATCCCCGACCTCATCTTTCATGCTATGCTGCGCGAAACCTCGTCTTTCGCTGGATCGCCCGTGCTGATTGAATTGCGGCTGGAAAACTACGCGGTGGCGGATCACCTGGCGGTGGAGTTCGCGCCGGGGCTGAACCTGCTGACGGGCGAAACTGGAGCAGGGAAGTCCATCCTGGTAGATGCGCTGGCGCTGCTGCTGGGCGAGAAGGCGTCGAGCGATGTGATCCGAAGCGGAGCCGAGCGGGCCGTGGTCTCGGCCGTGTTCGAAGCAGAAGGGGCAGCCGCGAAGCCGCTGCGGCAGATTCTCGAAGCAAATGGACTGGATGAGTCCGACGATGGCTCGCTGATTCTGCGGCGCGAAATTGCCGCCGGAGGCAAGGGCCGCGTCTTTGTGAACAACCAGCCGGCGACGGTGGCCGTGTTGCGACAACTAGCGCCTCATCTGGCGATCATCCACGCGCAAAACGAATCCATACTTTCTTTCGACGGACCGATGCGGCTCGAGCTGCTGGATACGTATGCCGGTAATGATCTGGAGCCGGTCGAGGCGGCTTTTGCGGCGTGGAAAAAGATTCGAACCCACATCGAAGAACTGGAGCGCGGCGAGCAGGACCGGCTGCGGCTCGTGGATCTGTGGATGTTTCAGAAGCGGGAGATCGAGCAGGCGCGGCTGGAAACTGGCGAGGATGACCGTCTGGAGGCCGAGAAGCGAGTTCTCGCCAATGCGGAAAAAATCTACAACGCGGCCATGAACGCCTTCGACCTGCTCTATGAAGGCAATGGCTCGACGGCATCGTCACTGCGAGCTGCTCAAAAGCAGATCGAGGAATTGGCGCGCTACGAGCCGAGATTCCAGGAAGCATTGGCGGCGCTGGAGAGCGCACGCATCAGCGTGGAGGACGTGGGCGCCACGGTGCGCGACTATGCTGGCGGCATTCATGCTTCGCCAGAGCATTTGGCGCAAGTCGAGGACCGCCTGGCGCTGCTCGACCGGATGAAACGCAAGTATGGGCCCTCGCTCGAAGAAGTGATTCAGTTTGGGGCTGAGGTTGCGCGCAAGTTGTCGGAGATCGAAAACAAGGACGAGATTCTGCGCCAGTTGCGCGGCGAGCTGGCCAAAGCAGCCGAGCAATACCTGAGCGTAGCGAGGGCGCTGGCAAAGAAACGCTCCGACGCGGGCCGTAAGCTGGAGAAGCTGGTTGAGGCTGAGATTGCGGACCTGGCCATGAAATCGGCGTTTCGCGTTGAGATTGCGAACTCCGAAGAGGAAAGGAACTGGACGGCATCAGGCATAGACCAGGTGGTTTACATGATCTCGACCAACCCCGGAGAGCCGTTGCGGCGGCTGGAACACATTGCCTCGGGGGGGGAGCTTTCGCGGGTCATGCTGGCGCTGAAGGCGAGCGTGGAGAAGGGAATTGATCTTCCCATGTCTCGCAAAAGCGGCGAGACCGTTCGACTCCGCACCGGTCAGGCGCCGGGCGCTCAGAGGACCCTCGTTTTCGACGAGATTGACAGCGGCATTGGCGGCCGCGCAGCCGAGGCTGTGGGAAGAAAACTGAAATCGCTGGCGCGAGCGAACCAGGTGCTGTGCGTGACCCATCTGCCGCAGATCGCCACCTTCGCCGATCATCACTACGTCGTCGAGAAGAAAGAGTCAGGTGGGCGCACCCGTGCCAGCATCCGCCAGGTCTCGGGCGAGGAACGCACCGAAGAAGTGGCCCGTATGTTAAGCGGGGCCAAACTGACCGACACCTCGCGCAAGCACGCCGAGCAGATGATCAAGGCAAACGCATAGTCTGCCCGGAACTTGTCAAGCCCCTTGAACCATATGATTCCTTATGTCGCATCTGCAGAGGGAGATATTTTCTAAGGGGACGTCCGGTTTACCCTGTTCAATTCTATTGTGAAAGAAGATACAGAAATTCGATGGCGCAGGCTCTGCCCCTGCCCCTTTCTTGTTTGGTTAAGTGGTCACTCGCGTTGACCAACCGGGTTCTTTTCGGTAGCTTAATAGCATCGTCCACAGGGGGTTTCGTGTACTTTCTACGTACCCCGCTGGTGGCGTTATTGCATCTTAAGTAGAAAGCAGATTGTTCACCCGCTCGGAATGACAAGCGGGCTGCAAGTATTCGCAGTCGAGTCGGCTAACTGGGGAGTTGACATACACCGTGACTGGAAACCTGGGGAAAACTGACGGCAAAACCTTGCTGTTGCTCAAGCCGCGGGGGTTTTGCGCGGGCGTCGTGAGGGCGATTGACGTGGTACGCATTGCGCTGGAAGCGTTTGGTCCGCCCATCTACGTGCGCAAGGAGATCGTCCACAACAGCTTTGTGGTGGAGGAGCTGCGGGGCAAGGGCGCGGTATTCGTGGACAGTGAGGACGAAGTGCCCAACGGCGAGCGCATCATTTACAGCGCGCACGGAGTTTCTCCCGAGGTGCGGGAACACAGCGGGCGGCGCGGGCTTCGCGTGATTGATGCCACGTGCCCGCTGGTGACCAAGGTTCACGTAGAGGCCGTCAAGTTCGCCAAAGAAGGGTATTCGCTGATTCTGATTGGACATCACGATCACGACGAGGTGATTGGAACTTTGGGCGAGGCGCCGATGGTGACGCAGGTTGTGGGCTCGCCGGAGCAGGTCGAATCGTTGACCGTTCCAGACCCCAATCGCGTGGCCTATCTGACCCAGACCACGCTGAGCCTGGATGAGACCAAGGACGTCATTGCCGCACTCAAGCGGAAGTTCCCCAGCATCCAAGGGCCGGCGGCGCAGGATATCTGCTACGCCACCGAGAACCGGCAAGTCGCGGTGAAGCAGGTAGCGTCGGAAGCGGATTTGCTGTTGGTGGTCGGATCGGAGAACAGTTCCAATTCCAACCGGCTGGTGGAAGTGGCTCGCAACCTGGGAACAAATGCGCATCTCATCGATAGCTGCGACGATATTGAAGCCGAATGGCTGGCTGGCGTGAAGACGATCGCGCTGACCGCGGGAGCTTCCGCTCCGGAATGTCTGGTCGAAGAAACTGTCGCCTTCCTGCGCAACAAAGGTTTTGACAACGTGCAGGAACTGGAAGTGATGCCGGAAAATGTACGTTTCGGCTTGCCGCCGGAGATTGTGGAGGCGATCGCAGCCGCGCCGGCCAGCGCCACGGCGGACTGATTTCGAATGAGAATCCCGCTCCGGAGAGGAGAACAGCGGTATGACGATTGATGAGCGGCTTGACCGCTTGACCGAACGGCATGAAGCCCTGACTCAGACCGTGGAGATTCTCGCCCGCACCACCCGCGAACAGAGCCAGCAGATTCACGAACATAGCCAACAGATTGCAGACATCATGGAAGCGGCCGCGAGACTTTTGCATGTGGCCGAGATTCACGAGCAGCGCCTATCCCGCCTAGAAGGTGGCGAGCAATAGCGTCTGCCATTATTTGCGTAACGGAGCAGTGAACTGATGGATACAGACTCCTCCGATTCTAACGTGAGATCTGAACGTCTAAGCTCGAACCCCCAGCTTCGCTTCGGCAAAATTGAGGAATTATCGAGCCGCGTAGGCAGCGCAATCGCGGCGGCGCGGAAGCATCTGTTCTCCCAGCAGCATGAAGAAGGCTACTGGTGCGGCGAACTGGAAGCCGACACCACGCTGGAGTCCGACTACATCCTGCTGCATGCGCTGCTGGGGACGGGCAATCCCGAGCGCTTCCAGAAAGCGGCAAACTGGATTTTGCGCCATCAGAATGAGGACGGCGGCTGGAGCATTTATGCCGCCGGGCCGTCCAACATCAGCGCCTCGGTAAAGGCGTACTTCGGGCTGAAGCTGGCGGGATACCAGGCCGATCACCCGGCCTTGCAGCGCGCGCGCAAGAAAATTCTGGAGATGGGCGGTGTCACCCGAGTCAATACATTCACCAAGATCTATCTTTGTTTCTTCGGGCAGTACGACTATGATGCCGTGCCCGCGATTCCGCCGGAGATTGTCCTTTTCCCCAACTGGTTCTGGTTCAATATTTACGAGATTTCCTCGTGGTCGCGGGCCATCCTGGTGCCGCTCTCGATCTGCTACGCCAAGAAGCCGTTCAAGAAGATTCCGCGCGAGATGGGCGTGGAAGACCTTTTTGTGGGCGGCATGCAGAAGTCGCGCATGCACCTGCGCTGGGCGCCAAAACTGGTTTCCTGGCGCAATTTCTTCCTGCTGATTGACCGCGTCACGCACTGGTTCGAGCGCGTGCACGTGCGTCCGCTGCGCTCCATCGCGCTGAGAAAGGCAGAGAAGTGGCTGCTGGCGCGCTTCGAGATGAGCGACGGGCTGGGCGCGATTTATCCCTCCATGATGAACGCCATCATCGCCCTGCGCTGCCTGGGATACTCGCTCGACGATCCGCAGGTGATTCGCGCGCTGGATGAGTTCGAGAAGCTGGGCATCGAAGAGGGAGACACGTTCCGCATGCAGCCCTGCATGTCGCCGGTATGGGATACCGCGTATGCTCTGTTCGCGCTGGGCGAAGCCGGCGTGCCGGCGAAGGATCCGCGGCTGGTGAAGTGCTCCAACTGGATTTTGCAGAGGCAAGTGCGCAATGCGGGCGACTGGAAAATCAAGAACAGGAGGGGGCAGCCGGGCGGGTGGTATTTCGAATTTAACAACGAGTTTTATCCCGATGTGGACGATAGCGCGATGGTGTGCCTGGCGCTGAGCCGCGTCGAGCATCCCAATGGCCGGTATCAGCGCGAGTCGGTGCAGCGCGCCATTGACTGGATATTCTCGATGCAGTGCAAGGACGGCGGCTGGGCATCGTTCGACAAAGACAACGACAAGATGGTGTTCCAGTACATCCCGTTCGCCGATCACAACGCCATGCTCGATCCGCCGACGGTCGACATCACGGGGCGCATTCTGGAGATGCTGGCCACGTATGGGTACAGCCAGAATCATCCTGCGGTTAAAAGGGCGATCGAGTTCATCCGCAATGAGCAGGAGCCGGATGGCAGCTGGTTCGGGCGCTGGGGCGTGAACTACATTTACGGCACGGCGCTGGTGTTGCGCGGGCTGGAGGCAATTGGAGTGGATCTGCACGAGCCTTGCATTCAGCAGGGCGCGGAGTGGCTGCGTATGGTGCAGAATGCCGACGGGGGCTGGGGCGAAACCGTGGGATCGTATGACGACCCGAGCCTGCGCGGGCAGGGCGATAGCACACCTTCGCAGACGGCGTGGGCGATCTTGGGCTTGCTGGCTGCCAATGACACGCGCAGCGACTCGGTCGCGCGCGGAATCGCGTATTTGCTGCGCACGCAGAAGAAAGACGGCTCGTGGGACGAGAAGTATTTCACCGGCACGGGATTCCCGTGCGTGTTTTATCTGATGTATCACCTCTATCGGCAGTACTTCCCGCTGCTGGCGCTGACGACGTACGCCAAGGTGATGGAGAAGCAGAGCTAGTTGCCAGTTGCCAGTACCCAGTTGCCAGTTGCGGAACGAGTGAAATTTCTATGGACGGAGAACTCGTCCTCGTAGCGGGACTTCCGGGTTGCGGTAAGACAACTTACCTTTGTCAGATGTGTCGCGAAGGTTGGCTGGTATTTGACGATTTCAAAGCAAACGCATTTAACAACAATCCGAACTTCCGCTGTTCCCGCAAACTGTCTGCTCTGATCAGTGCACTCCATGACAATCTTAAATGTGTGGTGGCGGACATTGATTTCTGCGACACAGACTCTCGTATAGAGGCTGAGACCGTTCTTCGAGGCGAGATACCGAACCTCAAGCTCAAATGGCAGTTCTTCGCAAACGACCGAGCGGCCTGTGAGGCGAACATCAGAACACGTAATCGCGAGTCTGTTGAGCGCGAACTCAATTTAATCGTGAAGTATTCGCCTTTATACTGCATTCCACAGGATGCAGTCGTCATTCCCGTGCGGCGGAAAGAAAACTGGCAACTGGCCACTGGCAACTGAGAACTGCTTGAAAGCTTTCGTCACCGGCGCTACCGGATTTCTCGGCTCCCACGTTGCTCGAGCGCTCTCCGATCAGGGCGCGGAACTGCGGCTCCTCGTTCGTCCGACGAGCAATCTGAAAAATCTTGAAGGCCTGAAGGCAGAGACCGCAAGCGGCGATCTGCGCGATGCGGCTTCCATCGAAAGAGCCATGTCGGGCTGCGACGCGGTGTTTCATGTGGCGGCCGACTATCGGCTGTGGGTGCGCGATCCCGACGAGATGTATCGCTCGAACGTGGAGGGCACGCGGGCGATTCTGGAAGCGGCGCGAAAGAATGGTGTGCGGCGCGTGGTGCATACTTCGAGCGTGGCCACAATCGGATTCACCGGCGACGGATCTCTGGCCAACGAAGATTCTCCGGTCTCGCTGCAAGACATGATCGGTCCCTACAAGCGGTCGAAATTCATGGCCGAGCAGATCGCCATGGAAGCCGGGCGCAGCGGAATGGATGTGGTGACGGTGAATCCGACGACTCCCATCGGCGAGCAGGATGTGAAGCCGACGCCTACGGGACGAATCGTGGTGGATTTTCTGAAGCGCAAATTTCCAGCTTATGTTGAAACTGGATTGAACCTGGTAGACGTGAAGGCGTGCGCGCGCGGGCACATCGCCGCGTTCGAGAAGGGAAGATCGGGAGAGCGATATATTCTTGGCGGCGAGAATCTGACGCTGAAGCAGATTCTCGACAAGCTCGGCACGATTACCGGCCTGCCCTCGCCCACCATGAAATTGCCGTACTTTGTGGCATTCGCAGCGGGCGTGGTGGATGAAGCCATCACCGGCCGTCTGCTGAATCGCGAGCCTCGCGCTACGGTTGACACGGTGCGGATGGGACGGAAAATGATGTTTGCCAGTTCGGCCAAGGCAGAACGCGAGTTGGGCTGGAAGATCGTCCCGGTCGACGATGCCCTGCGGCGGGCGGTAGAGTGGTTCCGGGCGAATGGATATGCGTGATGCAGTCTGGCCATGGTGCAGGGGATGAAAAAGCGGGTTTCTCCACTTCGCGCTGCAAGCGGAAGACAACGCTCCGGTCGAAATGACAAGTCTTGATGATGGAAGGAAAAAAGTGGGGAATGGCTCTAGGATCGGCATCGTCGCGGCGCTGGAGCGGGAAGTGCGTCCGCTCATCAGGACTTGGCGGGTACGCGAAGCGGACCACGAAGGTCGACGCTTCCGCTTTTTCGAGAACGGTGATGCCGTGCTAGTTTGCGGCGGAATGGGAGCCGTGGCGGCGCGGAGAGCGGCTGAAGCCATGATTGCGACTTATCAGCCGGGCGTGATCTACTCTGCCGGTTTTGCCGGTGCGCTCGATCCAGGACTTAAGGTCGGCGAGGTGATCGAGCCGCGGCGCGTGGTCGATGCAAGCGATGGCAGCAGCATCAGTCTGGAGAGCGGGGAAGGTGTGCTGGTCACCTTCGGCTCGGTTGCGAGTCCCGCTCAGAAAGCGAAGTTGCGGAATTCGTTTGCAGCACAGGCAGTGGACATGGAAGCGGCCGCCGTGGCGCGGGCGGCGCAGGCGCAAGGCGTTGCGTTCGCCGCGGTCAAAGCGATTTCGGATGATTTCGAGTTCGACTTCCCCCCGTTGGAGCGATTCGTCGATCCAGATGGCAGATTCAAAGAGGGCGGTTTCTCGGCGTTTGCTGTTCTGCGGCCCTGGCTCTGGCCACACGTGTCGCAAATGGCTCGTAACAGCCGGAAGGCGTCAAGCGCATTGTGCCGGCGGCTCGAAAGTCTGGTGCTGAAGCCCTCTCCAGCCAGCAGCGATCAGGAGGTCGTCAGCCGCCGATGAGACAAGCAACGTCAGTCCTGGGGTTCCTCGTGTTGTTCGCGGCGCTCGCGCATGCTCAAGGCGAGCCAGTCACGATCTACGCAGAAAGCTTTCGCAAAGGAAGCACCCAGATTACGGAAGAGACCTTCGAGGTCCGGCTGACTTCCGCGTCTCCCAAGTACCGCGAGCTCATCAAAGATTCGAGCGGCCACGACCGCTATGAGTTGACGATCACGCCAAGGATTCCCGAAGGTGACAACACAATACTTTCCTGGTTCGTAAGGCTCAAGGATCTGCATCACACTTTCTACACGAATCTGCTGCTCGCGTCGCCCCAGGTATCGAACGACCCCGCGAACAATTTGTATTGGCTTCGGCCCGACCCCTACGCGCCCGTGCCGCCGCGCGCCCGGCGAATCATCCGAGTGGAGGGATTCTACGTGGTCTTCCAGGTGAAGAATTTTCACTTCACTCCGCCCGAATCACCGTACCTGGATACGATGGTCGTGCAATTTGCCCTTACGAACAGCGATCCCCGCTCTCCAGGACATTAAGCCTTCGCTCCAGCGGCCAGCGTTGCCGGATCAGATACGTGCGGCAAAAGACGCACTTCCATTCATCTATAATCAAGACAGGCATTCTCCCAAACCAATGCAACTTCTCCCCTTGCTGGCAGCTTTCATCGGCGGCGAGATCGTCGACATGATCTCCAACACTGGCGCGGTAGCGAAACTCGTGCTGCTGTCGCTGGTGGGTTTCAGCCTGATTTCGTGGGCCATTATTCTGGGCAAGTGGAGCCTGCTGCGGCGGGCACGGGTCCAGAGCGGGCGCTTTGTGCGCGCGTTTCGCAAGGCGCAGCGGCTGCAGGACATCGCGGCGGTGGCCGATCAATTCCGCCCCAGCCCGCTAGTGGGCGTGTTCGAGGGCGGCTATGAGGAATATAAGCGGCAGGTCGCGTCATCTGGGATGCTGCGGAATCTGACCGCGGTGCAGCGCGGAATGCAGATCGGAGCGTCGGAAGAAATCACGCGGCTGGAGCGGAACATGGCATGGCTGGCGATCACGGCCGCCGTTACGCCGTTCGTGGGGCTGTTCGGCACGGTGTGGGGCATCATCGATGCGTTTCATGGATTGGGAACGGCAGGCGCGGCTACCTTGCGCGCCGTCGCGCCCGGCATCTCGGAAGCGCTCATCACAACCGCTGCAGGGTTGGCGGCGGCGATTCCCGCAGTCATTGCTTACAACCTGATTGGCGCGTCGGTGCGGGAGTTTGCGGCGCGAGGCGACGACTTCGCGCTGGAGGTGCTCAACGCGGTTGAGCACAGCCAGAGTCTGGCCGCGGCGCAGGTCGCGGCAGATGTGAGGCGGTGATGGCGTTTACGACTTCCAACGGGCGCACGCAGACGGCGCTGGCCGACATCAACATCACCCCACTGGTGGATGTGGTGCTGGTGCTGCTCATCATCTTCATGGTGACGGCCCCGGTGCTGCAGTCGGGAATCGATGTGAGCGTGCCCAAGACGCGAACCGTGCGCCAGATTACTGAAGAGCGTCTGGTCATCACGATCAACAAGGATCAGCGGGTGTTTCTGGGCAATGACGCGATCAATATCAACGAGATTGCGGCCAAGCTGCATCAGAGGATTCGCGACCCGCGCAATCAATTCATATTTGTGCGCGCCGATGAAAACGTTCCCTTTGGCGCTTTCGCCACAGTGATGGATGCGGTGAAACAGGCGGGAATCACGAACGTCAGCATCGTTACGCAGCCGATCGAAAATGCGGGGAAACGCTGAGATCTATTTCGAGCACGACCGCTGGGGCCGCGCGCTGGCGTGGTCGGTTGGGCTGCACGTGGGGATTACCGCGCTGCTGCTGGGCTACTCGATTGTGTTTTATGCCACGCGCGGCGAAAGCTGGGGCGCGGGCGGGAGCGGGGAAGCGATTGGAGCGACGCTGGTGAGCACGGTTCCGTTGCCGGTGAATCCGAGCCAAACGCAGAACGTGCTGGCCAACGAGTCGAAAGGGCTGACGCAGTCGCAGCCGAGGATTGAAGAGAAAGCGCCGGACGCGATCGAGATTCAGGGGAAGAACGCGAAGAAGCAAAAGAGGAAGCAGGAAACTGCGGCGAGAGAGAAGCCCCAACCCGCGCCGGAGGAAGAAACGAATCAGGTCGCATTTGGAGAAGGCGGGCCGGTCAGCGGGCCCTACGGGACGTTCAGCGCGGGCGGGGCCAAAGGCGGATTTGGGATCACTGGAGGGGGAGGAGATTTCGGAACGCGGTTTGCGTACTACGTGCGCGGGATTCAGCAGAGAGTTTCAGAGAACTGGATGAAGTATGAGGTGGATCCGAGGATCACGACGGCAAATCGCGTGTACGTTACTTTCGACGTTGCCCGCGACGGGCATCCCTCGAACGTGCAAGTCGAACAGTCGAGCGGGGTGCCGTCGCTGGATATTTCGGCGGTGCGGGCCGTTCAACGCGTCGACTCGTTTGGGGCGTTGCCGGCTGAATATTCGGGCAGTAAGGTATCGGTGGAGTTCTGGTTCGATTACAGCAAGAAATAACGCCGTTGTGAAAGCGTAGTGGCTCAAGGAAGCAAGCTTGCAAACCAGTTCATATCGTTATACGATATTATCGTACGGAGCATGTTCCTCCCTGCGGCGGATGGACGATAGCGCCAGAGCAACCTTCCGGCTATGGTGTGGCAGGCTTGCCGGCCGCGGGCTGGCGCTCGTTTTGGTTCTCATCTCTTTCCTTGGTTCTCCTCTTCGGGCGCAGGATTGGGTCAAAACCGGCACCAGTCTTGGTGTGGAAAAAGTCCGCCTGGCGGTGGCGGACTTCAAATCCTCGACCGGCGATCCCCAAAATGCCGCGCTACTGAAGACCTTCAACGATACGCTGTGGAATGATCTGGACGTTTCCGGCGTGGTCGAATTAGTGTCAAAGAGTTTCTATCCGTTGCAGACCCCTGGCCAGCCGCCGGAACTGAATTTTGCCGCGTGGAACGTGCCTCCGCCCAATGCGGCGATGCTGGCGTTCGGGAATCTGGGAGTGACTTCGGGGCAGCTCACGGTGCAGGGCTGGCTGTATGACGTGAAGGACATCCAGTCGCCGCAGGTGTTGGGCAGGCAATATCGCGATGTGGCCAGCGACGCGGTGGCGCGTTTGATCGCTCACAAGTTCGCCGACGAGATCATTTTCCGACTGGGCGGCGGGGTACAGGGGATCGCGGAGAGCCAGATTTACTTTGTCAGCGACCGGACGGGGCACAAAGAAATCTGGGCGATGGACTACGACGGATCGAATCAGCATCAGATCACACATTTCAATTCGATTTCGCTTTCGCCGCACATTTCGCCGGACGGGTCGCGCGTCGCCTTCAGCGCCATCACCAAGACGGGCTGGGAGATCATGATGTACTCGCTCGATCTGAACCGGCTGGTGAGCTTTCCGCACATGGGGGGAACCAACTTGTCGCCAGCCTGGTCGGGCGATGGCCTGAGGCTGGCATTCTCGTCATCGCGCGGAGGCGCGCCGGAGATCTATGTTTCCGATCTTACGGGCGGGAATCTACGCCGCATGACCGACGCCAAAGGGCCCGATGTTTCTCCCTCCTGGAACCGCAAGACGAACGCGCAGATCGCTTTCGTGAGCGGGCGGACAGGTTTGCCGCAGATCTATACCATGGAGTCCGACGGCACAAACCAGCAACGCGTGACCGATCAGGGCTATGCCGTGTCGCCGAGCTGGGCGCCGAACGGGCAGTTTCTAGTGTTCGCCTGGGTGCGGAAGTATGGGCCGGGCGAGCCGGGCTCGTCAGACATTTACCTGATGGACATTGCCAGTAAACAATGGGTGCAGCTGACGCACGACGGCGGGCACAATGATTTTCCGTCGTGGTCGCCGGACAACCGCCATATTGTGTTTCAATCCAACCGCTCCGGCAGCTTACAACTGTGGAGTATGCTGGCGGATGGAACCAAGGTGCAACAACTGACTTTCTCCGGCCGGAATACGGAACCAAACTGGACCTGGAAATAAATACGCACTTCGTCTGACCTCGCAATCATAGAGGTCCGTAAGGAGGATGAAAGTGAAGCAAACCATGAAGTGGTTGTTCCTGGTAGTCGCTCTTGGCGCCATGCTTGCGCTTGGCGCCTGCAAAAAGAAGGCCGCACCGCCTCCGCCACCGCCGCCTCCGCCACCGCCGCCCGCGGCTCCGACGGCTTCAATTTCCGTTAGCCCGAGCAGCATCCAGGCGGGGCAGTCGGCCACGTTGACCTGGCAGACCAGCAACGCGACCGACGTTTCGATTGACGGCATTGGCGCCGTGCAGGCCAACGGCTCGCAGTCGGTCTCGCCGACCGATTCCACGACTTATCACCTGACCGCGAAAGGTGCGGGTGGAAGCCAGGAAGCCACGGCGCGCCTGACGGTAACGCAGCCGCCACCGCCGCCACCGCCCCCGCCGACCGTAACCGACGAGGACTTGTTCAATCAGAACATCAAGGATGTTTACTTCGATTACGACAAGTCCGACATTCGGGCCGACCAGCAGGGAAGTGTTCAGGCCGACGTGGAGTTCCTCAGTCAGCATGCCAACATCAATTTCACGATTGAAGGACACTGCGACGAACGCGGCTCGACCGAGTACAACCTGGCGCTGGGCGACAAGCGCGCCAGCGCGGTCAAGAACGCGCTGACCGCGGCCGGGGTCAACGCCAGCCGCATCAAGACGATCAGCTACGGCAAGGAGAAACCCTTCTGCACAGAGAGCAACGAAGCTTGCTGGCAGCAGAACCGCCGCGGCCATTTCGTCTATCAGAAGTGATTGCCAGAGGGGGACGCCGAATAAGGCGTCCCCTGCACTTGTTCGCCGGAAGCGGCGCAGGAGTCTGCCTCGACGCAAAAGTGCGCCGTAGCTTGCTGGGTTCCTGCTCCGTTGCCTCCTGCGATTCGGGCCAACCCTTTCTCTGCCGAATCATCCCATTGTTATGGGACAATCTCTGCATTCAAGCCTCGGCGGTCAAATCGTCATGTTCGGGGACTTCGCTATGAAACCAAATCGCATTTGCATGATCTTCGTGTTGTTAGTGTTCGGGCTGGGAGCGCTTCCGGCCAGGGGCGTGAGCAAAGAGATAGTCCAGTTGCAGACGCAGGTGCAGCAACTGCAGGAGGCGATGACGGCCATGCAACGCAGCTTTGACGAGCGCATGGGCGTCATGAAGAACCTGGTCGAACAGGATACTGACGCGGTGAACAAGGTAAGCACCGCGCTGACCACGCTGCAGGACACGCTAACCAAGCAGCAGACGGATGCGGGCACGCGCAGCGACCAGCTTTCGGGGCAGATTCAGGCTCTCAACGACACGCTGGATGAACTGAAAGTCAGGCTGGCCAAGGTCACCAAACAACTGGAAGACATGCAGGCGGCGCAGCAGAGTTTGGCAGCCCAGCAGGCGCAGCAACAGGCACAACAGCAGGCCCAGGCGCAGGCGCCTCCGCCCGACGTGCTCTACAACAACGCCCTGCGCGATTACAACGGCGCTAAGAACGATTTGGCCACACAGGAATTCTCCGATTACATTAAGTTTTATCCCAACACCGATCTGGCCGGGAACTGCTACTTCTATTTGGGCGAAATTCAATTCCGGCAGGCCAACTATCAGCAGGCAGCGCAGAGCTACGACCAGGTGCTGCAGAACTTTCCCAGCGGAAACAAGGCAGCGTCAGCGGAGTTGAAGAAGGGCTTTGCCCTGATCGAGCTGGGCAAGCAGGATGACGGGGTCAAGGAATTGCGGCATCTGATCCAGCGTTATCCGCATGCTCCCGAAGCGCTGCAGGCACGGGAACGGCTGCGCAAGCTGGGGGTGGCGACGAGATAGGGTCGGAATGGAAGTGTCGAGCACTTAGAGCATCGCGTCATTCTTACGTTTGTCATCCTGAGCAAAGTGAAGGACCTGTGTAACTTGTAGGCCCCTTCGACAAGCTCAGGGCAGGTTCTTCGCGGCAAAGAATGCCCCTCAGGATGACAGAGCTTCGCAGTAAAGCAAGGACGAAAACTCTCCAGCCAGCACTAGTAGCTATTCACCGCGACGCCAGCAGTGATAAAGTGAACCCCACAGGCGGCTCTTGTTCCGCTTCGTTAGCCGCCCCCGATCTCCAGTCATACCAGGTGGAATCGTCGAGGTGGAATCATGATCCATAGCAAGCACGATCAGGACTTCGGCAAGGGTGCGACGGAAGCGGAAGACCACAAGATTCCGGGCAACGTCGGCATGGAAAAGCAGCTTGGCCACCGCGATCAGGATCCCATGCTGAAGGATGCCGACACGGATTTCCCCGAGCCGGGCGAGAATCCCGAACACAGCGGAGAGCCGGAGATGGAGAGGGTTTAGGCTTTTTAGAGGACTCCCACTTCTCGCGCAAAGAACGCGCGAGAAATGGGGCACCCGGCGTCGGGTTCCGTCACGGCACAAATATCTGTGAGGAAGCATGAATGGAGAGTTTAGGATGCGTTATCTCTGTGATGCTTAGAGGGAGCAATCCTCTCCCTGCAGGCGGGCTCAGCGACAGGAGAAAGCTGTCGGCCAAGTCGCGCTTCAAGCTGTCAAACGTCAGATGTCTCGTGTTGGGGGGCAGAAAGTAGGCCCGGCCCCCCGACTGTTCTGCTAGCTCCCGCAGGTGCTGCCCTTCCTTTCTTGTTTCGACATCGGACGGCGCAAATACGAATATGGGAAACGAGGCTTTTTGCAAAGCCTTAATCGCGTCAGAGAGGCCCACATGGCTTCCACTGTCTTTGCCATCGCAGACCAGAAACGCCACTTTCCGCTCATCACGGCTGGCTGGTTGCTTTGCGAGCCAGCTCGTACCGGCCATTACCGCATCATAAAGCCGTGTCGGACCGGTTGCGCTTGGACTTAGCTGGCGAGAGAGTTTCTCGGGATCTTTTTCGTTCTGCACGTCAAGGAACACGGCATCGCCATAGTTGACTAGAGTACCTATATCGGAGCCGGGAGAGATCACCTGTTTCAGGAGCTCCTTGGCGACATGCACCTGTTGGCCCGTGCCACCTGGCCACTGGCTGGCCAGTCGCTGATCGTTTATGAGTATGTATTGGAGGTGTTGGTCAGAAAGCGATGTCACCGACACAATCGAGACGGGGTCGTGGTTTACCTCCGCCCTGAACTCCGAAACCTGGACTGAGGTTGAGGATTGTGTCGCCCCTCCGACAATGATTGGCAGAGCGATCGTCTGCTGAGCATAAGAGGCTACGGCTAGAATGCAACAGGGGACTAGGCCAGCCGTGGGTTTCATAGCGCTGAGGATACCACGTCCGCGGCACCTGACTGCGTGCCGCGTCTGCTCACCTGGGAAGAGACGTGTCTCCGAGCCCTACTAACGCAGTTCTTCCATACACGCGTCGAGCACGTCTTTGCCGGGCCGGACGACTGACTCCGGCAGCGTGGCCAGCGGCTGGTCCACGACATTCAACAAGTCAATGAAGTTGGGTGCGGTCGGATTGACGTAGAACACGCCGGTCAGGATCTCGCCTTTGTCGTGGGCTTCGGTCAGGCGGGTGAGGGCGCGAACCTTGTCGGTGGGATCGTAATCTTCTTCCAGCTTGCGCAGATGCAGGCGCGAGCCGTCGTGCATGGTGACTTCGATGGTTGAGCCGGGATCGTACTCGACGTTGATGTCTTCAAAGTGCGGGACGAAACTGACCTCCTGCAGAATCTCTTCGTGCTCCTTCACGTACTTGTAGGACTTGGTCGAGCCTTCGTGGTCGTTGAAGGTGACGCAGGGCGAAACTACGTCGAGCATGACTGTGCCTTTGTGCGCGATAGCGGCCTTGAGCATGGCGCTGATCTGGCGCTTGTCGCCCGAAAACGACCGGCCGACAAACGTTGCGCCAAGTTGAATGGCGAGGGCGCAGGTATCGATAGGCGGGAGATCGTTGACCACGCTGGTTTTCAACTTGGAGCCGAGGTCGGCGGTCGCGGAGAACTGGCCTTTGGTCAGGCCGTACACGCCATTGTCTTCGATGATGTAGATGATGGGGAGATTGCGGCGCATGAGGTGAACAAACTGGCCGATGCCGATCGATGCGGTGTCGCCGTCGCCCGAGACGCCGATGCAAATCAGCTTGCGATTGGCGAGCATGGCGCCGGTGGCAACTGAGGGCATGCGTCCGTGCACGGCGTTGAAGCTGTGGGAGCGGCTGAGGAAATACGCTGGCGTTTTCGAAGAGCAGCCGATGCCGCTGGGCTTGATGACGAACTCGGGCTCGACGCCCATCTCGAACATGGCCTCGATGATGCGCTCGGAAATGGCGTTGTGGCCGCAGCCGGCGCAGAGTGTGGTCTTGCCGCCTTTGTAGTCAATGACGGTGAGGCCGATGCGGTTGGTCTTGGGGCCGGGTGCAGCGGGTTCAACAGTGGTAGTGCCCATCTGGTCTTTCTCCTCAGCGGCTAAAGCCGCGATCAATCTCCTGCGCGTAACGGCGCGGCTCGAAGCCGCGCCCTTTCAAAGCGATGTTGGATGAAAAGTCGTTCATCGTCCTTCCATGCTTGTGAGTTCATCGGTAATCGACCGCGCGTCGAGCGGCAGGCCGGTTATATGGGCGATCGACCGCAGGCGGTTCGTCACCTCGGGTTTCAAATCAAGTTTGAGCAGGCTCATCATCTGCGCGTCGCGATTTTGCTCGACGACGTACACGCGCTCGTGCTGCTCCACGAATTCGTGCACCTCGCGTGTAAAGGGATAAGCCCGCAGCCGCAGATAATCGGTTTCGATCTTGTACTCTTCGCGCAGCTGGTCGCGGCTCTCGGTGATGCCCCAATGCGAGGTGCCGTAGCCAATGATGCCGATTCTCGCGTTCTGGCCTTTCGTGATCTCGGGCCGGGGCACAAACGACCGCGCGGTTTCGAACTTGCGGTTCAGCCGCTCCATGTTGTTTTCGAAGTCGTCGGCGCGCTCGCTGTATTGCGCCCGCTCGTTGTGACCGCTGCCGCGGGCAAAGTAGGCCGCGTGCGGATGGCGCGTACCGGGCAGCGTGCGGTAGCCGATGCCGTCGCCATCAACATCTTTGTACCGCTCAAATCCGCCCAGGCGATCCAGGTCTTCCTTGCTGAGCACCCTGCCGCGCTTGATTGGCGTGGTCGGATAAGGAAACGGATCGGACATCCAGTTGTTCATCCCGAGATCGAGATCGGACATGACGAACACCAGCGTCTGGAATTGTTCGGCGAGATTAAAGGCGTCGGTGGCCATGCTGAAGCACTCCTCGACGGAGCAGGGAATCAGCATGATGTGCTTGGTGTCGCCGTGCGAAAGGAAAGCGGTGGAGAGGATGTCGCCCTGGGAAGTGCGGGTAGGCAGGCCGGTCGAGGGGCCGACGCGCTGGATGTCCCAGACGACGCCGGGAACCTCCACGTAATAGGCAAGGCCGGAAAACTCCGACATCAGCGAGATGCCGGGACCGGCGGTGGCGGTCATGGCGCGTGCGCCGGCCCAGCCGGCGCCGATGACCATGCCGATGGCTGCAAGTTCATCCTCCGCTTGAACGATGGCAAAAGTAGCCTTGCCAGCAGAGTCGATCCGGTATTCCTTCATGTATTCGATCATGGCCTCGACAAGTGAAGACGACGGCGTGATCGGATACCAGGTGACGACCGTGCATCCGGCGAACATGCAGCCCAGGGCGGCGGCGGAGTTGCCGTCAATAATGATTTTGCCGGCGGTCTTGTCCATGCGCTCGATGTAGAACGCGCCGCGCTTTTCGAGATTGGCTTTGGCGTACTCGAATCCAGCCTGCGCCGCTGCAAGATTCAGATTCGCGGCTTTCGCTTTTTTTGCAAACTGCTTGCGGATGGCGATCTCGACCTCGGCCATCTCGATGGTGAGCAGGAACGCCACCACGCCCACGTACACCATGTTCTTGACCAGCTTGCGCAGCTTGGCTTCCGGGCAGACGGTGGCGACGATTTTGTCGTAGGGAACGGAGTAGAAGACAAGATCGTTACGCAGCTTGTCGAGGGCGAGCGGTTCGTCGTAGAGCACGGACGCGCCGGGAGCGAGCGACATGACATCTTCGGTGGCAGTCTCGGGATTCATTGCCACCAGGAAGTCGATCTCCTTCTTGCGGCCGATGTAGCCGTTCTTGTTAGCGCGGATGGTGTACCACGTGGGCAGGCCGGCGATATTCGAAGGGAACATGTTCTTGCCCGAAACCGGTACGCCCATCTGGAAGATGCTGCGGAGAAGAACTGTATTGGAACTTTGCGACCCGGAACCATTAACCGTCGCGACCTGAATGCTCATGTCGTTGACAATGCGCTTGCGCCCCGTGCCGCCAGCCGATCGCTGGGGCACCACATCCGTAGTGGCCATCCCTTACCTTCCTTCTTCAGTTAGCAGACGGAACCCTTTCGCCTGTTGTTAGATGATTGCGGAAGAGATAACAATTCATTATATGGCATGCGCGTGAGCCTGAGCGCTGCCAAACTGCCCGTCCAGCACGCAAGGAACCTGATTTGCAACCGGGGGACGTTACGGGCCAGCTCAGGATACAGTCTGGAAGAACTGGGCGATGTGCCGGAACTTATTATATCGTGACACGACTAATTCGGCAGCGGGAATCTTCTTTAAATCGGCGTAGTGCTTTTGCAGGCTGGCGTCGAGAAGACTGGCTGCGGCCGCGTGGTCGCGATGGGCGCCGCCTTCCGGCTCGGGAATGATGTCGTCAATGCACCCCAGCTCTTTCAGATCGTTGGCGGTGATGCGCATGGCGTCGGCGGCGAGTTCTTTCTTGGCGGCGTCGCGCCACATAATGGCGGCGCAACCTTCGGGGGAAATGACCGAGTAGATCGAGTTCTCCATCATCAGGACGCGGTCGGCAACCGCAATTGCCAGCGCTCCGCCGCTTCCGCCCACGCCGATGACGGTGGCGATGATGGGCACCTCAAGCCGCGCCATTTCGCGGAGGTTGTAGGCGATGGCTTCCGCCTGGCCGCGTTCCTCGGCCTGTACGCCGGGATAAGCGCCATCCGTGTCGACGAGCGTGAAGATCGGCCGTCGGAACTTCTCGGCGATTTGCATAATACGGAGGGCTTTGCGGTATCCCTCAGGATGAGGCGTGCCAAAGTTGCGGAACACGCGCTGCTTCATGTCGCGGCCCTTTTGCGTGCCGACGACCAGCACCTCGTCGCCGTGGAAGCGAGCCATGCCGCAGACGATGGCTGGGTCGTCTCCAAAGCCGCGGTCGCCGTGGATTTCGCTGAAATCGGTGAAGATGCGTTCGACGTAGTCGAGCGACTGCGGGCGTTGGGGATGGCGTGCCAGCTCAGTCTTCTGCCACGCCGTTGGAGGAGCGTTCATTTCACGCCGCAGGGTCTCGATCCGCTCCTGCAATTGGGCGATCTGGCGGCGGGTTTCCTCGTCTGCGCCCGCCGATTCCATCTCGGCGACCTGGCGCTCGATCTGTTCCAGTTCCTGCTGCGCTTTTTCAGTGGCGGCCATGCGCTGGTTTATGGATGCCGTCCCTACGGGACTCGTTCGATGCTGCTGCTTCTACCCGGCACTTACGTGCCGGGCTATCACATTCCGCCGCTCCGCGGCTGGATTTTGCTGGAAACTACGCCACACTCATTCCCGAAACTTCGTTCTTGCACTCGATCATTAGCTGATGACGCGGACGCTGCCTCGCCCGCATAACTGTTCGACGCGGGCGATGAAACTGCGGTCCGGAAGCACATTATAGCCTTCCGCCTCCATCACCACCATAAAATCGCCCGCCCGTTCCACGTCGAACAATACCCTGGCGTCGCCGCGGCGCTCCTGAAACAAGGCGTGCAATTCATCAATGGTGTTTTCGCCGGAACTTTCAAGTGGGATGCGAATACGGACAGCGCGCGGCAGCGGGACTTTCGCTTCCTCGAGCGGCGTGATTTCAGCGGCCGTGATCTTAGGGTTCGCGCCTTCTTCAATGCGCACGCCCGCCTTCACGAGGACGGGGATTTCGAGCCTCACCTTGTCGCCGATGCGCTTGAACGCCTCAGGAAAGACGATCATGTCCAGCGAGCCCGCCATGTCTTCCAGCGTTGCCTGCGCGTACAGGTCGCCGCGCTTCGATTTCAGAACTCGCGCATTGCTGATGATCCCGGCGGTCAAGATAGTCTCGTCCTTGCCGGTGGAGCGCGTCATTTCCGAGATTTCTTCCGTGTTGAGCGCCTGCAGATCTTTCAGTTTGTCCTTGTACTTCTCCAGCGGATGGCCGGTGATGAAGAAGCCAAGTATTTCTTTCTCGGCGGCGAGGCGAGTGTGCTCGTCCCAGTCAGGAAGGTTGGGCAACTTGTCGTTCTGCATCGCCGTTTCTTCCTGCTGAAAGACGCCAAACAGGCCGTGCTGACCGCTTTCAGCGTCGCGCTGGACTTTCTGGCCCTGGTCGATGGCCTTGTCGAGCACGGCCATCAATTGCGCGCGGCGGCCGAGCGAATCCATGGCGCCGCTTTTGATGAGCGACTCGAGCACGCGCTTGTTGAGCAGGCGCAGGTCAACCTGCTCACAAAACTCAAAAATGGATTTGAACCGCCCTGCTTTCTTGCGTGCGCCGACAATCGATTCGATCGCATTGCTGCCCACGTTTTTCACAGCGGCCAGGCCGAAGCGGATAGATTCGCCGTGCGGGGTGAAGTTCGCGTCCGAAACGTTGATGTCGGGCGCTTCGACGGCAATGCCCATCTCGCGGCACTCGTTGATGTACTTGACCACGTCGTCGGTTGAGCCAGTCACCGAAGTCAGCAGCGCCGCCATAAATTCGACCGGGTAGTGCGTCTTGAGATAGGCCGTGTGATAGGCGAGCAGGGCGTACGCCGCGGAGTGGGACTTGTTGAACCCATAGCCGGCGAACTGGGCCATCAGATCGAAAATCTTCTCAGCTTTCCGGGCAGGAATCTTCCGCTGCACCGCGCCCTCGAGAAAGCGTTCGTGCTGTTGCGCCATTTCCTCGGGCTTCTTCTTGCCCATGGCGCGGCGGAGCAAATCGGCCTCGCCGAGCGAGTAGCCGGCGAGTCGGTTGGCGATCTGCATCACCTGTTCCTGATAGACGATCACTCCAAGCGTTTCCTCAAGAATGTCCTTTAACTCAGGCAGTTCGTATTCGATTTTCTTGCGCCCGTGCTTGCGGTCAATGAAATCGTCGATCATGCCGCCCTGGATCGGGCCTGGGCGGTAGAGCGCGTTGAGAGCCGTCAGGTCTTCGATCGAATTCGGCTGATAGCGCCGCAGCACGTCACGCATGCCATGCGATTCAAACTGGAAGACGCCGGACGTCAGCCCTTTGTGGAAGACCTTTCGGTACGTTTCGCTATCTTCTAGCGGAATCTGCTCTAGGGTCAGGGGTGTGCCGCGGGTTTGAAGGATCAGCTTCAACGTGTCGGTGAGGATAGTGAGCGTGGTCAGGCCGAGAAAGTCCATCTTCAACAGGCCCATCTTTTCGATGGCCACCATGTCGAAGGCGGTTACGATTTCGTCGTTCTTGGTCTTGTGCAGCGGCACCAGTTCGGTCAGCGGGCGCGGCGCAATCACTACGCCGGCGGCGTGGACCCCGGCATTTCGCACCAAGCCCTCGAGCTTCTTAGCCGTGTTCAGCAACTCGTGAAACTGGGCATCGTTCTCGTAGGCGTCTCGCAGTTGGGACGATTCGTCGAGGGCGCGTTCCAGCGTGATGTTGAGCTGCGCCGGGACCATCTTCGCGATGCGGTCCACGTCGGCGTAAGGGATATCCATGGCGCGGCCGACATCTTTGATGGCGGCCTTGGCGGCCATGGTGCCGAAGGTGATGATCTGGGCGACATTTTCGCGGCCATACTTATGCGTGACGTAGTTGATGACCTCGCCGCGGCGGTTCATGCAGAAATCGATATCAATGTCCGGCATCGACACGCGCTCGGGGTTCAGGAAACGCTCGAACAGCAACTCGTGCTGCAGCGGGTCGAGATCGGTGATGCCGAGCGAGTAAGAAACAAGCGAACCGGCGGCCGATCCGCGTCCGGGACCAACGGGAATGCCGCGTTCCTTCGCGTAGCGGATAAAATCCCACACGATTAGAAAATAGCCGGCGAACTTCATCTGCTGGATGATGTCGAGTTCGCGCTCCAGGCGCTGCTCGTAATCGGCGAGTGGGTGCTTTAAACGTCCTTGGGCCTGCAATGGGCGCAAGCTCTCCAGGCGGCGGTCGAAACCTTCGCGGGCCACGTGAACGAAATAGCTGTCGATGTTATAGCCGGACGGAACGTCGAACTGCGGGAATGGCGTCGCGACTTTTTCCAACCGGACGCTGCAGCGCTCGGCAATCTCAAGGGTGCGAGCCAGAACGTCAGGCGAGTCTTTGAACACGCGCTGCATCTCGTCGGGACTCTTCACGAAAAACTGCGAGCCTTCAAACTTCATGCGGCCGGTGTCGTGAATGGACTTCCCAGTCTGAATGCAGACCATCACGTCCTGGGCGTGGGCATCGTCTTCGCAGAGATAGTGGCTGTCGTTGGTCGCCACCAGCGGCAGGCCGAGCTCTTTTTCGAGCTGAAAGAGGCCGGCTCGAATCCGGCGCTCCGTCTCCAAGCCTTGGTCCTGAATCTCAAGATAGAAATTCTCTTTGCCGAAGATGTCGGCAAAAGTGGCGGCGGTGGCACGGGCGGCTTCGTAATTGTTTTCCGTGAGCCGCTCCGCAACTTCGCCCTTCAAGCATCCGGAAAGGCCGATCAGCCCGCGCGAATGTTCGGCCAGAAATCGCTTGCTGATGCGCGGCTTGTAGTAGAAGCCATGCAGCGAAGCTTCGGAAGTGATTTTGACCAGATTGCGATAGCCTTCGTCGTTTTCGGCGAGGACCAAGAGGTGGTTGTAAGTGTCGCCTTCGGGAGGCGTGCGCTCGATGTTGTGGTCGTCTTTCTTGCAGATGTACAGCTCGCAGCCGATGATCGGCTTCACGCCGTGCTTGTGGGCGGCATTGACGAAATGCACGGCGCCGAAAATGTTGCCGTGATCGGTCATGGCCACTGCGGGCATGCCAAGTTCCTGAACGCGCTGGCAGAGCTTATCTACATCGCAGGCGCCGTCGAGCAGGGAGTAGTCAGTATGCAGGTGCAGATGGACGAATTGGGACATGGGACTGTCGGTTAGTTTAACCCATGACTGCATGGAAGAAGCGATGTGGATGGCTGTGCGTTTCAGGGCGGCTGCCGGTCAATGGGTGTAGTCAGGATTTGTCGCCAACCGACCCCATCGTGACGAACGACTTCCTCACTTTCATTGACTTGCCCTAGCTGCGGTCGTAAGATTTCAGTCCCAATGATCGGCCAGACCATTTCGCACTACCGCATCGTTGAGAAACTCGGAGGAGGCGGAATGGGGTAGTGTACAAAGCCGAAGACGCCGAACTCGGCCGCTTCGTTGCTTTGAAGTTCCTGCCGGATGGGCTGGCTGAGGATCCGCAGGCACTGGGACGTTTTCGCCGCGAAGCACGCGCCGCCTCAGCGCTGAACCATCCCAACATCTGCACCATCCACGAGATCGGCAAACACGAAGGACGGTTGTTCCTCGTAATGGAGTTTCTAGATGGAGTAACGATGAAGCACCACATCGGCGGCCGTCCGATGGATACGGAGCAGATCTTATCGCTGGGGATCGAGATTGCCGATGCGCTCGACGCCGCACACTGCGCCGGCATCGTCCACAGGGACATCAAGCCTGCGAACATCTTCGTCACAAGGCGCGGCCACGCTAAGATTTTGGATTTCGGGTTGGCGAAGGTGACGCAGCCGACCGGCGAGCCGCGCGGTGCATCGCAAGCGCTGGCGCAATCGACGCTGACGCTGGAAAAACAGCTGACCAGTCCCGGTCAAGCAGTTGGAACCATTGCCTATATGTCACCCGAACAAGTCCGTGCCAGAGAACTGGATGCACGTACGGATCTGTTCTCATTCGGTGCGGTGCTGTACGAGATGACGACGGGCACGCTGCCTTTCCGTGGTGAGAGCTCGGGAGTCATTTTCAAAGCCATCTTGGACGGTGCTCCCACGCCCGCCCTTCGACTCAATCCGGACCTTCCGCCGAAAATCGAAGAGATCATCAGCAAGTGTCTGGAGAAGGACCGCAATCTGCGTTACCAGCACGCCTCCGAAATCCGCGCCGACCTCCAGCGCCTCAAGCGTGACACCGATTCCCAAACCCACGCAGCATCCAATCGTTCCCGGCCACCAAGCGAGTCACGTGCGCTATTTTTCTGGCGACGGGCGCACACGCTCGTGGGCGTATCTTGCGTAGTGATTTTGCTTACGTTTCTGCTGTGGCGGGGGCGTTCAGCGTCGCTCCCAGCGCCAAAGTCACCGATGACCGAGGTGCAGCTAACCCACAACCCTCCAGAGAATCGTGTCTTCGGAAGCGCCATTACGCCCGATGGAAGAATGATCGCCTTCACCGACGTCCGTGGGCTTCACATCAGCACCCTGGATTTGGGTGAACTCCACGACATCGCCCTGCCCGATGAGATCCGCGACAGCGCCACGAACTTAGCGTGGTTTCCCGACGGCCAGAAATTGCTACTCACGGCCTACAATTCCAACGAAGGTTTCAGCATTTGGCTCACCTCGATTTTTGGCGGAAAGCCCCGCAACTTGTGGACGCGAAGTTACGGGGCAGTCGTCTCGCCCCAGGCCACAGCCATCGCCCACGTCTCATCAAACGGCCACGAAATCTGGACCTCGGGGCCGAACGGAGAAGATCCCAGACGGATCGCGCAGGACAACGACAATAGATATGCTTCCTTGGCATGGTCCCCTGCGGGCCAGCGCCTTGCTTACTGGAAGGGCACAACCAGCGCAGGAACGGTCGAAACCATTGCTGCGACCGGCGGCGTTACCCGAAGCGTCGTTTCGGGACCACAAGTAGCAGATTATTGGGAGAACTTCCCGTTGATAGTCTGGCTGTCGGACGGCCGATTGTTGTTCCAACAGAAAGAACCAGAAAGCAGTTTCGGGAACCTCTATCAGGTTCGCGTTGACCCCGACAATGGCGAGCCATCCGGAACGCCGACGCGGCTGACTAGCTGGCACGGCGAAGGTCCCATTTCTCCCAGCTCCACAGCCGATGGCCGCCGTCTGGTCGTGACCAAGGTGCGAAGCTGGTCAGACATATACGTCCTCGACTTGAAGGAAAAAGCAGCGCCCGCGACCGCGCCAACTCGATTGACGACCACTCGAAGCTCCGATGGAGCTTCGGACTGGACTCGCGATAGCTCCGGCATACTCTTTCAATCTAACCGCACAGGCCGAGATCAGATCTTTCGCCAACAACTGGGCCAGGATGCCCCGGAGCAACTGATTCCAGGATCGGACGATCAACGCGGCGCCCAATTTAGCCCCGACGGAAAGTGGATCCTGTACTGGTCGACGCCACACGACGGCCTCGGTAAACCCACAACCCAGCGTTTGACGCGCATCCCGGTGTCAGGGGGATCTCCAGAGACCCTGCTGGAAATCCCGAATGATCCAGCGAACGCATTCGACTGCCCAACTTTTGCGGCTGCGAAATGCGTTTTATCCCGGCCTGAAAACGATCGTCTCGATTTTTATCAGTTGGACCCGATGCTCGGAGTGGGAAAGAAAGTAAGCGAAGTCGATTCATCCCACCCCTCGCACTGGGCGGTCTCTCCGGACGGCTCGCTGATCGCGATCACGAACAGGAATGCGTTTCCCCAGCAGTTGGTCGTGCGGAGCCTGACCGACTCGACGCAACGCATCTTGCCACTTTCGGCATGGGATCTTCGTGAAATTGCGTGGACCTCCGATGGCCGCTTTTTGTTCGCCATTGGGTTACGTCACCCGGACGAGTTCATAATGAAGATCGCTCTGGACGGAAAGACGAAGATCGCCTTTGACGGCGGAAAGAATAATGTCCTCTCCTCTTTGCGGCCCTCTCCGGACGGTCGTCACCTGTACTTCACCCAGATCATGTGGGAAAGCAATGCGTGGCTCTTGGAGAACTTCTGACGGCGATAGTGGCCGGTGACTCTGAAAGAACCTCTTGTTTCGGTGCTATCGATCAACTGTTATCAGCAGGCCATTACGCTCAGAATCCCTTGGGGAGAAGAGATCGGCGTTCTAGTCCGTGCCAGCGCTCGCGGCCTGGCTTTTCTGCAGCAGCTTCCTGGCCTGGGAGATGAGGTCGGCGACTTCGAAGGGCTTGACCAGCGTGGGGACGCTGTTTTCCTGCAGGAAGGCACGGCCGTCGCTTTGTTCGACTCCATTCGAGAAGGTGAACAGAACGTGGCCGGTCATGCCGGGACAATTCTCTTTGATCCAGGTATAGGATTCCTTGGCATTCCAGTCGCCGGGCATTTTGCCGGCCATGATCAGGGCCTCGAACGACTCCGACTGCAGGCGGTTCTTCACGTCCTCGCTGGTTTTGGCGGTGACCACGCTGGCCCCGGCGCCGGTCAGAACATCGCGCTCGAACTCCAGCACGGCGTCCTCTTCCTCGACCAGCAGGAAGCGGCCATGCACGGCGCCATCATGCGGCCGGGCCGCGGGCTTTACTGCCTCGGGCTCCGGCGTCGCCACTACCGCCGCGGGCAGTTTCACCTCGATTACGGCGCCGCCTTCGGGAGCGTTGTGCGCGGTGATGTCGCCGCCATGTTCCTTGACGATGCCGTAGCAGATGCTCAGGCCGAGGCCCGTGCCTTTGCCCACGCTCTTGGTGGTGTAGAAGGGATCGAATATCCGCTTGGGGTCCTTGATTCCCGGGCCGTCGTCGGCGAACTGCGTGCAGACTTGGCCGCCCTGGACATAAATCCGAATCCGGAGTCTTCCTGTGCGCCCGGTTTCGAGGATCGCGTCTACGGCGTTGTTGATGATGTTCAGAAATACCTGCTCGATCTGATGAGGATCGGCCACCACGACCATAGGTTCGTGCGGGGTCGCGAGCTCGACCTGAATGTTGTTGGTCTTTAGATCGTAATCGCGCAGCGTGAGAGTTTCGTCGAGAACTCTGCGGATGTCCACTTCCTCGCGCTGCGGCTTGCGCTGGCGGGCGAATGACAACAAGTTCTGGACCACGCGATGAGTGCGCTGCGCCTGCTTGAAGAGCTTGCTGACGTAATCCTGCGCGCGAGGGTTCAGGCCTTCGCTTTCCATGAGCTGGGCGTAACCGAGGATGGCGGTGAGCGGGTTGTTTAGTTCGTGGGCGACGCCGGCAATCAACTGCCCGACGGCCGACATTTTTTCGCTCTGTAACAGCTGTTCCTGCGTCTTGCGCAGGTCCTCGTACGCGCGGCACGTTTCTTCGTAGAGCCGGACTTTTTCGATGGTGGTGGCCAGCTGGCGGCTGATGGCCACCAGCAGATTTTCTTCGGTGCTGGACCATTCATAGCCCAGCTGGCTGCACAACCCCATGATGCCGACTGGACTGTCCTTGCCCCAGAACAAGACCCAGATCCAGGAGCGGTCACGATCGGCGCGCAGGAACTCGGCCACGTCGGACGGGAGGTGAGGCAGGTACTCGCCGGTGACCACCTCGGTGCGGGAGCGGCTGATCAGATCGCCGAAACCGTTGGCAAAACTGACTTCCGCCGTGCGCGCCTTGTCGCGGCCGCGCGGTTCCCATGCCGCTCGCCGCCGATAGGTGGGGCCGTCGGTATCGGCTAGGTACACGGATCCGCTCTCGGCTCCAAATAAGGTGACGACTTGGCGGAGCGTGAGGTTGAGAATCTCATCCAGATCGAACGATTGCGCCGCCACCACCGCGATGGCATTGAGCGCATTCAGTTCGCGATTGCGGCGCCGCATCTCATCCTCGGCGCGGCGTTTCTCGGTCATATCGAGGACGAAACCCTGGTAGCGCTCAATGGCGCCGCTCGCGTCGCGGGCGGCGAAGCTGCTTTCCACCGCCAGCAGGAGTGTCCCGTCCTTGCGGCGCAGCGTGACTTCGAAGTTGCGCACGTAGTTGTGCGTTTCCATCTCGCGATGGAAGTGCTCCCGCTGCTTGGCCTCCACGCAGATTTCCGAATTAAGGTTGCAAGCCAGCAACTCTTCCCGCGTGGCATAGCCCAGCATGTGCACCAGCGCATCGTTGCAATCGAGCAAGCGGCCGTCGGGGGTGGCGAGGTACACCCCTTCCTGCACCTGCTCAAACAGCAGGCGGTAGCGTTCCTCGGCCGAGCGGCGCTCGGAGATGTCGCGAATCACATGGATGACGCCCTTTTGCCCCGATTCCTGCTCGGCGTATGAAGTGGTCGAAACCACGGAAAAACCGCCAAAGCAGGGATCAGCGCCCTCGGTGAATTCCTCGTCCCCGCGCATGGCGCAGTACGGACAACCGGTCCACTGTCCCAACAGGTGCGGCAGCGCCGCTTCGCAATGGCTGCCAATGACGTCAGCGGCCGCCTTGCCCAGGTGTTCGAGCAGGACCTGATTCGCCTTGATGATGCGGAACTCGGAGTCGTGGGCCAGAATGACGTCGTGGACCGAGTCGAAAGTGTTCATCCACTGGCGCTGGGAACGCAGCACTTGCTCGAGCAGGCGAGAGTTCTCTACCGCGATCGCCAGTTGTCTGGCGCAGATCTTGAGAAACTCGCGTTCCTCCCGCGTCCATTGCCGGCTGCGCGAGTGTCCCAGCAGCAGCAACCCCACGGGGGATTTTTTGCCGGCGACGGGAACGACAACCACCTGCCGAATCCGCTCCTCCTCGAGAGAGAGGCCATTCTCGGAATCGGCCAGCTCGCGAGATATGACTTGCGGTTCGGACTCCTCGAAGAGCTTCGATAACTGCTCGGTGATGGGCGCAACACTGCTGTTCCGCAGAAATTCGGCAGAGAGTCCGACCGCGTGGGTCGCCACCAGGTGGCCGCCGTCAAGCAGACGGAACCATGCCGCCCGCACTCGGTTGACACGCTGCAATTCCTCCAGCGCGGACTGAACCATGCTGCCGTAGGAGGGTGAACCCGCCATACTGTTGGTGAGTGCCTGCAAGCCGAGCAGCCTTCGGGCGCGCATGCGGGCCTCGCGCAAAACGACCAGCAGCATGCATACCCCGAGCACAATTTCAGCGGTGGCCAGCGCAATTCCGGTTATCCCGTCCGTAAACGGCGGCCAGGAAAGGTGCAGCCCCAACAGGCATAATGCCAACAACCAGGTAACCGGTTCGCGCCGTCCACGCCGCGCATAGAGCAATGCGACCGCGGCGGTCAAGAGAATGATTCGGTAGCTGACTTCCACCGCCACTCGCGGGAGCAGGGAATCCGGCCACAACAGAACTCTGGCGCCGGCAAAACCCACGAGAATCGGTGTGGCTACGGCCACAGGAATGATCAGGTCGCGGATACGCGCATACAGGAAGACCGCGCCCGCCAGCAATCCCACGGCAAGCACAAAAGCGGCGTGGATACCAACTTGATCGAAGGGTGCCGGGATATTCGCCGCGAGCGAGTGTTCGGCAGGCCGCGACAGCGCAAGCGCGGCCCAGCCGGCAATCCAGATCTGGAAATACCGTTCGCGTCCAGCGCGCAGAGCAAGCAGGAATACGCCCAGCAGAATCAGCAGGGCGAATTCCGCTGGCCTGGGCCTGGCCAGGCCGAAGTCCGATGCCGTATTCCAAATTGACCCGAGGAAAGCGCTCATCGTGTTCCAGGCGTACGTGTTCCTTGTTTCTGAATATCATGGGGCGCGGTTTTCTCGATGGAGTTTCCGACCCCGTATGATTACTTTCGGCATCTCGTGGCTGAGTTACAATCGCCGATAGACTTTCGTGTATTCCTATGCCCGAACGCATCCTTGTGGTTGACGACGAAGAACCGATTCGGGAGATCGTCGCCTCGATGCTGACTGCGGCCGGCTACGCTTGCACGCAAGCTGGCTCCGGCATGCAGGCGCTGGCCGTACTCACCTCCGGGGAAGAGTTCGAGCTGATGCTCTCCGACCTGATGATGGCGGATCTGGATGGCATCGGCTTGTTAGAGCGCACCAAGGAAAAATATCCCGACATGCCCGTGGTGATGGTCACGGCGGTGCACGATATTTCCGTGGCATTGGCCGCGATTCGCAACGGGGCGTACGACTACCTTCTGAAGCCGTTCGAACGGGAACAACTCCTGAACACCACCAGCCGCGCGCTCGAGAATCGGCGGCTGAAAGTAGAAAACCGCAATTACCAGCTGAACCTGGAGTCTTTGGTCAAAGCGCGCACCGAGCAACTGCAGGGCGCGCTCGAAGAACTAAAACGCTCCTACGGGATCACGCTCGAAGTTCTGGGTGAGGCGCTCGACTACAAGGATCATGAAACCCAGGGCCACTCGCAACGGGTCACGGCCTATACTATGGCGATTGCCAGCCGCATGGGCATTCCCAGGGAGCAGATTGAAACTATCGCGCATGGCGCGTTCCTGCACGACATCGGCAAGATGGCAATTCCCGACCAGATTCTGAACAAGCCCGACAAGCTCACTCCCGAAGAAGTGGCGGTCATGCGCGAACACTGTTACCTCGGCTACAAGCTGGTGCAGAAGATCCCCGTGCTTCGCGAGGCCGCGGAGATCGTCTATTCCCATCAGGAACGCTTCGATGGCACCGGCTATCCGCGCCATTTGAAGGGCGAAGCGATCCCTCTTGGGGCGCGCATCTTCTCCGTGGCGGATACGCTGGATGCCATCACGTCCGATCGCGCCTATCGTCCTGCCCAGACGCTGGCGGCCGCTCGCGCCGAGATCAAGAGATGCTCCGGGTCCCAGTTTGATCCCGAAGTCGTAAGCGTGTTTCTCGAAATGCCGGACCCAATCTGGGAGGATCTGCGGCGCGACATCGACGCCCAGATTCAGAAGGTCGCATATTCGGCCGGGGCCAAGGGCTGAGTTGCCCGAAAAAACTGGGAACGCCGCTGCGCCCGGAACGACAGGGTTCGGAGTCGATCAGCGTTTTTCTAGAGAAAGCCTGATTAAGTCAATTTTGTCATTCCGTCTCTAACGACGATGGGCGATGTCAAGCATCTCTAACGACGATGGGCGATGTCAAGCATCTCTAACGACGATGGGCGATGTCAAGCAACACTTCTCCCCCGACGCGAAAAGAAGCGTCATTTCGTTCTCGCAGAGAACCTGGTTTGCGATTCGACCAAAGCCCGTGCTCACTCAATCTGGCGGTGGACGCAAGGTCTCACCATCCATCTCTTCGGGCGCCAACTTCCGCCCACAATT
>Ga0187781_10000268_pt1 | contig 37040 bp, 29 predicted proteins | sample 0715_SJ02_MP02_2_FD_132447 | JGI IMG/M metagenome (GOLD analysis project Ga0187781, IMG submission 132447) | Tropical peat soil microbial communities from peatlands in Department of Meta, Colombia - 0715_SJ02_MP02_20_MG | ecosystem: Environmental > Terrestrial > Soil > Wetlands > Peat | place... | reverse complement strand
TCCACATGCCGGAATTCACGATGCTCGAATTCTACGAGGCCTATAGCGATTACTTGATCTTGATGGATATGACGGAGGAATTATTCCGGGGACTGACGGAGAAAATCTGCGGGGCGTCGAAGATTCCCTATGGCGAGATTGCGATTGATATGGGGAGGCCGTTCGAGCGCCTCTCCATGCGCGATGCGATTGGGAAATATTGGCCGGCAGCAGCGGGAGAACCGCCGACGGCGAGCGAACTGGCGATGCCGGGCGGGCCGGGCGCGATCGCAGGGCGCTACAACGTGTTCGCGCACACAAAAGGGGCCGACCCGATTGCCGAAGTTGCCAAGCTCTCCGACGGCGAGGTGATTGGCGAGCTTTTCGAAGCTGTCGCTGAATCGCACATGGTTCAGCCCACGTTCGTCTTCGATTTCCCGACAGCGATTTCGCCTCTCTCGCGGCCCCGGCGGGATGATCCCTCGATTGCGGAGCGGTTCGAGCTCTACATTGCGGGCATGGAAGTGGCAAACGGATTCTCGGAATTGATTGATCCGTTCGATCAGGAACGGCGCTTCCAGGCGCAAGTTGAAAAGGGCGGGCAGGAGGCGCCGAAGGAGGTGGACATTGATTATATTCGCGCGCTGAGTCACGGCCTGCCGCCGACGGCGGGAGAAGGGATCGGCGTGGACCGGCTTGTGATGCTGCTGACCAATTCCCATTCCATTCGTGAAGTTGTGCTATTCCCGCTTCTGCGCGCTGAATCGGCCGAAGGGCATGGCGGCGAAGAGGCCTCTCCCTCCGATAAAAGACCAAAATGAAAATGGAATGGCTCGTCGCGCTGCGTTACCTGCGATCGCCGAATCGGCCGGCCGTCCTGCGCTTGGTGACGCTGCTGGCGGTGGTTGGAGTGGCTGCGGGGGTGACGACGCTGGTCATCGCGCTCTCGATGAATACGGGCTTCCGGCAGGCGATTCGCGATCGCCTGCTCACGGTGACGGCGCACGTGAATCTGAAGCCGATTGGCCCGGAAGGAATTCGCGACTATCGTGGGTTGATGACGCATTTGAGTGATACGCCGGGAGTTCGCTCCATCGAGCCGGCGATCTATGACACGGTTCTGCTTTCTTCTGGAGGGCGCGCGCGAGGGATTGTGTTGAAGGGAGTGGACCCTGAGCTTGAGCGGCGCGCGAGCGAAGCGCTGCGGCGAATCGTCGCCGGCTCGAGCGACTTTTCTGCTGATGCCGATGGATTCCCTGCATTACTGGTGGGCCGATTACTCGCCGACGACTTGCGCGTTTCCGCAGGGGATTACGTGACTCTGACAAGCCCGCAAGGGAACTTGACGCCCTTCGGAATGTTGCCGCGGTCCCGGCGGTTTCGAGTGACGGGGATTTTCGATTCCGGATTTTACGACTACGACGCGAATTGGGGGTTCGTTACCCTCGCGTCGGCGCAATCTTTGGCCGGGATCGGTGACGTCGTGAGCCTGCTCGAAGTGCGGGTGAAGAACCTCGACGACGCGATGGCGGTGGCCGATGAAATTTTGCGGCGAGCCGGCAATGGATACAGGACGACTACCTGGATGGATGAGAATCGCGCGCTATTCCGCGCGCTGAGTCTCGAGAAACTTGTGACCGCCGTTTTCATCGGGTTGATCACCTTTGTCGCGGGACTGAATATATTGGTGGTGCTGACGATGACCGTCACCGACCGCGCGCGCGACATCGCTGTCCTGATGGCCATGGGGGCGCGGCGCGAACAGGTGAAGAGGGTTTTCATTTTGCAGGGGCTGGCAGTAAGCACCGCAGGAACGGCGGCGGGCCTGGTATTAGGGTACGCATGCGCATTTGTTGCCGATAAGTGGCGGCTTATTCCCTTGAACCCGGAAGTGTACGCAATTCCCTATGTCCCGTTCAAAGCCAACGGCTTCGACGCAATCTGGATCGCAGCGGCGGCACTGGTGATCAGCGTTGCCGCGACGATTCTTCCCGCGCGGTCCGCCGCGCGAATCCTGCCTGTCGAGATCCTGCGATTCGAGTAGGTTGCTGTAGCTGGATGCAGCGCGGATTCAATGGAACAATCAGATTTGGAAAAGATGATGGCAAGCTCGCGCCGTGTAAACGTTTCTTTCTCCCCTCGTGTCTATCGTGCGTTAAAAGCGAAGTCTGCGAGAACAGGCCGCGGCCTTTCTGAACTCGTTAACGAAGCTGTTCAGAACGCGCTCAGCGAAGACGCGATTGATGAAGAATTGATTCGGAGCCGAGCCAAAGAGCCCAGTCGAAGCTATTCAAAAGTCTCGCGCGACCTGAAGCGCGGCCACCTCGTCTGATTCGATCCCGAAGATTTGGAAACAATCCCTTTACCCACCTAATTCCAAACCCGCTCGCCGGTACAACCTTGTGAGTCGCAACGTGTTAATATTAAGTGCAGGCGAAGGTAAGGCGTAAGCAAATTGGGGGTAAGAGCAGTTTTTGGCAAACCAGGTGTAACAGTACGGCAAAAAAGGGAAAGTAATTAGATTAGAGTCAAAGCGGGAATCGCTAGCTGGTTGAAAAGTCGGGACATACGGATTGGCAGGTTCGGCATCTAACGTGGTAGTGAGGCGTTAGGCGATGCATACTCAGGCGAGCTTGGGCGCCCTTGCGGCTGCTGTGACGCGACATGAAATTGTCGCAGACGGCCGGGAGCTCGTCCGCGCTGAAGGTCTGACCAAGTCGTTCCACTCCGGCAAGCAAAAAATCACGCCTCTCAATGAAATAGATTTCTGCGTCGAGCAAGGAGAGATGGTTGCGATCGTTGGACCATCGGGCGCAGGGAAAAGCACGCTCTTGCACGTCATAGCCGCGCTGGACACTCCGACAAGCGGTACAGTATACTTCCGCGGGAATTCGCTCCAGAGGCTAACTGAGGCGGAGCTGGCAGAGTATCGCAACCGTGCCGTGGGTTTTGTGTGGCAGCGGCATCATCTGCTTCCGGATTTCACGGCCGCGGAAAACGTTGCCATGCCTTTGCTAGTTCGGGGGGAAGGATTGGGCGAGGGTCTCCGTGCGGCCGAAGATTGGCTGGGCGAAGTCGGCTTGACTGATCGGGCGTCGCAACGGGCAGGGGAACTTTCCGGAGGGGAGCAGCAGCGCGTGGCAATTGCACGAGCGCTGGTGAACCAGCCGGCATTGCTGCTGGCGGACGAACCTACCGGGGACCTGGATGAACAGAGCGCCGAGGCAGTTTTTGAACTCCTGCGGCGCCTTCATAGATCCCACCACCTGACTTCCATCGTCGCAACGCATAACTCGTCATTGGCCCGGCGCACGGACCGTGTCCTGGCTCTCACACACGGAAAACTGGCGACGGACGCTGGGGAGAAAACCCTGGGAGAGCGCGGGTGAACCGTGTTTGAACGCTATACGGAAAAAGCTCGGCGAGTGATTTTTTTCGCGCGGTACGAAGCGAGTCAGTACGGCAGCCCGTATATCGAGACGGAGCATCTGTTGCTCGGTCTGTTGCGGGAAGACAAAGCGCTCGCGAACCGTTTTCTGCGCACGCACGGCTCCATCGAATCCATCCGGAAAGAGATCGAGTCCCGCATCACGGTGCGGGAACGGATTTCGACTTCCGTGGAAGTGCCGCTGAGCCAGGAATGCAAGCGCATCCTGAATTACGCCGCGGAAGAGGCGGAGCGGCTGGGGCACAAGCACGTCGGCACGGAACATCTGCTTCTGGGAGTTCTGCGCGAGGAGAAATCCTTCGGCGCCGAAATTTTACTTGAACGTGGTTTGCGGCTTTCCACTGTGCGCGAAGAACTTCAGCGCAGCACGGGAGAGAAGGTACCAGTGAACAGGCCAAAAGAAGCTTCGCTGCTCGCAGAGTTCAGCCGCGATTTGACGCAAGCGGCCATGGAGGGACAGCTCGACCCGCTCGTGGGCCGGGAGCGCGAACTCGAACGCGCCATCCAGATTCTCTGCCGGCGCACAAAGAATAATCCGGTCTTGATCGGCGAACCTGGTGTCGGCAAGACGGCCATCGTGGAGGGCCTGGCGCAGCGCATTTCCGATGGCGACGTTCCTCCGTTCCTCGCCGATAAGCGCATTCTTTCGCTGGATCTTTCCCTGATCGTGGCGGGGACCAAGTATCGCGGCCAATTCGAAGAGCGCCTGAAGACCATCATGAAGGAATTGATGGAAAGCCAGAACGCCATCGTCTTCATTGATGAGCTGCACACGCTCGTGGGCGCGGGCTCGGCCGAAGGCTCGCTCGACGCCGCCAACATTTTGAAGCCGGCACTGAGCCGCGGCGAAATTCAGTGCATTGGCGCGACCACGCCGGGGGAATACCGGAAGTCGGTCGAGAAGGACCGCTCGCTGGAGCGGCGCTTCCAAGCTGTAAAAGTCAGCGCGCCAAACGAAGACGAAGCCATTCGCGTCCTGCAAGGCGTACGCGACCGCTATGAGAAGTTTCACGCGGTCAGCTACACGGAAGAAGCCATCCGCTACGCGGTTTACCTTTCGAACCGATACATTCCAGACCGCTTCCTCCCGGACAAGGCCATTGATCTGCTGGACGAAGCCGGGTCGCGCGTGAAGCTGCGCCAGGCGATGCTTCCTGATGAAGTCTCCGAAGTGCAGAAGCGCGTGAAATTCATCACGCACCGGATGGAGACCGCCATTGCGAATCATGAATTCGAAAAAGCGCGGTTCTACTCCGAAGAGGAGCGCAAAGAGAAAGAGCATCTGCGTTCGCTGAGAGAAAAGCTGAAGATTGATGACACGTCTACCGGCGTCGTGTCGCGTGAGGACATCGAAGAAGTCGTGGCGCGGTGGACCGGCATTCAAGTTTCTGCGATTAAAGAAGACGAGCAGCAGAAGCTCCTGCGCATCGAGGAAGAGCTGCATCGGCGTGTCATCAGCCAGGACAAGGCCATCACAGCGCTCGCGCGAGCAATTCGCCGCAGCCGCGCGGGCTTGAAAGCGCCGGGGCGGCCGGTTGGCTGCTTCCTGTTCCTCGGCCCGACGGGCGTCGGCAAGACGGAAGTCGCGCGGCGGCTGGCCGAATTCCTCTTTGGCAGCGAAAAATCGCTGATCCGCTTCGACATGTCGGAATACATGGAAAAACATTCCGTCTCGAAACTGATCGGCGCGCCTCCGGGATACGTGGGATACGAAGAAGGCGGGCAATTGACCGAGCGAGTGCGGCGCACGCCTTATTCGGTGATCCTGCTCGACGAAATCGAGAAGGCCCACCCGGACGTGTACAACATTTTGTTGCAGGTGTTTGAAGACGGGCAGTTGACGGACGGACTCGGCAATACCGTGGATTTCCGCAACACGATTATTATCCTGACTTCCAATCTCGGCGCGCGCCAGTTGCAGAAACAAACGGGGCTGGGGTTCCAGTCGAGCGATCTGATCGCCGCGGCAAAGAATCAGGATGAGATGGTGATGAGCGAAGTGAAGCGGGTCTTCAATCCGGAGTTTTTGAACCGGCTCGATGAAGTGATATTGTTCAACTCGCTGACCGACGACGATCTGCTACGCATCATTGATTTGCTCGTCGGCCAGATCAACGAGACGCTGGTGCATCGCCAGGTGCAGATTGCCATGACGCCCGAGGCGCGCCAGTGGATTCTCGAGAAGACCTGCAGCGATCGAAATTACGGCGCGCGGCCGCTCCGGCGCGCGTTGCAGAAGTACGTCGAAGACCCACTGTCGGAAGCTCTGATACAGGGCGGACTGCAGCGGCCGGCGACGCTGGAGGTTTTTCTGTCCGGCGACGGCCTTTCGTTCCGTCCCGTCGTAGAAGCAACCCCAGTGGCCCACTAGGAATCCTACACGCGCAAGCCGGACCGGAGCGGATCCGGCGGGGGAGCAAAAAATCTTGGGCGGGGGACTGCGGCCTTGACCAGAACCTTGGCCGCGAGCAGGAAAATTTTTCTGCGCGGAGTTAAATCCCTCGCCTTTGTGTATCTCCTAGCCCTGGCCTTCGGACATCCCCTTTGGGGTCAACAGCAACAGCAGCCCGTCGCGAATCCCTTCGTGGTCACGAGGATTGATTTCCCCGGGATTCGACGCATCCAGCGGGATACTTTGCTGGCGAGAATCTATACGCGTCCGGGAGATCCTTTCAGCATTGAGGGATTGCGCCGGGATTTTCAGGCTTTGTGGAACACGCAATTTTTCGAAGACGTGCGGCTCGAAGTGGAGAATGACCCGAAGAACCCGTACGGGAAGATTGTCCTCTTCTATGTACAAGAGCGGCCCATCATCCGGCGAATCGAGTACAAGGGGAACAAGTCGGTGAGCGAATCCGACATCCTGGATCGTTTCAAGGAGGCCAAGGTAGGCCTGTCGGTCGAAAGCCAGTTTGATCCCACCAAAATCAAGCGCGCGGAAGTGGTCCTGAAGCAACTGCTGGCCGAGCATGGCCGCCAATTCGCCACGGTAAAGCCGACCTATGAACGCATCGCAGCCACCAATGCCGTGAAGCTTGTATTCAATATTGATGAAGGGCCAAAAGTGAAGGTGGGGAAGATCGACATTCAGGGAAACAAGGCTTTTTCCGATCGCAAAATTATTCGCGCGATGAAGCACGATCGTCCCTACGCGATCCCGCTCGGGATCACCTGGATTGCAGTTGGCAACAAGACTTACGACCGGCAAAAGCTCGACGAAGACCTCGAAATCGGAATCCGCGGCCTTTACCAGGACAATGGCTACTTCAAAGTCGTGGTGAAAGATCCCATCCTGAAAACGGAGGACGTGAACAAAGGCGGGATTCCCGGTCCCTGGCCCTGGGTGGGTTCACAGCACGGCAAGCAAACCAACATCACCATCCCGATTGACGAAGGCGCCGTGTACCGGATGGGGACTTTGACTTTCCGGAGTTCCGACCCGGAACAAGGATTGGTTTTTAAGCAGGAAGCGTTGCGGAATGTGTTCCCCCTCCATCAAGGAGACATTTTTTCGGCGGACAAAGTCCGCAAAGGTCTCGACACCTACAAGAAGCTTTACGGCGGATACGGATACATCGATTTCTCGCCTACGCCGGAGACGGAAGTGGATGACGCGAAGAGAATCGTCAACATCCGCATGGTGTTCGACCAGCAAAAGTCTTATTCTGTTCGGCGCATTGAATTCGTGGGTAACACGACGACTCGCGACAAAGTCATTCGCCGCGAGCTGCTGATTGACGAAGGCCAGGTGTTTGACAGCCGCCGCTGGGAACTGAGCCTTCTCCGCCTGAATCAACTCAATTATTTCGAACCGGTCAAACCCGAAAACGCCGAGATTAAGCGGAACCCGAAAAACGGCACGGTGGATATCAAGCTGAAAGTGAAGGAGAAGGGGAAACAATCCATCAGCTTTTCGGGCGGCGTCAGCGGCATCGCCGGCAGCTTTGTCGGGTTGTCCTATCAGACGAACAATTTCCTGGGACTCGGCGAGACGCTCACATTTTCGGTGCAGTACGGAACCATCCAACAGAACATTCTCTTCGGATTCACCGAACCCTATCTTTTCGACCGGCCTATTTCCTCGGGGTTTACGGTTTTCAAGAACCGCTTCGACTACAACCAGGCGCGAGAGACCGGGCTTTTGCTCGGCCAGCAAATCGCCTTGAATCCGGCCTTGCAGGAAAACTACAACACCGATTCCGCAGGGTTCACGCTGTTCGCCAGCGAGCCGCTCCGAAGATTTTCTTGGACACGCGTGGGTATCACGTACGGATACACGGACACGAACATTACGGCCTTCAGCGAATCCGCAAAGCTGCTTTTCGAATTCACGCAATTCCGGAGCCTGGCTGGGCCGTCCGCCCTCCGCGGCATTCGCTCGAGCAAAGTTACTCCGACCATCACGTACAATACGATTGATAACCCAATTAATCCAACTCATGGAAAGAGCATCTATTACGGCACGGGCATAGAGGGCGGGCCGCTGCAAGGAAACGTGAACACTTGGAGCAACACGTTTGCGTACACCTATTTCCGTCAGCACTACAAGAAACGGAATGTGATCGGAGTGAAATTTCTCACGAGTGCGATCACCGGCTACAGCGGCAAGGACGTCCCGCCCTTCAGCCGGTTCTACCTGGGAGGCGAGAACGACATTCGCGGATTCGACTTTTACACCATTTCGCCTTTTGTCTCGATTCCCAACCAGTCGACGCGGACAGTCACCTACACGAATCCATTCGTGATTGGCTCGGGTGGGCTCCCGTTGCAAGAGCAAATCTCCGTACCAACGGTCACATTTTTCCCGACTCGTCCCGGCGGAGATTTCCAGTTTGTGAACAACTTGGAGTACCGGATTCCAATCATGGGGCCCGTCAGCGTGAGCCTCTTCAATGATTTCGGCCTCAACGGGCTCATCCGCGAATCGCAATTGCAATTGGATCCCTCGGCGGTGGCGCCCTTGCAGCAGCAGTATCCGAATTCGGCGTTTCCGACGCTCAAGGTCGGGAGCACTTTGCCCGTTATCGGCGGGAATTTCACGCCTCATACTTCGGCGGGCGCGGAGCTCGTCGTTCAATTGCCCATCGTGAATGCTCCGTTCCGGTTCTACTACGCGTACAATTACCTGCGACAGACCAACACGATCACCGGCCCGGTCTTTCCGTGCGCAACCGCCGGAGGCACGATTCCGGCGAACGACACCTGTGGCGGCGGATTTTTCCTGACGGATGCGCAACTGAAGTCACTTCCACCGCTTGTCTATCAGACGCAAATCGTGCCGCAGATGAACACGTTCCTGCAAACGCAGGTGCAGAGACTTCCAGCCGCGCTGATTGAGCCGACGCATACTTTCCGATTCACGGTAAGCCGGACGTTTTGAGGGGGAGCGCCCAGCGATTCGAGACGAATACCGGCGCGGGCCAATGGGGCGGCAGCGATCCGGAGTGAGGTGTGGAGGAATGAGGATGAGATTGTGGTGGATAAGCGCTGTGACGCTGCTGGCCGCATTCCTGGCGGCCTGTGGAGGGGGTGCTACGCCGATAACGATCGCGGTGACTTCGCCTGGCGCGGGCCTGGGAGCAACCGCCACCGTCAACCTCGGCGGCACAGTGCAATATTCCGCGGCTGTTTCAGGCGGACCCTCGGTGACCAATGTTTTCTGGCAAATCTGCCTGCCTCCCTCGGTCAGTACGGCGCAGCCGACCAATTGCACCCAAGGCGTGGGTCCAACGGTCTGCAAGCCGCCGGCCGTTGCAAAACCACTTGTTGGCTACGGAATCATCGACGCCTCCGGCTTGTACACGGCCCCCACAAATGTCGTCCCCAACCCGGATACGTTCGAAGCCGTCGCCGTAAGCTGTGTTTCAAGCACGACCTTCGGCGGCCAGTCCACTCAGATCGTTTCAGGGATCAAAGTCCAAATAATTCCTAGCACAGTGACAATCGGGACGGGAGAATCCTATCTACTTGATCTCCAGGTCACGGGAACGCAAGACACAGCCGTCACCTGGGAAACGATCAGTAGTGGCATCCCCCCCATCATTGTGGCTGGCGGAAACTCCACGTACGGGTTCATCTGTCCCAATCCTACGGCTCCTCAACCATGCCCCAATGGGGAATACGTCGCGCCTCTTTTGCCGCCGCCGGGCGGGCCTGTGACGGTGAAAGCCACGTCCGCGGTTGATACGACTCAGTCCGCCTCCACAACCATTACGGTGGATAATGCAGTGGATCCAACTATGACGAGCATCGATCCGCTCGTAACAGGTCAGGGATCGGCGCAACAGGATGTTTACATCAGTGGATCAAATTTCTTTACGACCAGCCAGGTATTGGCAGGCACGAACCTGGACCCAGTTCCGACTACATTTATCAACACGAGCTTGCTTCGCGCAACGGTCCCTGCGGCTGATTTGACAGGAAATTTGGGACCGGCTGTGCCGATTCAGGTCCAGCGGCAGAATGGCGATTTTAGCTTGGGGGGACCGATAAACCTGGCCTTGACGGCTCTCCGCCCGGCGGTAGTTTCCTCCACCCTGGATAGTATCGCTCAGTCGGCGCCCAGCGCCGGCGTAACTCTGACAGGAGGATATTTTTCCCCCGGGACGACGACCGCGACCTTTAACGGACAGTCTGTAACAACTTCATTCACCGATTCTCGGCATTTGGCTTTGACCATCCCCTTCAACACCGAGCCTGCTCCCGGCCTCTACCCCATCGTGGTGCAAAATGCTGGTGTTGCGGCGCCCAGTGGTCTCAATCTGGCAGTGGAACCCACGGCGGTCCCGACATTGCCCAACACGGTCATCCCTGTTGGCGCGGGCCCTTCCGCCATTGCCATTGACAACGCCTTGCATCTGGCTGTGGTCACAAATCAAAGTGCCGGCACCATCTCCCTGATCAACCTCGGGACGAATGCCGTGGTAAATACGATCGCCATACCGGTCATCAACGGCGGGACAAGTGTGCCTACGAGTGTGGCGATTGACGACGTCGCGGACAATCAACTGACCCACGACCTGGCCCTGGTCGTGAACAATGGAGACAATTCAGTTGGCGTGATTGATTTGGTTACTCAAACTGTCTTGCCAAGCATCAACCTTACGCCTTTCACTCCCACGGGCAGCGCGCCGGTTTCGATCGGCATCAACCCGCTTTCGCACCGCGCCATTGTGGCGAACCAATCCACGAACGTGGCTACCATCATTGATCTGGTCACTCCAAATCCCAATCTGGCGACGCCCTGCACGACTCCTCCCTGTGTGGTGACGACGATTGGGGGTAACCTGCCTCCATTCTTCAGCACCGGCGCGAATCCCGCGATCATCGTTGATCCGCGCGTCAATTGGGCCGTCGTCACACCGGGAGGAGCCGGGACAGTGAACATCGTGGATTTGGGCCGAAACGCGGGTGCGGGCGACGGCGGGCGCCAGCCATTGGCGATGGGGTCGCTTACGCTCACTACGACCATTCAAGGCGTGGGCATCAATACCGAAACACACGACGTGTTGCTGACGGACCCGAAGGCAACCACACCTACAACCTACAGCTTGCTCGACAATTCGGTGAATTCGATCTCCTTTACAAACAATGGAGCTCCCTTTAGCGAAACCGGGTTTGTGGCCGCCGCAGTAAATTCTCTGGATAATGTCGGCGTGATTGTGAACGAGGTTGCGGGGACCGCCACCGTCGCGGATTTAGAGACCGGCAATGTGTTGGCGGCGGATATTTCAGTCGGAAATTCGCCGCAGGCAGTGGCTATAGACCAAGGCACAAACCGCGCCGTCATCGTGAATAATGCGGACAACACGGTTGCTTTGCTGACGCTGGGCTCGGGAACGGCCATTCGTACGCCGCAAATTATCGAGGCGAGCCCGCCGATCACATTCGCGCAGACTGTCAATCCGCTGACCTTGACCATCAATGGCGCCGGATTCGCCGCCGGTGCCAGCGTGCTTCTCGATGGGACGGCGCTAACGGGAAACAACATCGTTAAAGTGACCCCGAATCAGATCGTCGCTACGGTTCCGGCGGCAATGCTGGGATTGGCTCACCGCTTCATCGTCGCGGTGCAAAATCCAGGGCAGCTCTCGAATTTGACGGACCTGGCGGTCATCCAGCCGGTGAGCACCGGACTGCCAGGGAGCGCCCCTTTTGGAGTCGCTGTTGATAACGACCTCGACTTGGCCGTCGTCACTAACACCGGTGCCGGCGATGTGGCACTCGTCGATCTCGTCACGGGAACACTCGAGACGCCCACATTGGCAAGCTCAGTGACGGTCGGGACCGCGCCTCAGGGTGTGGCGGTCATTCCAAGGCTTGGCATCGCGGTGGTGGCCAATAATGGCAGCAACAATTTTACTGTGGTCGATGAGACAGGAATGAATCCTTCGAATTCGGGCGACTGCAATTGCATGGGCCCGAACGGCGTAGCTGTCGATCAGGACAATGCGATTGCGGCGGTTACAGGCTCCCTCTCGAATACCATCAATTTCGCACCTGTGCAAGTAGCCGTGGGTGCCAAGTTGGGAGCCGGCACACAGGGAACCCTGGATCAAGGCCCGGGCGCGGTAGCCATTGATCCGAATCCGAACGTGAATTTAGAGAACGCTATCTTCGCGGCCGTCGCTACTGTCTCGCAAGCTAGCACCATCGATATCGTGAACACGAGCGGGGGAATCGCTAAGCGGTTGAATAGCTTGCAAGCGCCAACAGGGGTCATTTTCGATCCATTGAATCAGGTTTTCGTGGCCGCCAACAGCCTGCAAAACAACCTCGTGTTTGTGGATGGCACATCCTTCAACAACGCGACCGCAGCCGTCGGCGTGAATCCCACATCCCTCGACTACAATTTCCAGACCAGCACGCTTGTCACGGTGAACTCGGCGAGCAACACTATGTCGGTGCTCGACTATACCTGCTCCCCGATACCCGTGAGCGGGCAGTTGTCGCCTTGCGCGGCGGGGCCGCGAACGCGTCTGATTCTCGGGCTGCCCAATTCGGGCCAGTTCTCCCAATTGCAGCAGTTTTCAGTGGCGATTGATTTGAAGTTGAATCTTGCCGTCGTGGCAGATCAGAACAACGATCGTGTCTTGCTAATCCCGCTGCCGCATTAGCTCGGCGGCGCCGTCCCATTCGGACTCAAGGACGGCGCATTGCGATGAATCCGATTGACCGTTTTCCGCGTGCGCAGCTATAATCCATCGTTTGCACTCAAAGGGATATCGGAACAAGGAGAGAGAATGAAGATTCGAATGACAATTCCGGCCGTCGCAGCCCTCCTGGTGTGGCTCGCTCCGGCCGTTCGGGCGCAGTCGAATGCCGCGCCTGCCGCTGGCCCTGGGAAGGTCGGCGTGATCAACGTGCAGATAGCCATCACCAGCACGGCTGAGGGCAAGCAGGCTGCCGCCGAATTGCAATCGCAATTCACACCCCGCCAGACCGAGCTCGATAATCTGCGCAAGGAGATAGAAGATATTCAGACTCGTCTGCGGACGGGAGCAAACACCCTCAGCGACGAGGAACGAGCCCGCCTCGCGGCCCAGGGAGATCAGAAGACCCGCATCTTCCAGCGCAAATCCCAGGAATCGCAGGATGATTTCAATGAGGCGCAGCGGGAAATCGTGGATCGCATCGGCCGCAAAATGATCGAGATTCTCGACAAGTATTCGAAGGACAACGGTTATGTCGTCATCTTCGATACCTCCGCGCAGAACACGCCGGTGATCTACGCGGCCAACCAGATTGATGTCACTCAGGACATCGTCCGCCTGTACGATCAGAGCTACCCGGTGAAAAATGCGAGCAGCGGCGGAAGCAAGCCGCCTGCCTCCCGGCCGACTCCGCCCCGCCCGGCTACTCAACCGGGCCAGACTCCACCCAAGCCGTAATCAGAGAACAAACTAAAGATTTCCAAGAAGCCCTTCCCATGTACTGGAAGGGCTTCTTGCTTTTCTGTCGGCAAGAAACAGGCTTAAAGCGGGAGCCATTCGAAGGGAAACATTTTCCCCGCCGCTGCAGAGCTAATGTTCAATCCTGCCAGGGTGGCTGCGCGGGAAAGAGCGGGGTCACGACCTTCGGCGAGATCCTGGGGCGTTGGCAGCACAATCTCGTCTGGAACTACGCCTGCGTGTTCCAGGCTTTTTCCGTCCTTCATGATCAAATCCGCATCCGTCACAGAAAATGAGTAGAAGATCTTCGTGTCCGCGCCTTGCGAGCGAGGGTAACCCTTCGCTTCCATAACACTGCCGGATGTCCTGTCGCCGACCACCACTCCCCGATTTTCGAGCTGGATCACGCGAGCAAATAGCTCAGCGGCCGAGGCGGATCGGCTGTCCACGAGAACAATGATTTTGCCCGCAAAAGTATTCCCGCCGTGTGTCTTGGCCAGTTGTGGTTTCAGCTCTTTTCTGCCAACGCGGTCCGCAATCTTGATGTCGTGGTCAAACACATTCCCGACCATGCGTTCGAGCGTCACCACCGCGCCTCCCGGGTTGCCTCGCAAATCGATGATGAGCGTCTGATGCTTGCGAGCGATATCGAAAAGGTGGTCCACTTCGTGGTCCGTCAAGAAAAATTCCGGCATCTTCCAGATCATCACGTCGCCCGTCTCGATGTACCTTTGCCGAACCACGTGGTCTTCGTTTTCCTCTTCCCGGATGAGCTGCCAGAAGTCCTGGCTGTCGAGGCTGGATATATCTAAGACTTTCTTGCGTACATGCATGGTTGAGGAGACCAGGACCTGGCGCTGCTCTCCCGCGGGAGACCGAAGGTCCAACTGCGTCGCGCCCTGCGGAGCCAGCGAGCCGAAGTAATAGGAGATTTTGTGGAAGTCGTCGCGGTCCACGCTGAAGCGGTCGTATTTGATCACCTGGTCGCCAATGTGCAACTTCGATTCAGCGTCCGTCCCCGGGCGCACTTGCGTGATGAAGGCGTCGCTGCCGACGACTTGCATTCGGAATCCGTATTCGACGCGCGTCTGGCGTGAAGGAGGCCTGAAAAATGTGTGCGAATCGTTCAGGCCGTCAAGAAAGCCCGCGATGATTCCGAAGGCTTGTCCAACGCTCGTGGCATTCGTGATTTTTTCGTCGTGCTCGCGAAATCTTGCCTCCCAATCGAGTCCATGAATTTTCTGGTCGTAGTAATTTTTCTTCACCACATCGTAGGCGTCGTGGAGCATCACTCGGGCCCGGTCAATATTGATTTTATCCATTCCTTGGGGAGCGGTCTGCGCGAGGCCAAGCGCGACGGCTAGAAATCCCACTGTCCCGAGGCTTAGAGCGATGTGCAAAGTGCGATGGCTCAGCATGGACAACCCCCGGCTATCGATTGAAGGCACTTACCGGGAGCATATACCTCAGGCTGAGGTAAGTCTCAAGACATTAATTTCTTTAGATATATTCCATTCCTTAGGTATTCACGGTGTGTTCACATGGGCTACGGCCCGCGTACACTTGCTTCGCGGCTCCTGCGGCTGGGGCTCGGATCGCTTAAAGGGGGCGGACGGGAGGTTCCAATGCCGTCTTGCGTTTTTCGCGCCCGGCAATTATACTAGGTTGCTTCCAGATAGGTCGCAATGCCGAGTGGGCGCGAGCCCACTTTTTTGTTGGGCGCGAGAAACGGCCAAGGGCGCACAGGTACCGGCCGGGGATAGGTCTCGCGCGTTGAATAGTATGGACTTGGAAAAGGTTCGAGAGGCGGCCGAGCGCGCCGCGCACGCGTTTGGCCTGGAAATATTCGACGTTGAGTGGAAGGTAGGCAAGCAGCGGCTGCTGCGGGTCTATCTGGACCGCTTGCCCGGCCCGCAGAATCCGGAGGGGCTGGGTGTCACTCACGAGGATTGCCAGCACGTGAGCGAGCAGTTAAGCGTAGTTCTGGACGTGGAAGACCTCGTCCCGGGCCCGGGCTATGTTCTGGAGGTTAGTTCACCCGGGCTCGACCGGAAATTGATCAAGCCGGCGGACTACGAAAGGTTCGTGGGAAGGCTGGCGCAGATTTGGGTGAATGAGCCGGTCGATAATCAGAAATACTTCGAGGGTCGGCTGGCCGGATTTGCGAATGGAATCGTGAAACTCGCGCTGAAGGACCACGAGATTGCCGTGCCTTATTCGGGGATACGCAAAGCGAATCTGAAGGTCGAGCTGTAGCGTAGGGTTTGGCAGCAACGCGGCCGCCCGCAGGCGGCATGAGGAAAGCTAGGGAGAAACAGGGATGGCGAGTCTGCTATATCAGACAATCGAGCAGATCAGCCGGGAGAAGCACATCGAACCGGAGATCATCGTGGCGGCCATCGAGGATGCGATGGTCGTCGCGGCGCGGAAATTTTACCGCACTGAGGAAGAGCTCCGCTCCAAGTTTAATCCGGACACTGGCCAGATAGACGTGTACTCGGTCCACACGGTAGTCGAAGAAGTGGCCGATCCGCTGCGTGAAATCTCGCTTGCGGAAGCGCGGAAGAAAAATCCGGAAATCGAAGTCGGCGGGGAAGTGACCGAAACGAAACCGACCGACGTGCTCGGCAGAATCGCGGCGCAGACGGCCAAGCAGGTAATCCTGCAAAAAGTGCGCGAGGCTGAGCGCGACACGATTTACAACGAATTTCACACGCGCGTCGGCGAACTTGTCAATTGCGTCGTCAAGCGCATGGAAGGGCCGGACATCATCGTGGATTTGGGCCGGACCGAAGCGCGCCTGCCGAAGCGCGAGCAATCGCGCCTCGAAGCCTACAATGTGGGTGACCGCCTCCGCACAACGATTCGCGCGGTCGAACGCGCCGCCAAGGGCCCGCAGGTGATCGTCTCGCGCGCTGATCCCGCCCTGGTGCAGCGCCTTTTCGAGATGGAAGTCCCGGAAATTTACGACGGGACGGTGCAGATTCGCGCCGTGGCCCGCGAAGCAGGCGAGCGCACGAAGATCGCGGTCGAAAGCCGCGACAAGGACGTGGACCCGGTAGGCGCTTGCGTCGGTATGAAGGGCATGCGTGTGCAATCCATCATCCGCGAACTGCGCGGCGAAAAAATCGATATCATTCCTTTCAGCGAGGAGACGATTGCTTTCGCGCAAAAGGCCTTGAGTCCCGCGAAAGTGACTCGCGTGCAAATTGTGGAGCCGGAAGAGAAGCGCCTGGAAGTGATCGTCGAGGATACGCAGCTCTCGCTTGCGATCGGCAAGAAAGGCCAGAATGTCCGGCTTGCCAGCAAACTCATCGGCTGGAACATTGACATCAAGAGCGAGGAGGAGAAGCGCCGCGAAATCGAAGCTCAGATGGCCGCGTTGACCGCGCCCGGTACGGCTCTCACCGAGTTGAAGGGCGTCGGCCCGAAGACCATCGAGAAACTCGAAGCCCACGGGATCACTTCGGTCGAAAAGCTCGCGGATATGACCCCCGAACAATTGGTCGAAATCCCGGGGATTGGCGAGAAGATGGTAGAGAAAATCCATCAGTCCGTCGCCGCGTATTTCGAAGAGCTTGAAGCGCAATCCGCCGCGGCTCCTGCGGAAGCAACCACGGCAGAAGGCGAAGAGGCGACCACGGAAGCAACTGCGGCTCCGCCGGAAGAGGGTACTTCAGCCGGGGCAGTTGACGCAGCCGAAGGAGAAAAGGCTGACGTCAGCGCTGCGGCTGCGGAATTGCCCGAATCGCAACTGAGCGAAACGGGAAGCGGCGAAGAAGCGAAACCGACGCCTCCTGCCGAAGAAGGCGGGGAGAAACACGAGGAGTAGCAAGCGCAGCCTCCGGGCATTTTTGGACGGCGCGAATTTTTGAATACCAGGAGCGCATGGCAGACCCAAATCAAATTCGCATTAACGAGCTGGCCAGGGAACTCGAGATCAAGGCCAAAGTCCTGATCGACTACCTGCCGGAAATCGGCGTCACCGAAAAGAAGACGCACTCAAGTTCACTCGATCTTGACCACGCCGAGCTCGTGCGGAAGCATTTCCAGCAACTGGCGGCCCAGGAAGCCGCGGCGGAAGCTGAAAAAGAAGCCAGAGCCAGGGCCGCAAAGGCAAAGCCGGCGCGCCCCGTGGCTCCTCCTGCAGCGGCACCTCCGTCGGCAAAGCCAGCTCTTGTGCCGCCTGCTGCTCCTTCTGGGCCTGCTCCAGTTGGCGTTGGCGCGAAGCCCGGTGCACCTCCAGCAGCCGCTCCTCCGGCTGCTGCACCTCGTCCCGGCGCTCCTCCAGTACGGCCTGCAGCGCCGCCCGCTGCCGCTGCTCCTGCGACTGCTGCTCATCCGCCTGCGCCAGCCAAGCCAGGAGTTGTTCCGCCTCCCGCGGCTCCTGCGGCGCCGATTACGGCTAAGCCGGGAGTTGCTCCCGTCCAACCGAGACCCCCCCTCCCGTCACGTCCCGCTGGCCCCGCCCCAGGGCAGACGCACCCGACCGCCCCTTCTTCGCAGCGGCCTGCCGCTGCCGCGCCGGGTGCTCCAAGGCCCGCCGGCGCTCCGACTTCGGGGCAAAGACCCCCCATGCGTCCTGCGCCAGGCACTCCGATCGGTGCACGGCCAGGAGGCGCCCCCCCGGGATATCGGCCCGGGCAGGCGCCGGGACAGGGTCGTCCAGGCGCCCCGCCCTCAAGGTTCCCGCAGCGTCCGGGCGGTGGCCGTCCCGGGCAGGCCCCGGTAGGCACACAACGGCCGGGTGCCGGCATTCCCAAAGCGGAGCCCGGCAAGCCGCTCTACGCGCGTAAGCCTCCCGCTTCGCGCGGCCGTCCGCTCATCGAGAAGCGCTACGCCGAAGGCGAGCGCAAACTGCATCCCGTGCGCGCTCGCGCCGGTGCGGGTGCGGGTCGCACCGCGACGGCCGAGCCGGTCGCGCCTGTTCAGCGCGAGCCCCGCGATGTCACGGTGACGGAAGGAATCACGGTCCGCGAGCTGGCCGAGAAGCTTGACATCCGCGCCAAGGATTTGCTGAAGACGCTGCTTGACCGCGGCGTGTTCGCCAGCATCAATCAGGCCCTGGATGTGCCGACGGCGACAAGCCTGGCGGAATCCTTCAACGGCGTCGTCAAAGTCGTCACGTTTGAAGAGCAGGTCGTCCAGGAGGAGAAGATCCGCGAGGAGCGCTCCGGCAATCTCCAGCCGCGGGCGCCGGTCGTCACCGTGATGGGGCACGTGGACCATGGCAAGACGAGCCTCCTCGACGCAATTCGCGAAACCGAAGTGGCCGCAGGAGAAGCCGGCGGAATCACCCAGCACATCGGCGCCTACGAGGCGCGCGTGGATGGACGCCGCATCGTTTTCATTGATACGCCCGGCCACGAAGCGTTCACTCGCATGCGCGCCCGCGGTGCGAAAGTCACGGACATCGTTGTGCTCGTTGTCGGAGCGGACGACGGTGTCATGCCGCAAACCGAAGAGGCCATTGATCACGCAAATGCAGCGGGCGTCCCCATTGTGGTGGCCATCAACAAAGTGGATAAGCCGGACGCGCAGCCGGAACGCGTCAAGCGCCAACTCGCCGATCGCAAACTGATGCCCGAGGAGTGGGGCGGCCAAACTGTGATGGTCGAGGTCTCCGCTAAGACAAAGAAGAACATTGACAAGCTGCTTGAGTTAATTCTGCTGACCGGCGATTTGGCCGAACTCAAGGCCGACCCAGACGCGCCCGCGAGCGGCACTGTGCTCGAATCGCGCGTGGACAAAGGCCGCGGTCCTGTTGCCACCGTCCTTGTTCAGAATGGAACTCTCCACGTCGGCGACGTCTTCATTGTCGGTGCCGTCTATGGAAAAGTGCGCGCCATGTTTGATGATCGCGGCCAGCCCATTAAGAAGGCTGCTCCTTCGACGCCCGTCGAAGTTCTCGGCTTGCAGGGCGTTCCGGAGGCAGGCGACCAGTTCCAGGTGGCCGACGAAGCCAAGGCCCGCCACATCGTCGAATACCGCCAATCGAAGGCGCGCGAGGCGTCGCTCGCGAAGACTGGCTCCTCCGGTCGCCTGACACTCGATCAATTGCACGAACAATTGAAGGCCGGCGAGGTGAAGGAGCTCCCCGTCGTGGTGAAGGCCGACGTGCAGGGCTCCGTCGAAGTGCTCAGCGAAATGCTGCCCCGGCTCTCGAACGATCAGGTGAAATTGAAGGTGATCCATGCGAGCGTCGGCGCCGTCACGGAAACAGACGTCCTCCTTGCTTCTGCGTCGAACGCGATTATCGTCGCCTTCAACGTGCGTCCGGAGCGGAAAGCCACGGAGTTGGCCCAGCGCGAAGGCGTGGATATCCGCATGCACACGATCATTTATGAGCTGCTCGATGAGCTGAAGCTAGCCGTCGCGGGCTTGCTCACGCCGGTCGTGAAGGAAACGTACCTCGGCCGCGCGGAAGTGCGCGACACCTTCCGCATCAAGGGTGTCGGCATGATTGCCGGCTGCTACGTGCAGGACGGCATCATGAAACGCGACGCGGACGTCCGCGTTCTCCGCGACAATGTCGTAATTTATGCCGGGAAAATCAGTTCGCTCCGCCGTTTCAAGGATGACGCGAACGAGGTCCGCGCCGGCTTCGAGTGCGGGATCAGCGTTTCGAACTTCAGCGACGTGAAGGTTGGCGACGTCCTGGAATGTTTCAAGATGGAGAAGACCGCTGCTCCCGAGTTGCTTAACGTCGCGGACCGGGCCCGCGCCGCGGAAAGCGCCGATGCGCGCCGCAACTGAGGCGGGCCGAAAGATTTTTTTTGTCATCCCGAGTGGAATCGAGCGCTTTTGATTTTCGGCTCGAAGTGCGAGCGGCGCGCGATGCAGCGAGGGATCTGCTGTTGCTTTTCTTCGTGAAGGGATTTCATTCGTCCCCTTCTCGCAGTTCGGCGGTGCGCTGATGCCGATCGGCCTCCTCACCCTGGAAATCCACATCCCGGATGCCAGGTCACTCAAGGACAAGAGGCAAGTCCTCCGCAGCTTGAAAGATCGCCTGCGCGCGCATTTCAACGTCGCCGTGGCGGAGCTCGAGCACCAGGAGCTGTGGCAGCGGGCGCGCGTCGGCGTGGTCACCATCTCCGGCGACGGCAAACATCTGGAAGAGTCCCTGGAAGCTGTTGCCCAGGAATCGGAACGAGTTCTGGGGCGCGACTTGGTTTCGCGCGAAATCGAGTATTTTGAGGATGGCGAAACATGACCGGCGGACATCGCGCGGAGCGCATTGCCGAGGAAGTCAGGCACGAAGTCAGCTTGATGCTTGCGGGTGAATTGAAGGACCCCCGCCTCGCCGGCGCCGCGAATGTGACGGAAGTCCGCGTCACACCGGACATGCGCACCATGCGCGTCTTCGTGCAGCTCGGCGAAGACGACGCTGAGCGCGCCAGCGCTCTCGAAGGCCTCAAGGCGGCCTCCGGGTACGTGCGGCACGAACTCGTCGAGCGGCTGCAATTGCGGCGCGCTCCGGAAGTGATCTTCGTCCTGGACGAGTCCGAAGAGCGGGGCAGCCGCATTGATGAGCTGCTGCGCAAATCAAAAGACCCGGGGCAAGCCTAGCGCCGCCGCAATCCTGAACTCGAATCATGCCTCGCACTCCACAGCCTCCCCCGATTGATGGAATTCTCGTGCTGGATAAGCCGAGCGGGAGGACTTCGCACGATCTCGTCGAAGCCGTGCGGCGCCTCGCGGGCTTCCGCCAAATCGGCCACCTCGGTACGCTCGATCCGCTGGCCACGGGGGTGCTGGTTCTCGCGCTCGGCCGCGCTACTCGCTTGGCACGCTTCTACACCGGTCGGCGCAAGCGCTACTCTTGCGCCATCCGTTTTGGCTTTGCCACCGACACGTATGACGCCGATGGCGAGCCGCTCGGTCCGGATTCCGCGCCGGCGCTCGACGCCGGGGAAATTGCCGCGCTCGCGGCGAAATTTGTCGGCAGCATCGAGCAGGTCCCGCCGCAATTTTCTGCCAAGAAAATTCACGGCCGCCCGGCTCATGAGCTCGCGCGGAAACACAAGCCTGTGAACCTTGAGCCTCAGACCGTGGAAGTCTACGAATTTCGCCTGACAGGCGTCGAAGGCTCCGTCGCGCGATTCGTCGTCGAATGCGGCGCCGGTACCTATGTCCGTTCGCTCGCCAATGATTTGGGCGCGCTTCACGGCGCCAGGGCGCACCTTGCGGAAATTTCCCGCACGGCGGTGGGCGAATTTACCCTCGATCAGGCTGTTACGCTCCCGGAACTGGATGCCTATGTGAAGGCGGGGCGCCTCGCCGAACGCGTCATTCGCCTCGAGGACCTGTTGCCCGAATTGCCTCGTGCTTCCGTTCTGCCTGTCATCGAGAAGCGTGTGCGCCACGGAGCGAAATTCAATCTTCCGCTCGCTCAAATTCAGCCGGGGAAAACGACGGCAGCTCAGGGCGCTCCGGCGCAGCTCGATTCGGGCGACTGGAAGCCCGTCCGCCTGCGCGTATTCAATCAGGCTGGGCAGTTAATTGCCATCGCCGAGCCGGTCGTACCGCGCACGTACCAGCCCGTTGTTGTCCTCGAAGTGACGCCCTGACTCGCCGTATCGCCGGCTAACAATTTGCAAGCAGGAAATGCTAGCGCGGAGGCTCCGGCTCGGGCGCCGGCGGGGGTTGTGGCTGAGGCTCTGGCGTGACTGGCGGCTGCGGCTGCGCACCCGGTTGCGGCGGTGGCTGAGTAATCAACGGCCGTGGTTGCGGCTGCGGCACCGGCGGCTGGCCGACCCCGCCTTCGCGCTCGGGACGCGTGAGCCCGGAGGAACCCGCGCCTTCTAGGGCATGATGTCCCGCATAGACAACGTGGTCTTTGTGCGCCGCAAGCTCAACCGTCCGCGGCGTGATGAGAATCACCAGTTCGGTGTCTTGATTCTGGATCATTGCGGTGCTGCCAAGTAGTCCGACAATCGGCAAGCCTGTCACACCGGGAAGACCGCTCAGATTCGTCGTTCGCTGTGGCTGAAGAATGCCGGCAATCGCGGTTGTTTCGTTTTGTCTCAAGCGCACCGTCTGCGTGACCGACTGATTCGCGATCACGGGAATGCCATTGAAGGATTGTGTGCCGAGGCTGCTGAATTCGAAATTTAATTGCAGTGTCACTTCATCGTCCGGATGGATGCGTGGTGTTGCCTTCACCTTCACGCCGATGTCGATGTATTGCACGCCAGGAAAAGGGGTCTGAGAGAGCCCATTGCCGGAGCTGAAGGTCGAATCGTTCAGAATCACAGAAACGGTGTTGGATTCCTTGTTCGCCACTGCTACCTCGGGTCGGGTGCCGCTGTCAAATATCGCAGTCAATATGCTCGTGGGGAACGATCCTACCTGAAGTTCGAGATTCTGCCCGAATAACCCGCTGCCCAGTCCGAGCAAAAGAGAAACAGCATTATCGGTTTGATCCGCGACGGCGAGATCGAGGCGGCCGTCAATGTTGTAGTCTGCCACGGCTATGGAAGCGGGGCCATTCCCGGCCGGGAAATCGGTATGGGCGCCAAATGTGCCATTGGGGCTCCCGTTTGCGTTGGACTGGCCGAGGAGAATGGAGACGGTGTTGCCGGTAGCCGTGCTCGTGGGCGCCCCATTATTCGCGACGGCGAGATCGAGAATCCCGCTGCCGGTAAAATCACCGCTGGAGACCCACACCGGTGAATTTCCGACCGCGTAGTCTGTGCGGCTTGCAAAAGTGCCGTCGCCGTTGCCGAGGAAAACCGAAACGGTGTTGTCGAGCTGGTTCGTCACCGCGAGGTCCATATTTCCGTCGGCGTTGAAATCAGCCGCGGTGATCGAAGTGGGGCCGCGTCCTGTAGCGATAGTGGTCGCCGCCGTGGGGGTCTTGAACGTCCCATCGCCATTGCCGAGGAAAACCAGGAGCTGGTCGGTGCCGTTGTTGGCGACGACCAGATCCGTGAATCCGCTCGACGTCAATTGCGTCGCGACCGCCGCGACCGGAATGCTTCCCGCGCCCGTCACGAGCTTCGGAGTCGAGGCCGGCGTGAATGTGCCGTCACCATTGCCGAGAAAAATCGAAACCGTGTTTTCTCCCTGGTTCACCACCGCCAGTCCGAGATTCGCGTTGTTGTTGGGATTTGCCGTATTGTTGTTGAAAGTTCCCGTGGCGATCCACACGGGACTTACCCCGGTCGGGATCGTCGCCGGATTTGCGGTGTCGAATGTCCCATCGCCATTCCCGAGAAAGATCGAGACCGTATCGTCGATGTTGTTGGCGACGGCAAGATCCTGGTTGGTTCCATTCGTAATAAAGATTCCGTTGGCGACAAAAACCGGAGCGTGGCCGGTGTTCAAGGTCGTGATGGGGAAATTTGTGCTCGCTACCCCGGGAATGTTCCCCCCCTCTCCCTCGAGGCTCGGCGAAAACTCCGCCAGCGTCACCGGAAAGCGCTCGCCCACGAAAAATGTAGCCGGGCGCCCATCCTCCGCGCGCAGAAGGATCCGCCGTCCGTGGCGGACGAGCGAAAGGAGCTCCGAGAAATTCGCCGCCGCGCCGGGCAGCGTCGCCAAATACGTCGTGTAGCCTCCTCCGAACGCTATCAAAGGAGGAATCAGCGAAGTGACATTCACGTTGCCGGAAGACAGCAGCGAGCCGAGTTGCGACGTCGTGAGCCCGCTCAGCGACGACGGCGTCCCGAATACTTCTTCTAGCACGGTCGCCAGGCCGGCAGGCGACGCCAGCGCCTCTTCAACTTCTTGTTTGTTGAGCTGGAACGCGCGTGCCGTTTCCGGCGGTGTGATTCCTAAATCACTCGCATAATTGCGGTCCACTTCCAGAACATTGATTTCCAGCACCAGCTCGCCGCCCGGCTGTTCGAGATCCTCGATGACGCTGGTGGCGACGGCCATCGCTTGCGGCGAAGCCCGCATCGTCAGCGTCCCCGTGCGCATGTCCAGATCGGATAGTGTGATGCCGGCAATTTCCCGCACCAGCCGCAAGACTTCCGTCATCTGCTCCGGCGTCTCTGAAGCAGGCAGAATCACCGTCCTCGCGATCGAGATCTCGTAATCCTTGCGCTTTTGCGCGGTGTCGTCGGCGACGAAGAAAAGCCGTCTCGTCAGCGGCCGCCAGAATGTTCCGGTCATCTGTCCCAGCACTCGCATGGCCGTGGCGAAGTCCAGTCCGGTCATTTGAAAGCGGACTTGCCGCGCGCGCATGTCCACATCAAACGCGACGTCGACTCCGAACTTGCGCGCGATTTCCCTGTAGGCGCCCTGCGTGTCTCCGCGAAAATTGAAGTCGCGCGTCCCCGGCTCGTGCTGCAGGCGCACCTCCCCCGCCGGCTCGGCTTCCATAATCGCCTTGTCGAGAATTCCCGATTGCAGCGCGGACAACTCGGCGTAGCGTTCCTGAAGCGTGCGGTTCGTCGGATCCACTGCCGTAGCAGAGAGCAGCTCTCGCCGCGCGTCTGACAGCCTTCCGGACACAGCCTCGCGCTCGGCGAGATCTAACTTCGACTGCACCAGCCGGCTCCTGGTCGCCGCATGGTGCAGGATGAAGTCCTTGTTTCCAGGCTCCCAGTTAATCGCATCGGAATACGCCGCGTAGGCGGTTTCCCAGTCGCCGTTGTGCTCGGCGCGCAATCCCTGCTTGAAGGCTTGCCGCGCTTTTCTTGGGTCGGGCGTAACTGCGGGAGGCTTCGGCATTTCCGGAGTTGCGGCCGCGTCCGTCGAAGGACCCGCCGGGCTATTCACTTGGGGTGGAGTGGGAGCAGGGACTGCTGGCGTCTGCGCGAATAAAGGGACAGCGGCGACAAACCATAGTGCGGCAAGCAGCCCGTACACCGTGTGGCGCACGCGAAGCATAGAAGGGTATTGTACAGGGAAGAGCAGGAAGCCGGGCGGGTAGGTGGTTGAATCCACTTGATTTTGAGGGGAGAGCAGGCTAGACTGGATTGCGTAGTTGTAACTTAGTGTCAACTGGAGCTCCCATTTGCTTTCGGCTCTCCTGCTCGCTCTCCGGGAAGGCGTTGAAGCCGCGCTTGTCGTCGGCATCGTCCTCGTCTATCTGAACCGTACCGGCCGCCGCGCCCTTGTCAACTTCGTCTGGGGCGGGGTGATCTTGGCGTCGGGCGCCAGTTTCGCGGCCGCGGTGCTGCTTCAGCGCTGGCGCGTGAGCGAAGACGGCTTTGAAGGTCTTTTGATGCTCCTCGCCTCGGTCCTGGTTGTGACCATGGTCGTGTGGATGAACCGTGTGGCGCGCAGCCTGAAAAAGGAAATCGAGGAGCGCGTTGAAACTTATGCGCAGAGAGCCACAAAAGTCGCGGGTTGGGGCATCGGCGCGTTCGTCTTCTTGATGGTCTTGCGTGAGGGTGCTGAGCTCGTCCTGATCCTTCGAGCCGTCGAGCTTTCGACCGAGGGCGTGGCCGTCTGGATCGGGACTGCCTTGGGCCTCGCGATCGCCGTGGCAGTGGGTCTCTTCTTTTTCCAGGGCACGTTGCGCATCCCGCTTCATCGTTTCTTTCGAGCCACCAGCGCCATCCTGATGGTCGTGGCTTTCCAGTTGGCCCTCACAGGCGTGCACGAGTTGAGCGAAGCGATGTGGCTCCCTTCGAGCAAATCCGAAATGGCTACCATCGGCCCTATCGTGCGCAACGAAGTCTTTTTCTTCGTCGTAATCCTCGGCGCGGCGGCCCTGGTCGTCCTCCGTGAATGGTTTGGTGCCCGGCAGCCTGCCGTGGATGAATCCATCAATCCCGCCGAACGGCGAATGCGCGAATGGGAATTCCGGCGCCAGCGCCGCTGGAGCTTCGCTGCAGCAATACTGTGCCTCTTGGTTGTGACGACGCTGGCTGGCGAATTCGTTTATGCCCGTACCACCGCGGCCCCCATTCCTGCCACGCCGCTCGTCGCGCGCGACGGTCAAGTCCGCATCCCGATCTCTGAGTTGTCCGATTCGAGCCTCCATTTCTATACCGCGGATGTGAATGGCTCGGTCATTCGGTTCCTGGTCATCCGCAAGAGCGACGGCGATTACGGGACAGCTCTCGATGCCTGCGAGATTTGCGGTGCCGCTGGCTACCGCCAGGAAGGGCAAAATGTCATCTGCCGCAATTGCGCTGCCGCGATTTATATCCCGTCCATCGGCCAATCGGGCGGCTGCAATCCCATTGGAGTGAATTCGAAGGTAGAAGGAGGAGAAGTGATTGTGAATCTATCGGCGCTGCTGGAAGCCGCCGCGAAGATCCACTCCTAAGAATATGTTCGCCCGCCTGGTTGGGGAATCATTTGTTCGCAATCCGCGCCGAAAAATCCTGACCGCTGCCGCGCTCGTCGTCGGAATGGCCGTCGCGACCGCCACGCTGACAGTCGCGCTGGATGTCGGTGACCGGCTGGCCGTGGAATTTCGCAGTCTGGGCGCAAATCTTCTCGTGACCCCGCAATCCGACACCCTGCCTCTCCAAATCGGCGGGGTGGATTATCGCCCCGTGAATGAGGGCGCGTACCTCCAGGAATTGGACGTGCCAAAATTAAAATCCATCTTCTGGCGCCACAATATTCTCGGTTTCACGCCCTTCCTCGACGTGCCCGTCTTTGTCAGCACCTCGCAGGGCGGCGCGTCTTCCGCCACCTTGATCGGGACCTGGTATGACCACGATGTTCTGCTCCCGGGTCACGAGGTTTTCCGGACCGGCGTCAGCGTCACCCATCCCTGGTGGAAAATTCAGGGCCGCTGGTTCCGCGAAGATTCCAACGAGTGTGTGCTCGGTTCAACTCTCGCCGCCGCATTTCCCAAGCGGTTCACGCCTGGAAAAATGATTTACGTGAGCGCTCAGACAACCGGCAAGGGCGGCTCCGAAGAAACCATTCCGCTTTTTGTCACCGGCATCGTCTCGACCGGTGACGCAGAAGATCAGTCCGTCCTCGTCCCGCTTTCCGTATCCCAAACTCTCTCCGGTCATCCCGGGCAGCTCCGTCAGCTTTTCGTCAGCGCCCTGACCAAGCCGGCCGACTCGCTTTCCGAGCGCAATCCACAGACGCTTTCTCCGAAGGAATACGACCGCTGGTTCTGCTCGCCTTACATTTCCTCTATTGCTTACCAGATCCGGCAGGCTCTGCCCGGCACCGACGTGCGGGCGATCCGCCGTGTGGCGGATTCCGAAGGACGCATCCTGTCGCACGTCAGCACGCTTCTCTGGATCGTCACGCTCGCCGCTCTCGTCGCCGCCGCTCTCGCGGTCGCCGCAACTGCAGCGACAACCATCCTCGAGCGCCGCGCCGAAGTCGGCATCATGAAAGCCATCGGCGCGACGAACACGCTAGTAACGGGAATCTTCCTCGCCGAACAAATGATGCTGGCCATCACTGGGGGCGCCATCGGATTTGGAGTCGGCGTCGGGCTTGCCTGGATGCTGGGCCAAAGTGTGTTTGGGACTCCCTCCTCCCTGCGCATTGTTCTTTTGCCCGTGGTTCTGGGGCTTGCGACCATCGTTGCTATTGTCGGAAGCCTGATTCCCTTGCGGCGCGCGTCACATTTCCAGCCCGCGCCCATACTGCGAGGCGAGTGATGTTCGCCCGGCTATTGTGGAAGCTTTTGCGCGCCAGCCGCGGCCGTCTGATTGTCGCCTTGGTCGCACTGGTCAGCGGTGCCGCCGTGATTTCCGCGCTCCTAAATCTCGATTTCGATATCGAACGGAAACTCACGCAGGAGTTTCGCGCCTTCGGAGCGAATCTCGTCATCGCACCGGGTCGCGACGTGCAATCCATCGAATCGGGCGCCGAATCCCCCACCTTGATGGACCAATACGTTGTCCTGACTCAGGTCGAGCGGATGCGCACGCCGGATGTCGTCGCCGCCGCGCCGTATCTTTACATCGTCGCGAAGACTTCCGGTTCGCCCGTCGTCGTTGCCGGCACCTGGCTCGATCAGGCCAGCAAGCTTTCGCCGACTTGGAAGCTCGATGGCGAATGGGTTGCATCGCGCGACGACCGCACTCGCTGCCTGATTGGCCGCGACGTCGCGCACCAATTCAAGCTTGCCCCGGGCAGCCTGATCGAGCTGACCTATCTCGGCAGAACCGCGCAGTTGACCGTCGCGGGAATCGTGGATGTCGGCGGCACAGAAGATAGTCACGTCTTCGTGAATCTCCCCGTAGCCCAGGAGCTTGCGGACATCAACGGCCAGATCGGGCTCGTTCAGCTTAGTGTCACCGGTACTTCTCAAAGCATCGAGGACTATGCGGCCAGGCTCTCGTCTGCGTTGCGCGGCTTCGAACTGCGTCCCGTCCGCCAGGTGACCCAGGCCGAAGGCGAACTCCTTAACCGCATCCGGCTGTTGATTGTTTCCATGGTTGTCTTGATCCTGGTGCTGACGGTGCTCTGCGTCCTCGCCACTATGGCCGCTCTGGCCATGGAGCGCCGCGAGGATGTCGGCTTGATGAAAGCTCTGGGTGGTTCGATTTCGCGAGTTGTGGGATTATTTCTCGCCGAAATTGGCGTGCTGGGGATCGTCGGTGGATTCATCGGTTGTCTCGCCGGCGTGGCGCTTTCCCATTGGATGGGCCTGCGTGTTTTTGGCGCCGCCATTTCCGCGCGCTGGGAAATCTTTCCGTTGACCGTCGCTTTGATGGCAGGTGTGGCCCTGGCGGGAGCTCTGCCGCTCCGCCGGCTCGGCAACGTTAAACCCGCGGTGATTCTGCGAGGAGAATAGTGGGAACGCTCGTTCATGTCGAGGATCTGCGAAAAGAGTTCGGAACCGTCCGGGCGCTCGCCGGCGTCTCGTTCAAGGTCGAAGAAGGCGAATGGATCGCCATCATGGGCCCTTCCGGTTCCGGCAAGACCACGCTGATCAACATCCTCGGCGGCCTCGATACTCCCACCGCCGGCCAGGCGATTGTTGACGACACGGACGTCGCGCGCTTGAACGAAGCCGGCCTCACGCGGTATCGCGCGGAAAAAGTTGGATTCATCTTCCAGCAGTTCCACCTCGTCCCCTATCTGACCGCGCTCGAAAACGTCATGCTGGCCCAATACTTTCATAGCACCACGGACGAGACGGAAGCCCGCGAAGCGCTCGAGCGCGTCGGACTCAAGGAACGCGTCAGCCATCTCCCCGCCCAGCTTTCCGGCGGCGAGCAGCAGCGAGTCGCCGTCGCGCGGGCGCTGATTAATCATCCCAAGCTGATTTTGGCGGACGAGCCTACCGGAAACCTGGACGAAATGAACGAGCAAACCGTCATTCGTCTCCTTCGCGAATTACATTCCGAGGGGCATACCATTCTGATGGTCACGCATTCCCCAACGCTCGGTGGCCTCGCTGACCGCCGCATCGAACTCGCCCATGGCAAGCTCGCGCAAGTGCCCGCTTATTCCGCGGAAGAAGAGGAGCGTTTCGATCACCTGCTTGAGCAGGTATGGATTTGCGAGGAAGAAGGAATCGTGCCCGTCCTCGAGCGGATTCGCCACCACGGCGCGCAGGACACCCTGCAAATCGCGGCGCGCCTCAAGGACCTCGGCCTCCTCGAATTAAGCGAGCGCGCCGTGGCCTTCACCCCGCGCGGGGAAAGCCGCGCCCGCGACGTCATCCGCCGGAAGCGGCTGGCCGAGCGGCTCTTGACGGAAACATTCTCTGTCTCGGACTCTACGGAAGTTGATTCGCACGCCTGCAAGTTCGAGCACATCATCAGTCCCGATCTCGACCAGCGCATCTGCACTTTCCTGGGGCATCCGAAAACGTGCCCGCACGGCAATCCCATTCCCGCCGGGCGCTGCTGCCCGAACCGCTGAATTTTCCTGATGGAAGCTCCTTATTACCATTGCTCAGCGATCTGGCGCATGTTCCACTGCGCAAAGATCCAGCCATCTTTCGTTCACCTATGGCAGACTACATAATTGGGGAGCACGCGCGGTTCGAGATGAACCGCAGGAATTTGTCCGAAGAGATAGAGGCCAGTCCCGTGAAAGTTAGCTACGACCAAAAAACTGACACGCTCAGTTTTATTCTGAAAGAAAACGTCACTGTGGCGGAAAGCGACGAGGACAAGCCAGGAATCATACTAGACTACGATGGCCAGGGAGATCTTGTTTCTATGGAGATTCTCGATGCATCCCGTCGAGTGACGGAAGCCAAGAAAATTGATTTCAAAATTGCCGGCTGAAATGCCCATCCCCATCGATTCGCGTAAAAAACCGGTGGACGTCAAAGTCCACGTCACCACGGGCGAAGGTGTCGAAATCACCTGGTCCGACGGGCACACCAGCCGCTATCCATTTCCTTACTTGCGCGACCTTTGCCCCTGCGCCTTGTGCAACGATGAGCGCGAAAAAAAGGCTCGCATTGGGACTTCAGCAGTCACAAGCAGCGTCGCGCTGCCCATGTTCAAGCCCCGCGTCACCGCGAAGGGAGCCAGCGCCGTTGGCAGCTACGCCCTTCAAATCCAATTCTCTGACGGTCATTCGACTGGGATCTATAGTTACGAGCACCTGCGCGAAATCTGCCCCTGCGAAGCTTGCGGCAAGGAATTCCGTTCAGCAGCACAGCAAACCACCGCCTGAAACAGATCCTGCCTTCCCGCCGGCGCGCCCCTTGCCTTCTCCGCGCGCACAATCGGTGCATCCACCAGATGTTCGGCCAGGAACCATGCCTGCAGCTCGTTCGTGCTTGGATGAAATCAGGAACAGCAAGGCCACAAATGTGCGTGCCGCTGTGGATGTGAAACATTTATTCAGAAGAAATTCTGTTGGAGCTAATTCTTGCGAACGTCTGAGGTGCAGTTTGGACAGCGCGTCGCCTGCATCGGGATGGCCGTGCAGCAATAAGGACAATCCTTCGTCGTCGTCGCGGCCGCCGGCGCGGGCGTCTTCCACTTGTTCACCTGGCGCACCAGCAAGAAAATCACGAAGGCCACAATCACAAAATCAATCACTGCATTCAAGAACAGCCCATAGTTGATCGTCGCCGCGCCGGCCGCCTTCGCCGCTGCCAGCGTGTCGTACGACTTTCCCGAGATGTTCAGGAACAGGCTCGAAAAATCCACTTTGCCGAGAATCAGCCCAATCGGCGGCATCAAAATATCGCCAACCAGCGACGTGATAATTTTTCCAAACGCCGCGCCGATGATGATGCCGATGGCCATGTCCAGCACGTTGCCGCGCATTGCAAATTCTTTGAATTCTCTGAGCATGGATTCCTCCTCAAAAAATGACGGGCGGTAATGGACTGGGTCAGGCCATCTGTGCGGCCTCGCACGCTGCCTGTTCCTGCTTTTGCTGCGCGGCAGAGTAGCGGGAACGATTCAGGCTGGCAAGCAAAATCACCGCGCACGCGCGATCAGAAAGATGCCGAATATTCCGCGCAGCGCCAGCACCGCTCCCGCCACCCCGAGCAGAAGAGCTTCGTGGCGCAAGGGCAGCAAAGGAATTCCTATCACCAGCAGCCCGACAGTCGCGAGAGAAATCGCGCGAATCGCCGCGTGCCTTCGGCTGGCCCGCCTGTCTGGGCTTATCCAGGCGCGCATCCCCCGATAAACCAGCAGGACGCCGAGAGCAATCCAAATAGCTGGCTGAGTGGGAAACGCAATCGTGCGCGTCACCGCCAGCAATAGAATCAGCGCGCCCAGCAGCAGGAAAATAAATTCGCTCAGCAGTCGAAAGAGTGCCGCAGGGTTAGGCATCGGCCCGCCTCGTTCGCGCGGCATTATGGCCCACGCGGCAGCCACGAGCAAACTGGACCTGATTGCCCCCGACTCGCGCGATCCCAGAGGCGCAGAGGGTGTTACAATGGTTCGCTTCTCTGCTGCACCGCCGTGGTACCTGGATTCATCCAATCTTCGGGGGAAATCAAGTGCGGAAAGTAATCATCATCGGGAGCGGATGTGCCGGCTTAACCGCCGCCATTTACGCCGCCCGCGCCGATTTACAACCACTCGTGCTCGATGGCTACGAGCCCGGCGGCCAATTGTCATTGACCACCATGGTCGAAAATTTTCCCGGCTTCCCGGACGGCATTCTCGGCCCCGAATTGATCGAGAACACGCGCAAGCAGGCGCAGCGATTCGGCGCTGAATTCCGCGCCGGAGCAGTCACCTCCGTGGATCTGAGCAAACGGCCCTTCAAAATCGTCGCGGCCAAGGAAACATATGAGTCCGAAACTCTGATTGTCGCGGCCGGCGCCTCAGCCAGGATGTTAGGAATCGAGTCCGAGAGAAATCTGCTCGGCCATGGTGTCTCCACTTGCGCCACCTGCGACGGCTTCTTCTTCCGCGGCAAGGATATCCTCGTCGTTGGCGGCGGCGATACGGCCATGGAAGAGGCTACCTTCCTTACGAAATTTGCGAAGTCCGTTACCATCGTGCATCGCCGGAACGAATTTCGCGCCACCAAAATCATGTTGGACCGCGCGCGCGCCAACGAGAAAATCCGGTTCCTGACTCCTTACGCCGTGGATGAAATTCACAATGTGGACAACAAAGCCGTGGAACTCGTTAAGCTCAGGAGCACGGAGAATAACGAGACGAAAGAAATCTCCGTCGAAGGCGTCTTCGTCGCCATCGGCCACGAGCCCAACACGAAAGTTTTTCGAGGCCAGCTCGCGATGGATGATGCCGGCTACTTGCTCACCAATCACGGCAGCAGAACCAGCGTCGAAGGCGTCTTCGCCGCCGGCGATGTGCAAGACCACCGTTACCGCCAGGCCATCACCGCCGCTGGTTCGGGTTGCATGGCGGCGATGGACGCGGAAAAATTTCTTGCTGAGCATAAAAGCTAATGCTGCGCCCCTTCTCGCGGCATAATTCCGTCTGCATGGAAATGAACAATTCCATATCTCGGCTGAATGGACGCGACACCGCCTGATGCGCGCACTGCTTCTGCACCTCTCGGAAAGCAAACGCCTCGCCCCATTCATCATGCGCAATCCCGTCAGCCGCCGTGTCGCGCGGAGGTTCGTGGCCGGAGAAAACCTGGACGATGCCGTTGCAGCGGCCCGCAACGTAAACCGCGCCCGGCAGTCGGCCAGCCTCGACTTGCTCGGTGAAAACGTATCCGATGAAGCCGGCGCCCGCCGCGCTGCTCAGGGGTACATCGAGATGTTCGACCGCATCGCTCGCGAGAAGCTAGATTCCAATGTTTCGATGAAGCTGACGCAACTGGGACTCGATCTCGGCGACGCTCTCTGCGAGGAATTGGTCGAAAAGATCGTGTCGCACGCTTCCGGGCTCGGCAATTTCGTCCGCATCGATATGGAAGGCTCGGCCTATACCCAGCGCACCATTGATATCGTCAAGCACGTGCGCGCGAAACATGAGGGCGTGGGGACGGTCATGCAGGCCTACCTCTATCGCTCCGAGAAGGATATCGAGGGGCTCCTCGCTGCTGGCTGCCGCATTCGCCTCTGCAAGGGCGCTTACCAGGAGCCCCCGGACCTCGCCTTCCCGAAAAAAGAGGACGTGGACGCCAATTTCGTGAAGCTGATGAAAATTCTCCTCGCCAGCGGGATTTATCACGGCATCGCCACCCATGATCCCGCCATGCTGCGCGCCACCAGAAATTTCGTCCGCGAAAAAAATATTGGCCGCGACCGGTTCGAGTTTCAAATGCTCTACGGCATTCGGACCGACCTTCAGAAGCGGCTCATCCGCGACGGCTACCGCCTGCGCATCTACATACCCTTCGGCACCGATTGGTTTCCGTATTTCATGCGGCGCCTCGCCGAGCGCCCGGCCAACCTGGCCTTCTTCCTCCGCAATCTCCTCCCGAAATCTTCAAACGACGCTGACCACTAGGCTTCTTCCTCTCCACCGCACCGTTTGCTTGCGCTTTCTGCTCGCTGGATGCCATCCTGCCCGAGGCGAACCGACTCATAAGGGGCAGATTGCTTTCAAATCACGTGCTGACAACCGTACCTCCCGTCGAGTATCGCTTCTCCTCTACCTGCCGTACCTCCCCCGCCTCCGTTACCTCCTGTACTTCCTTTACCTCCTTTACCTCGCCCCCACCCTCGGATTCTCCCGCCTCCTGGGCTCCGTTGGCCGCTTCCCCAACCGCATTTCTAATCTACGGTACAGGGATTAGAAATCGCCGTAAGTCATTGAAAATAAAGGAGGGGAGGTGATTCTAATATACGGTAGGAGGGCCTTTCGGGGGATTGCGGGGATTAGAATTCGGCCGTCAGCGGGCTTTGGCCGCTTACGAGTCAGGACCCTCGAATCACGCCTTCCGGCAAACCGCGACCCCATCCCGCAGTGGCACAATCACGGGAAACAGCTCCGCCGACTCGTAGATCATTCGGTTGAATTGTTGGATCGCCCGCGTGCGCTCGTCCTTCGGGGGCTTCGCTGTTCGGCCCGACCACAGCACGTTGTCCGTTACGAGCAGCCCGCCGCTTCGCAAGCGCGGCATCGCCTTCCACAGCGCAGCGGGGTACTGCGGCTTATCCACGTCAATGAAGATGAGGTCGAATTCACCCGAAACAGTGTCAATCAGCTCCACCGCGTCGCCGACCAGCAGCTTAACTCGTTCCTCGACGCCCGCCCGCCGGAAATTCTTGCAAGCCAGCGCCGCGTTCGCCGAATCCCCGTCGGTGTAATAAACCTGCGCGTCCGATCCCGCGGCGCGCGCCAGCCAAATCGTCGAATAGCCAATTGCCGACCCCATCTCGAACATTCTCTTCGCGCCGGATATCTGCGCCAGAAGATAAAGCAACCGCCCGCACGCCGGGCCGATGATCGGAATGCCCTTCTGTTTCGCGTACCTCTCCATCTCCGTCAGCACCGCGTCGCGCTTCGGAAGCAACTTGTTCAGATACGCCTCGACAGGCGGATACAAAATATTTTTCATGCGTCTTCCTCTTGGAAACGGATTCGCTCTTTATCCAATCGACTCTCCGGGCTTGAGCGCATGGATTTCGAGGCTCGGCACATCGCTCGTGAGATCCCGCAGCACTTCCGGCCGCCCCACGAGCGGTGGAAACGTACCGAAATGCATCGGCACCACGTGCCGCACGTTCAGCAACCGGATCGCCAGCGCCGCTTCGCGTGGCCCCATGGTAAACAGGTCGCCGATCGGAAGCAGCGCCACATCGGGCGCATACAGTTCCCCGATGATTTTCATGTCGCCGAAGACGGCTGTGTCCCCCGCGTGATACACAGTAAATCCGCCCGGAAGACGGACAATGTAGCCACAAGCCTCGCCTCCGTAAATAATTTGGTCGCCGTCGCGAATCCCGCACGAGTGCACCGCGTTCACCATGGTGATTTCGAGCTCCCCGACTTTCTGCGTGCCCCCTTTATTCATCGCATTTGTGTTCTTTACGCCCTTCGATTCCAGCCATCCGCACGTTTCGTAGATCCCGACGACCTGCGGCTTCAGTCTCGACCCCAGTTCGACGGCATCGGCAATGTGATCGAAATGCCCGTGCGTGACGAGCATCGTATCCAGTCGCGTGATTTTCTTCAGCGCATCCGGGCACATCGGGTTCATTTGCACCCAGGGATCGATCAGGATCACATTGCCGCTGGGAGTAGTAATCTGGAACGTGGCATGACCGAACCAGGTCAGCTTATTTCCGCGCGTTTGAAGCATGAGGGGCTGCCTCCATGTGGGTGATTGGAATCGCTTGCCACTGCGGCAGGTTTCGCCGTGCCGCCTGGCTACTTTCCTGTTGTCGCCGCCGCGGGACCGGCCAGAATCATCTGGATGGCTTGCTCGAACGCCGCGCGCGACTGTTCGCCGATGAAGTGCTGCGCAATACGTCCGTCTCGCGTGTAGAAAACCGTTTCCGGCATGCTGCCCGTCCATGCTGGATTCACGCCGCGATAAAAGGCGTCGAGATCAATCCCCGGCTTTTGCCTGTAATTCGGGAAACGCGGCTGGTTCCGTGCGATAAATCGGCGGACGAGATTCATTTCCGCATTGTCGTCCATATCCACGCCGAAAACGGCAAGCCCCTGCGCCGCGTACTTTTTTTCCAGCTCCACGATCATCGGATATTCATCACGGCAGGGTTCACACCACGTCGCCCAGAAAGTGGCAAGCACCGGCTTGCCTTTGTATTTCGCGAGAACCTGGTCATAGCCGGCCAGGTCAATCAGTGGCAGCTCTGCCACCGCGCTTTTCCCGCCGGGAGACGCCGTCTTGGCGGAGTTGCTCTGCGGATTAGCGAGCAATTGGCCCGCGAAAAAAATGAGAATTACGCTTGCAATGAGCACTGCCAACGGACGTATTCTATTCATGAGAGAGTCCTTACGCCCCGGCTGCGAAGTCATTCTATCGGGGGGAGCACCGGCAGAGCAACTCAGGGTCGCGCCCCAGTATGCTTGCGCCGCGGGCTTGAATGGCGGACTCGATTGATGATATACAAATTAATTCGTGAATTGGTTTGAGGTCTGGTTTTCAGACCATTGTGGAACAGTCCTAATCCCGAGGAGGAAGTTAAATGGCTTATGTCATTGCTGAGCCCTGTATAGGAACCAAGGACACCGCCTGCGTGGATGTGTGTCCAGTGGATTGCATCCACCCCAGGAAAGATGAACCGGCTTTCGAGTCCGAAAAGCAGCTCTATATTCATCCTGAGGAGTGTATTGACTGCGGTGCCTGCGTTCCGGTTTGTCCGGTCACCGCTATTTTCGCTCTCGAAGATCTTCCGGAGAAGTGGAACAGCTTCACGGCGATCAACTCCGACTGGTACAAGAAGAAGGCCTAGCGCTTCGGCGAAAAATAGAAGTTGCAACCATGGATTTCGGCGCGACGGG
>Ga0187781_10000267_pt1 | contig 37158 bp, 30 predicted proteins | sample 0715_SJ02_MP02_2_FD_132447 | JGI IMG/M metagenome (GOLD analysis project Ga0187781, IMG submission 132447) | Tropical peat soil microbial communities from peatlands in Department of Meta, Colombia - 0715_SJ02_MP02_20_MG | ecosystem: Environmental > Terrestrial > Soil > Wetlands > Peat | place... | reverse complement strand
GGGGCGCCCAAAACCTGAGCGATCTCCGCAAGAGACAGGTCTTCTTGAAACCTCAGCAGCAAAGCCTCGCGATACAGCGGTGACAGAATCTGCAGTTGACCGGCCAGACGTATTGCGTCTTCGCTTCGAGCCGCGGCTTGGAATGGGGAAGGACCGGAGGAGGGTAACAGCAGCATTGCATCGCGATCATTTGGCAAGGAAGCTGTCTGCACCGCTTTTTGTTTTTTCCGGTGGTAATCCATTGCCAAATTGCGGGCGAGCGCGAATAGCCATGGATCAAACCGCTGCCGCCCGTTGTACTGGCTGCCCCGTTGCAGCACGCGAATCCAGGTCTCCTGCGCAAGGTCCTCAGCATAGTCTCGCCTCCCGATGAGGTATAGCAAGTAGCGCACCAGTCGACGCTGATAGCGCTCCACCAGGTCTGCAAGAAGCTCCATATCCCTTTCACGTAAGCCTCGCGCAATCTTTGCCGTTTCGGTTTCGGCTGTCGTATTCAATGTCATAGGCAGAGCCGACATATATCCTGTATACGATTAAACCGCAGCGGATTACTCAACTTTTGACCGAAAAATCACGCTAAGATTTGCCTCTGACGGATATCGGATCAATTGACGGCAAGGGCCTGACGTGTACAGTTTATTGGCAGACCCCAAATAGATAGTTGTCGAAACCAGGCGATCACAACTCACGATTCGGGTCTGGCCCAGTCTGGGTTCTGACGGAATCAGGGCCAAACGGATGTTGAGAAACGGCAGGTCGTTGCGGAGCTACAATGAACCTGCCGGGTGAAACGGAAGCGGGCACTGCGGGGACGCAACCATGCTGAGGGATAACCCGGAGGGCTCATCGAGCCGATGCTCAGCAGCGCGGGAGGTTCTTCTCCCGCGTCGCACGCTGACGGGCGGAAGTCATCGGACGATAGACCCTCATGCCTTGAAAATCCCCACCCCGGAGGGGCAGAATCTACCCTAACGGAGAACGTCGCTTCTCCATTTCACGCTGAGCCAGCACACCACCACCTACTCGTTCCTGCCGAACACGCCGTTCTCGAATTCTTACACTTATGACGCGGCTTCTAACCGGACCGGATTCACGGCTCCGGACGGGAGCACGAACACGTACACCTACGACACGCTCAACCGCCTCACGACTCTGGCAAACTCTTGGGCTGGGTCATTCGGATTCAGCTACGACGCGCTGAGCCGCCGCACGCAGATGCCGCGGCCGAACAACGTCACGACCAGCTATACCTACGACAATCTGTCCCACCTGCTCTCGGTGCTGCACAAGCTGTCCGGGAGTACCATTGACGGAGCAACATACACGGTGGATGCTGCAGGAAACAGGACGGCGAAGACGGACCAGCACGCGGGCGTGACATCGAATTACGGGTATGACTCGATTTACGAGCTGTTGAGCACCACGCAGGGGTCGAACACAACAGAGAGCTACACGTACGATGCGGTGGGCAACCGGCTAAGCTCGCTCGGGGAGTCGCCCTACAGCTACAACTCGTCGAACGAGCTGACCTCGACGCCTAACGCGACCTACACCTACGACTCGAATGGCAATACGACGAGCAAGACTGCCTCCGGGAATACGACGAATTATTCCTGGGACTACGAGAATCGGCTTGCGAGTGTGACGCTCTCAGGGACAGGCGGGACGGTGACGTTCAAGTACGATCCGTATGGTCGTCGGATTCAAAAGGTCTTCACCCAGAATTCGACCACCACAACCACAAATTACGTGTATGACGGCGCGGACACTGTCGAGGAGACCGACCAGAACGGAAACATCCTTGGCCGGTACAGCCGGACCACCAACATCGACGAGCCACTGGCGGAATCAAGATCAGGGATGACAAGTTTCTACGAGCAGGATGGATTGGGTTCAACGACCACCCTCACAAACGGGAGCGGGGCAGTTGCCAACACCTACACCTACGACTCGTTTGGGAATCTGACTGCATCTAGCGGGTCGATCGCGAATCCGATCCGATACACAGGACGTGAATTCGACACGGAAACGAGCCTTCATTACTATCGCGCCAGACACTACGATGCGACTGTCGGTAGATTCGAGTCCGAAGATCCCGTCCGGTTCGCTGGCGGCGTGAACTACTATGCTTACATAGACAACGACCCAGCAAATCTGGTCGACCCGCTCGGCCTTTTGCCCAAACCTAAGGACTTCCGTTGGCGGCCGTGCAACACAAAAGAATGGGCGTATTGCATCGAGTTTTGCGCTAAGCAGGGCCGAACCCTTATAAGTTGCGCTGTCTCTCAGACGAAACGAATAAAGAGCCTGAAGCTGGGACCTCGTTGGTATGATAGCGTCGGTGATCCAAGCTGCAATTGTGAGGATCCCGACAAGTCGTGCGAGCAGCTTCCGAAAATCGACATGAAGTACATGCACCCAACGGCATTCGACCTATGGGTTTCGTTCAGCATGTTTCCAATCGAATAGATGGCGGACGCGTCGACGAGGAGTCGCAGCAATCTAGCGTTCTCGATAGTCGCTGTTGCTAAGCAAGGGCGGGTTGTGCGATTCAAAGCGCGAGACTTGGAGCCCCATGCCGAGCCGATAACGGCAGACCGCCTGTGTGAAGGTAATGTGTATTTTTCTGTCCAGTACGCTGATCCGACACTGCTTGTTCCCATTGTGCAACCTATAGTGTTCATCGGCAGAAATCTCGAAGACGGTGACGTTGATCTGCTTTATTTTCAGGGTTACGAATCATTTGCAAGCGGCATTCGATTTGTGGAAGCCTCGAAAGGCGAGTTAGCCGACTTCGACGCGCGGGGCCCCGAGGATTTGAATCATATTTTCGACTTCGATCATGCACTAGACGAGTTGATGAGATGTTCCCTCAGACGGCGGAGGTAAGCTCCTGCCGACGGCGGGTGGCGCAGCACTGATTCTCTCGTGCTTCAGCTTTTGACCTTTGGGTGGCGCATCTGCCACACTCTTTCGCTTGGCTTTCGCTATGGGGAAAATTCGGGGGACTCCATGCATGCGGAGCCACATTCTCGTACATCGTCCCACTACCAAATATTTTTCTAACTCGTTTGTTTTCAAAATTAAGATTGAGAAGGAAGGACTTCCAAGAGGTGGCGCGCCTGCCTTGGGCGCAGGAGGTCTGGAGTTCAAATCTCCACGCCCCGACCACTAACTCACTGAAGTAACTGTGTTTCTTCCTGCGCCGTATTTCCAGATTCGTCCAACTTGGGAACATTTGGGAACAATTGGCTCTCAAGCAACATTACGGCTTCTCTCTGGGCGCTCACACTGGCGTGAGTGTAGATTTCCAGCGTCGTCGCCATGTGCGAATGCCCGAGTTGAGCTTGCGCGACTTTCAATGGTGTTCCTTGCGTGTGCAGCAGTGTGCCGTGCGTGTGGCGAAGCGTGTGCCAGTCAATGCGCGGCAAACCAGCCCTCTTGCATGCGGAGCGCAATGACTTCTTTCTGAGATTGTCCGCCGCAAGTGGACCGCCCTGGCGCGTAGCGAAGACCAGAGCGCTCGGAGAGTGATCTACCGAACGAGAATAATGCGCTTTCAGCTCGCGCACGACTGCTTGAGCCAACGGAACCTCACGTCTGCTAGCGCGGGTCTTTGGTGATCCGAAGTGACCTTTGTAGCAGGTTTCCGCCACGAGCAAAGTTCCTTTGATGAAGTCAATGCGTCCCCACCGCAACGCAAGAATTTCGCCAATCCGCAAACCTGTCAATGTTGCTAGCAGGATGATTGTGCGGGCTGGCTCCTTGCTCGCTGCGATAAGGCTTCTGACTTGATCTGCCGCGAGAAATCTGTGCGGGCGCTTAAGCGTCCTCTCGGGCATTTTCACACCGCGGACTGGATTGCTCAGAACGGAATCCCAGTTCACGGCTGTTCCCATCACTTTGCTCAGGAGATGACGCAGATGGTTTGTGGTCTCCCATGCGAACCCTTGCTTAAGCTTCTCCAGAAGATACTACTGGATCTCGACCCTGGAGATGTCACACAGGCGATGGTCACCAAACCCTGGAATCAAGTGCTTGCGTAGCAGAAGTGAGTAAATTTCCTGCGTAGCGAACTTGAGTGTCGGCAGCACACCCGGCTCGAAATAGTCCGTAACGAACTTAGAAAACAAGATCGTTGCTTCCGGGAGGTACTGCCCTTGGTTAACAGCGTTGAGGCGAGCGTCCAGAAGTCTGCGGGCTTCACGTCGGCCTGCGATCTCGCTCACAGGCCCGAGCACAAGAGAGCGCATTACCCGGCCGGTCGATCCGTCCGCGAGTATCACGTTTTCTCTCCAGCGTCCAACCCAGACTTTCCTACGCTTGCCGCGAATAAACAGACAACCATTCTGATACTGGCAACGAGCCATCTTTTCCCTCTCTCTCGAGTGGTTGGCCCGTCTGCCTTTTCCTATGTCGCTCCTCAGTGTACCGCGCGCGTCAAGAAGCATGCGAGTCTCGCCGTTGGGATTCGACCCACGCCAACACTTCGTCCTGCCGAAAACGCCAGTATTTTCCAAGCCGGTAACCGGGTATTCGCTCCAAGGTTCGTCTTCGCGCGCGTCCGTAGACCCAAGACACAGGTACCTGCAACAAATCGGCTACTTCGTGAACCGTCAGAAGGTGGTTTTCGTGTCGTTCTTTCCCCACTGTGGCCGCGTGTGGTGACGCGGCATGCAGTTCATCTTGGAGGCCGGCCGTTGAACGGTCGCTCTGAAAGAAGCTGCGTTGTGTTTCTGGAGCTTCTTCGTCAATGCAAAACGGATTAGAGGCGGTATCTGTTGAAAGGCGCGGGGCATGCCGTCGTGAGGACGCTGTGTTCTCGCGCGCGCCGAGTTGGGTTGGACGAAACTTCATGGGTGTTAAGGCGTCCTGGTGAGGACTTCTCCTTGGATCGGCTGATGGTTGTCGTCGCGGCTTTGCTGCTCCAGCCAGTGCTTGAACTCCTCGACCTTCTTGAACAGAAGCTTGAGGGCCTCGCTCACAACGTAGGCTTGGTTCCCGCCGATGAACTTGGCGTACTTATGTAGGCTGACCCGATCAGGATCGCTCGCAATCCGGCCGCAGGCGAGGCGAACTTGGGATTTGCTTCTTAGAACAAGGACTTCGTGCCGAACGGGTCGCTCGGACGGGAAACTGGCCGACCTCGCATTTCGTGAATTAGTTTACACTGCTGGGCGCAAGGCCACCAAAAATGTGAAACTGCGCCAGATCGGCCCGGCAGAAGTCAACCGGGTGTACAATGCCGTCTGTCTGGGGACCCAGAGTGGAAATCCTGGATAAGTTGTCCCTGTCCACCGGGGTCGACGAACCTGTTGTGGCGTCGGTTTGATCTGGGCTGTTGTTCCGGCCCCTGCGCCGATTGCCCCCGTGAGAAGAGGGCAGCACATGGAAGCCCGAATCCTCAATGAATTTCGCGCCATTGTGGGCGCTCCGGGTCTGATCACAGAAGCCGAGGAACTTAGCACCTACGAGTGCGACGGCCTCACCATGTTCCGGGTCCTACCGCTGGCGGTACTGCTGCCTGCTTCCACCGAACAAGTGCAGGCGATCGTGCGCGTGTGCCATCGGGAAAAGATCCCATTCGTGGCCCGTGGGTCGGGTACAGGACTGAGCGGGGGAGCGTTGCCGGTGGCCAACGGCATCGTGATCAGCCTGGCGCGCATGAACCGCATCCTGGAAGTGGATCTGCCCAATCAGAGAGTGGTTGTCGAGCCCGGGGTGATGAACTTGAGCGTGACTGCGCGGGTGGCGCCAGACGGGTATTTCTACGCCCCCGATCCTTCCTCGCAACAGGTCTGCTCCATCGGCGGCAACGTTGCGGAAAACGCCGGCGGCGCTCATTGCCTGAAGTACGGTTTCACCACCACCCACGTTCTGGGCATGGAAGTCGTGCTCCCGGATGGCTCGCTCGTCCATCTTGGCGACCAGACCGTGGACCGTCCCGGCTACGACCTGCTAGGAGTGTTCGTCGGATCGGAAGGCACGCTCGGCATCGCCACCAAAGTCATTCTCCGCATTGTGAAAAAACCGGAAGTCATTCAGGTGCTGCTGGCAGCCTTCAACTCAACCAACGAAGCGGGCGCGGCAGTGAGCGGCATCATCGCTGCGGGCATGCTGCCGGCGGCCATCGAGATGATGGACAACTTGGCCATCCAGGCCGCGGAGGCCGCGGTGCACGCCAACTATCCCAATTGCGGCGGGCTGTTGCTGGTCGAGCTCGACGGCCCAGCTCCCGAGGTCGAGACCCTGATGGAAGAGGTGGCCGACGTTTGCACCAAGTGCGGCGCCTGGGAGATCCATGTGGCCGAGTCCGATGCTGAACGCGCTCGGGTCTGGACGGGACGCAAGGCCGCCTTCGCCGCCGTCGGGCGCATCTCGCCGGCTTACATCGTGCAAGACGGGGTGATCCCTCGGACCGCATTGCCTCATGTCATGAGCGAGATCGTGCGGCTCAGCTCGGAGGTCGGCCTGAGAGTGGCCAACGTCTTCCATGCTGGTGACGGCAACCTGCATCCCCTTGTCCTCTACGACGACAGCGTGCCCGGGCAGGATGAGCTGGCCGGAAAGTTGGCCAGCGACATCCTGCGGCTGTGCATCAAGGCCGGTGGCTCCATCACCGGGGAACACGGCGTCGGGGAAGAAAAGAAATTGTTCATGGCCGAGATGTACGCCGAGCCCGACTTGGAGACCATGCAACTGGTGCGCTGTGCCTTCGATCCTGAGAACCTCTCCAATCCCAGTAAGGTATTTCCCCGGCCCCGGCTATGCGGAGAAACCCCGGGGGTCTACGAACCGCACCCGTTGGAAGTCGCGGGCGTGGCGCAACGTTTCTAGAACGGGAGAAACAGTCGTGCCAGACCCAACCGGTGTTATGACCCAAGTCTCGTGGCCGGAACTGGCCGAAATCGTCGGGAAGGAACATCTCCGCGCGGCCACCGTCGCGGATGCTATCGAAGGCGTGCAACCGCAGATGGTCGCCGAGCCTGGCAGTGCCGAAGACTTGGCGCGCGCGCTGCGCTGGGCCCATAGCGCCCGCCTGAAGGTCGCGCCGCGGGGCGGAGGCACCAAATTGTGCTGGGGAAATCCGCCGGCCGCTTGCGATCTGGTGCTCTCGAGCGCGCGACTGAACTGCGTCCTCGAACATGCCTGGGCCGACATGACAGTCATCGTCGAAGCTGGTTGTCGTTTCGCCGACTTGCAGAAGACGCTCGCTGAGCACGGGCAGCGGCTGGCCCTCGATCCGCTGTGGCCGGAGCGGGCCACCATCGGCGGCATCCTCTCGACTAACGACAGCGGCACGCTGCGCGTGCGCTACGGCTCCCTGCGCGACCTCATCATTGGCATCACCGTTGCTCTGCCCGATGGCACGTTAGCCAAGAGCGGCGGCAAAGTGGTCAAAAACGTTGCCGGCTACGATCTGCCAAAACTTTTCACTGGCGCACTGGGGACGCTGGGCGTGATCGTGCAAGCAATCTTTCGTCTTCATCCCTTACCCCGGGAAAGCCGCAGCCTGAGCTTCAGCGGCACGCCCCAATCGCTCAACCAATTGCTGCTTGCAATCCTGGCTTCCAAGCTGACATTCACCGGCTTGCAACTGCGGGCGGCGTCGGGAGGTGCACAGCTCGATGTTCGGTTCGACGGCACAGCGGCCGGCATCCAGACCCAGGTCAAGCAAGTTCAGCAGATTGCTGCACCAATGGCTGCTGCAGGTGCGCCCACGAACGCTTGGACCTCACATCACATCATCTGGGAAGGCGCGACTCCAGCGTTGGTGGCAAAGTTGAGTGTGCTCCCCACGAAGTTCGCAGCGGTATGCGCGCTGATCGAGCGCGCGGCCGAGGCGGAGGCGCTGACGTGGAAGGTAGTTGTGCAGAGTGTGGGTGCCGGTTACGCGCGCTTGGAAGGCAACGAGCGAGCACTGCGCACGGCGCTGCTGACCCTGCGCGACAAGCTGATGAAGATGGGTGGCACGATTGTCGCGTTCGGCTGCCCGGTCGCGGTCAAGCACGGCCTCGATGTCTGGGGACCGCCCTCGGATGCGCAGCCGCTCATGGTGCGCATCAAACAGCGCTTCGATCCCGACGGGACTCTGAACCCGGGACGCTTTTTAGGGGGGATCTAATGGCCACCGCCGAAACAACCAACCCCGCAGCGATTTTCGACGAACACAATCCGCCGGCGGCGGAACTGTACAAGAAGTGCGTTCATTGTGGCTTTTGCCTGCCCACCTGCCCCACCTATGCGCTGTGGGGCGAAGAGATGGACTCGCCCCGCGGCCGCATCTACCTGATGAAGCTGGGCGCTGAAGGCAAAGCCAGGCTCACGGACAACTACGTCCAGCATTTCGACCGGTGCCTGGGCTGTATGGCCTGCATGACCGCCTGCCCTTCCGGCGTGAAGTACGACCGGCTGATCGAAGCCACGCGCGCCCAACTCCAGCGACAATACCGGCGCTCACTCGGCGAATTCATCCACCGCCAGTGGATGCTCAATCTGTTGCCGTATCCCGAACGATTCCGGGCGGCATTGTGGCCAGCGTGGGCGTACCAGGTTTCAGGATTGCGCACGTTTGTGCGAAGCACTGGCCTACTAAAGCTGCTTCCGCGCAAGCTGCGCTCAATCGAGGCCTTGCTGCCGACGATCACGCTCGGGGAGATGCGCGACAATCTGCCGGAGCGGGTTCCCGCGCAAGGCGGGGTGCGGAAGCGCGTCGGCCTTCTGACTGGGTGCGTGCAGCGTGTGTTATTCTCCGGTGTGAACGCGGCTACGGCGCGTGTGCTGGCTGCCGAAGGATGCGAGGTTATCATCCCGCGCGAGCAAGGTTGCTGCGGCGCTCTCACGGTCCATGCCGGCCTGGAAGAGCAGGCCCTCGATTTCGCGCGCCACCTCATCGGCGTCTTCGAAAGCGCCGGCATCGACACTATTGTAATCAACGCTGCCGGTTGCGGCTCCACCATGAAGGAGTACGGCTACCTGCTGCACAATGATCCGCAGTACGCCGAACGCGCCAAGGCTTTCGCCGCCAAGTGCAAGGACATCTCCGAAGTGTTGGCTGAGCTGGAGCCGCGCGCCGTGCGGCATCCGTTGCCCCTGCGCATCGCCTACCACGATTCCTGCCACCTCCAGCACGCGCAGGGCATCCGCGCGCAGCCTCGACAGGTCCTCAAAACCATCCCCAAGCTGGAGCTGCTCGAGATTCCCGACGCTGCCATCTGTTGCGGCTCCGCCGGGATCTACAACCTGGTGCAACCCGACACGGCCTCCCAGCTTGGCGACATGAAGGTGAAGAACTGCCTTTTAAGCAACCCCGACCTCGTGGTCTCCGCCAATCCCGGCTGTCTGGTGCAGATCTCCTCCGGCCTGAAGCGCGCGGGGAAGCGAGTGCCCGTGCTCCACATGATCGAGCTGATGGACGCTGCCATCCAGGGCACGCCGGCCTCAGAGCTGCAAGCGCGGGGATGAAAGACGCGGACCGATGCAGGTCGCACGGAAAGCGTGGCGCGACTTTCTAGCACATTCTTTGAGGCATCGGCCCCGTTGTAGGGCTTGGCTCCCCCGAGGGAGAGCCGAAAATGCTTGCGGGCGCGCTCATGCCGCTTGGCTCACTTCCAACGAGCGATTCATGTCCAGATAGTGCCGAGTTCCCCATTTCGGGCCCCCGACGTGGCGCAGGCGCGCCAACAGTGCCTTGTGTGCAACCCGGGAGATGCTTGAGATCAACATTCGAAAAGGCGACAGGTTTTTCTGATCACGCCCAGTGAGGCTCGTGTGTCTCAGTTTCGCAAGGACATTCTCTCCGACCGGTGGGTGATTGTGGCAGAGGCCGATGCTCTACGGCCGACGGATTTGCATTTTCACAAATTCACGAGACACGCCAAGCTCTGCCCATTCTGCGAAACCAATGAGGCTTCGACACCTCCAGAGATCTTTGCCATCCGGTCCCCCGGCTCGCTTGCCAACCGACCGGGGTGGTTCGTGCGGGTAGTGCCCAATTCTCAACCGAGGCTGAGGATTGAAGGGGATTTGGAGCGGAGCTCCGAAGGGCTTTACGATTTGATGAGGGGCATCGGTGCGCATGAGATCATAGTGGAGACGCCCCGACACGACCGGAGCCTGCATGAGTTGGAAATCCCGGAAGTCTCATATGTCCTCCAGGCCTACGCAGCTAGGATCCGTGACCTGGAACAGGACCCACGGATGCGCTATATCCTCATCTTCAAGAACCACGGCGAGGAAGCCGGTGCCCATAGTATCAGTCATTCGATTTCACGCTTGATGGGACTACCTGCGACACCGATGGCAATCAAGAACAAGCTAATCGTTGCTCGCCGTTACTATGCCGAGAAGGAGCGCTGCATCTTTTGCGATGTGATCCGACAGGAGCTAACGGATAAGCGCTTAATAGCCGTGAATCAGGATTTTGTGGCATTTGCACCATATGCCTCACGCATTCCCTTCGAAATTGCCGTGTATCCGAAGTTTCACAGCAGCGCGTTCAGTGAGATCAACCCCACACAGAATGAGAACCTGGCACGGGTCCTGCGCGACGTCTTGCAGAAGCTGGACCAGACCCTGGGAGGTCCGCCCTACAACTTGACCCTACAGGACCGGCCGCGCCTTTACCAGAGACCGGGCTACTGGGAGACCATCGGAGAGGACTTTCACTGGCACATTGAAATCCTGCCGCAGATCTGTAGATTGACCGGATTTGAGTGGGCATCTGGGATGTTCTATAACGGGGTGCCTCCAGAGGTGGCGGCCCGATGCCTTTCGTTGCAGAGGTTTTTACCAGGATCAATTCCAAGTTGACGGCAGCAAGCACATCGACCCGTGAGTTTCTGCCGAGCAGTGTTCGGAGTTAAACGTTTCTTCCACTTATTGAGCTAAAAGCACTGCCCGCCTCTGTTATCTGGCTTACCCCGCGGTGCGCGCCAGAACAGTTTCGTCTCCAGACAGTAGATGCAGAGTTCGAGAACCGCTTTCTAGACTAGCCTGCAGGCACTGCTGAAAACCTGCAGCGGCTTTTCGGCACAGTTGCCCACCCCGCCATCGCATCCGGCTAACAAGCGAGCGACGCGAGTTGATTGAGCGCGATTCCTGCAGTTCGGTCAGCCTGTAGCAACCCCAAACATGTCTTGGCACCGCGATGGAGGCGGCTCCGGCACGGTAGGAGTCATGCAGACCGAAGGGGGCGAGTTCCCGCCACTAGGCGGCGGGCTTAAGAACGGTGCAAACCGAAGCACAGATGGGCCCGCCAATGTTGAACGTTGCGGCAACGCGCGCGTTCTTCACTTGCACCTGGGCCGGCGCTTTGCCTTGTAATTGCCACGCCGACCAGCCAATCATCGCAACGCCAGTAGCGCCGATAGGATGGCCCTTAGCGATGAGCCCGCCGGAGGTGTTGATGCCGCACTCTCCATCCGGCCGCGCTTTGCCACCCACCCAGTACTGCGCGCCGCGGCCAGGAGCGGCCTTGCCCAAAACTTCTGCACCGATTGCACCCATCACGGAGAAGCAATCGTGTACTTCGGCCACATTCACGTCCGCGGGCTTGAGACCTGCCATTTCGTAAGCGCGCTGCATGGCTCGGTAAGCGCCTGCCGGACGCAACACGTCGCGGCCAGCCTTTTTGAGAGGATCAGTGGCCTCCCCGTAGCCGGCAATTTCAACGCAGTCAGCCTTCTTGACGCCCAGTTTCGATAAACCTGCCTCGGTTGCCAAAATCAAGGCTGCATAGCCGTCGGTGATCTGGGAGCAGTCGTAGGTCTTCATAGGCAGACCCTCGACGAGATAGCGATTGTTTCCCTCGATCTTCATCGCCTGTTCGAGCGTGATCTGCACCTTGTTCATTTGCGCGTACGGGTTGTGCTTTGCATTCGCATATTCCTGTACGGCGATCTCAGCCAGATCTTCTTCCCGCACGCGGTGCACTTTGAGATAGCAGTCCATCACCTCGGCAAAGAGGTGCGGGAATACGAAGACTTTCCCTTCGCGTTCCTCCGGGTGCGAAAAGTAGCCGAGCACCTCGCCAATCAGCTTGCCATCCATCTTGCCTTCGGCGTCCCGCATCTTCTCGTAACCCACAGCGATGCCGACGTCTCCCCATCCGCACTGCATCTTCTGAATGGTGGACAAGAAAGCTACGCCCCCGGACGCGCAGGCATTCTCAACGGAGTCCAGTGGCTTGCCTTCGAGGCCTGGCACGGCGGCCATAAGCCCGGCGAGCAAGCCCTGCCGGTTGAGAGAAATGTGGCAAGTAGCGCCGATGGAACCCACATCGATAGCGGAGGGCTCGACGCTGATCTCGCGGCAAGCACCGGTAATGGCGTTGCGGACAATTTCCGGGACTGACATCCCCATAAGTTTTCCGAATTTTGATTGGTGGTAAGAAGCGATATAAATGGGTTTCATATGTCCCTCACTGGACACCGATCGCTTTCACAGATCTCTCAATGAGCCGAGTTCCGATGCTGCCGCCCAATGGCCACGATAGCACACGACTGACCTGACGCGCACTGTAGCGTAATCCCACCATCCACGACCAGCTCCACGCCCGTGATGTATTTTGATTCGTCGGACGCAAGGAACAGAGCGGCATAGGCGACATCCCAGGCGTCGCCCATCCTGCCCATTGGGCACTGCGCATCACGGATCCTGAACATTTCCTCCACATCGCCGCCGGCATACGTCTCAGCGAGCGACTTTTCGACCATCGGCGTGCGCATCAAACTGGGAAGAATGCTGTTGCAGCGGATACCCTTGCGTGCGTACTGAAGTGCGACGATTCGCGTGAATTGGTTAATGGCTGCCTTGCTTGCGCTGTAGGAAATGTAGGGAACTCCAAGCCAGCGGAGAGAGGCAATCGAAGAAATGTTTATGATCACGCCTTTTCCTTGTTTTTCCATTAGTGGAAGCACATACTTGCAGGTCAAAAAGTTGCTTTTCAGATTAACCGCGAGAACGCGATCCCACTCCTCTTCACTTTGCTCGACGGGTCCCCCAACGCTGAGAATACCGACATTGTTGTGCAGGATATCGATTCGGCCGTATTTTTCGACGCACGCATCCACCGTCGCGCGGACCGCATTTGAATCGGAGACATCCGCCTGCCGCGCCTCTGCAACTCCGTTTTCGGCGCGAATGATGTCGCGGGTTTCCTCTCCGGCGGCTAGCGAGATATCCACACAGAACACCCTCGCGCCCTCACGAGCAAAGAGCACGGCAGTGGCCTTACCGTTGCCCCAGCCAGGACCAACCGAGCCGGCGCCGGTCACGACGGCCACTCGATCCTTCAGTCTGTCGCCCATGGAAGTCAGCGCCCTTTTTCAGAATTTGAATGCATCCGCTGCAATCGTTCTGCGTCGAGTCGGCGCAACTCGGTCTTTAGGAGTTTTCCGTAGTTGTTTTTGGGCAACTCCTCAACGAAGCAGTAGTCCCGAGGCCGTTTGTACCGAGCAATGTGCTCCAGGCACCTTTTGTCGAGCACTGCAGCGTCGATTACCACCCCAGAACGTGCAACGACGTAAGCTACAGGGATCTCGCCCCACTCAGGGTCGGGCCGGGCGATCACCGATACCTCGGCAACGTCAGGGTGTCCGAGCAGGACTTCTTCGACCTCGCGCGGGTAGATGTTGGAGCCACCCGAAATGATCAAATCCTTCGAGCGGTCTTTAAGCGTCAGAAAACCATCCTCATCAAAGACACCCACATCACCAGTGTGGAGCCAGCCACCGCGGAGCGTCAAGGCAGACGCCTCCGGGTTCTCCCAGTAACCGGCCATTTCAGAAGTCAAACTTAAAGCCGAGCCCACTGGTTGGCGGCGGCTGACGAGGAAGCGTGCGCGGTCCCACCATTCCACGGCCTCGGCTGCATCGACGTCAGATGCATCCGCGACCACTCTCGAAAGATTCCCTTGGATTCTTCCGCGTAGATCTCTGCTTCGCTTCCCTTAGAAATTAAGCTTCAGCGCAAACTGGATCACACGCGGGCCCGTGCTGGTCGCCGTGATCTTACCCACATCCGTCGAAGCAAGATTGTTGCCCAAACTATTGAAGAAACCCGGATTTAGGAAGCTTACCTGGTTGAAAGCGTTGAAGAGCTCCGTGCGGAACTCAAGTTTGAATCGTTCTGTGATCGGGAAAAACTTGATGATGGAAATGTCCACGTTCTTTTGATTGGGTCCCTGAATGATGTTCCGGCCGGTGTCCCCAAAATCGCCGAGGGCCGTTGCGGGGACGAAGCAAGCGACATTGAAGTATTCGTTCAGCTTGCTCTGCACGCTTCCACCGATGCGCGGATCGCAATTCGGGGTGGCGGGATTGAAATCCGCACGGGCCTGAACGAAGGCGGTGGCATTCGTCAACACCGAAAAAGGCGTGCCGCTTTGGACGACAAAGATAGTGGCGAGTTCCCAGCCGTTTGCGGCTTGGCGGGCGAACGCAGAATCTCCCTTGTAAAACGTAGGCAGGTCGTAGATCCCGCTGAAAACCAGGCGATGGCGGCGATCGAAATCCGAGCTCGCGTGGTTTTTCAGGTCCACCTGATTGCCTGGGACAACCGTTATGTCGCTGGTTCCAGTCGGGTCGCCGGAGTAATCGTCCAGAGAATGTCCGTAAGTGTAGGCGGCCAGGAACTGGAGTCCGTGGGAAAACTGCTTGGTCACCCCAGCTTGCAGAGAGTTGTAGTTGGAATTCCCCGAGCTTTCCACGGCGTGCACGCCGAATCCTTGCACGGCCAAGCTGGAAAGGCCGTAGCTGAGCGGACCCGGCAACCCCGGCGGCGTGGTGCCAATTTGCTGGTTGAAATCTACCAGGCGGTACTCTTTTCGTCCCACCGAACCGACATAGCTTAGATCCAGCATCCAGCTCCGCGCGAATTCGTATTGGATTCCCAGGCTGTACTGCTGGATGAAGGGGGTACGGAAGTCGTGAATATCCGGATAGATCCCGGTTGCCGGAATCACGGCCACGCCTCCAACAACCGCAGCGGGCAGAAGCGCCGGCGGGCCGGCGCCGAACGGGAAGATGGCAGGATTATTGAATGATAGTGGGAAAGCGCTCGGCGGCGGAACCGCGACGAAGGGGAAGCTGATCGGGGGCCCCGAGGCTTGCGCCAGCGTAAAGTAAGGGAAATTCAGAAGCTGGTTATTGAGCAGCCGAGCATTCGAGCGGTCGTAGTAAATCCCGTACCCACCGCGCACCACAAAACGGTTCGATGAGGCCAACGGCTGCCAGGCAAATCCCAGCCGCGGGGCAAAGTTGGTTCGATCCGGCGGAACGAGCGAGGATTGAATTTCGGGTACGCCGGGCAGCGGAGTTTCCGCATTGCTCGCCTGCACGAACCCGCCGGTCACAGCCACGGTTCCCGCAGGGAAGGGCGGCGCCGGAAGCGGAACGGTCGCAACCCGGGTCGGGTCAAACCCGACATATCTTCCCTGGGCCTCCGTGAATGAGCCGAAAAAGTCGTACCGCAGTCCGAGCGTGAGGGTGAGCCGGTCCGTCAGCCGCCACTCGTCGTTCACAAATCCGGCCCAATCCTGCGCGCGATTATCCCGGTTGTTTACCCCCGAGCCGATCACCGTGAGGCTCGTAAGCGGAATGTCGGTTGGCGCGAAGGCGCCGAGGAAATCTCCAAAAGGATCCCCCGAAAGGCCCAGGAAGAAAATCTGGCCCCGGTTGTACAGGTTGAATGTGAAATTGATGTCGTGATGTTTGTACTCCGCGCCGAACTTGAGATTGTGGCGCCCTTTTTGCCAGCTCAGCGTATCGCCGACGGTGTACGTTTTCTCGATTCCGAAATTGTCGGAAAAGGGGCTTGCGCCCAAGTCAAAATCATTGAACACGGAAATCTCCGGCATTCCCGGAAACAACTTTTGAAGCGGCGTAGTGATGCCCAGCTGGGCGGCCGTAAACGGCTCCTGCGGATGGGAGGCGGTCGAAATGGAGCTGTAGCCGAACCGAAAATCGTTGAGCAGGCTGGAGCTGATTACGTGCGTATCGGTCACCGACACCAGCCGGTCATTGAAATTGACGTTGGCGCCAAACCCGGGAACCGGAAGTGGGTTCGTGAGCCCGAACAGATTGAACAGGGCCTGCGTCTCCGGATTGTCCGCCCAGAAAAATTTCGCCGAGAGACGATTCTTGGCTGAAAATTGATAATCCAGATTGGTATTGAATTGGTCTTCCTGGTATTTGGATATGCCGACCACGGGAGCCGCCACAGTGTTCACGCGAGTGCCTGGATTCGCAATCGGATGGGGCGCCGAAGGAATTATGAAATTGCCGTTCGCCAGGGTCGCTTTCAAAAGCGTGTCGGCCGTGGGATTGGAGGCGACCAGGCAGCCAAGATTGGGCAGCGCCGCGCAGGCAGGTGCTCCATAGGCTTTCGCAAGATTGTCGAGAGTCTGCTCGGAACGGTCGTTGGAGAGGTCGGCGGGAACAAACGCGGTGCCGATCGAGTTCGTCAGCGATGTTCCGTTCGTCTCCCGGGTTCCTTGGTAGGAAATGAAAAGCCACAGGCGATCCTTCGAAAGCGGGCCACCGAGGGTTCCCCCGAACTGATTGCGCTTGTACGGCGGCCGCGGCACGCCCCCTGCATTTAGGAAGAAATTGTTCGCGTTGAGCGCGTCGTTTCGCAGAAACTCGTAAAGGTTTCCGTGGAATTGGTTGGTTCCGGATTTGGTGACGGCGGCCACGATCCCGCCGGCCACGCGGCCCTGGGAAGCGTCATATTGGCTCGTCTGGACGATGAATTCCTGCAGGGAATCCGCGGCCGGCACCGCCAGATTCGGCAACGACCCTGTGCCGATGGAGTTCGCGTCAACGCCGTTGATGATCACCGAATTCGATGTTGCCCGCACTCCATCCACGTAAATCGGTGCCGCCCCCCGGCCCAGCTCCGAAGAGTTCTGCACGGGGCCGGAAGTGCCTGGAGTCAGCGTCAGCAGTTGCTGGAAATTGCGCGTCGGCAAAGGGAGTTGGCGGATCTGATCTTGCTCAATCACGGTGCCGCGCGCGGCATTCTCGGTGTCCACTAGCGGGGGAGCAGCTTTGACTTCGATCGAAGCGCTCTGGGCAGCCAGTTTCAGGCGAATGTCGAGATTGGTTGTCTCCGTGATCCGGACGATGACGTTTTCGGCAATGGCCTTGCTGAAGCCGACTTTCTCCACTTCCAGACGATATGCGCCGGGCGCGAGCAGCGGAAGGGCATAGTGGCCGGTAGCACCGCTTGAGGTACTGCGCTCAAGGCCGGCCTCGCTTGATACCTTGATTTCAGCAGCACCCACGCCTGCCCCTTGGGGATCCAGGATGACCCCAGAGATTTGTCCTGTGGTGGGCGTTTGCCCGCGCGCCGGAGTCGAAAACCACAAGAAGCTTCCCAAAATGAAAGCCGCAATCGCTGATTGAACCTGCATACTCTTCCTCCTTAGCCCCTACTGGCACGTCACCGGCTCGATCGGACCCGTCCTCCCGTATAGAGAAGAACGAGCTGATTGATTGCCTCCTCGTCGTCCATTACCAGGTGTCGTTTGGCCCCAAAGAGTTCCTCCACCAAAAAATACGTGAAGAATTGCAAATAGATAGCGATATAGGCGAGGGAGGGCTCCACTCCCGGAGGGAAATTGACCTTGGACCTGCGGATGACGGCATTGGCATACATCCGCAGGCCTCCCGCAATTTCACGAAAACTGTGGATGAAATGTTTGTGCCGGAATTCCACCACGTCGATGTACATCAGTCGCCAGTAGTCCAGGTTTTCGCGCACAACCCGGCCGATAGCTATTCCTAATTTCCTCAAGGACTCCGGATCGAGTGTCTCCATCAGGGGAATGAGTTCTCTTTGACGCATGGCCTCCATCTTGCGGCCCAGGTCCTGGACAAGATCTACGAAGATGTCCTCTTTTGTGTCGTAGTAGATGTACAGCTTGCCCATGGATACGCCCGCTTTCTTGGCAATTTCACGGACGGTGGTGCCGTGGAACCCTTTGCGGGTGAAAAGCTGCAAGGCGGCCCGCTCAATGCGGAGCTTGTTCTTTCTGATCGTTCGGTGCAGCAGCCTCGGCATTTCCGACGGCATCCGCCCGGGTTAGCCCTGAGCCTTCGAGCAAAGCGGGCGCTCGTTTTGTATATTTTAGAATGGCGGCGTGTCAATCAAAATTTATGAATTACGGCGCGCGGCGGCACTGCGACCCGGCGCCCTCAGCCGCGGGGAATAATTGGCAAGGTGATGTGCGACGGTTGATCCGAGTTATGGTAGACCGTTTGTCTCGCGGGCAGCAGTTCCGAATTGTCGGCCACAACGCGGCCGGTGTTCGGGTTGCGGTCGAACCGCGGGAAATTGCTACTACTGACCTGGACACGTATCCGATGGCCGGATTTGAAGACATTGCTGGTGGTTTGGAGGTCGATCCTATATTCGTAGCTTTGCCCTGGCTCTAGCAGCTTGCCCTTATCCGTACCTTCGCGGTACCGGGCGCGGATTATTCCATCGGCCAAATTGTAGGCGCGGCCGTCGGGATACACGTCCACGAGCTTGGCGGTCCAATCAGTGTCCGTTGCGCTGGTGGCGGCAAACAAGGTTACCGTGATCGGTCCGGTCACCTCCACATCCCGTTCCAAGGGGTTTGTCGTATAGACCAGAACATCCTCGCGCGACTCTATTCGGCTCTGTTCTTTCGGGCCGGCATTAGCAGCAGTCGATACACCAGGCATCAAGGAGGCGCCCCCCGCAGTAGGCACAGGATTATGCGGGTCATAGTGAAAGACATCGGGCTGCTCGTCCGCGGCTGGCAGCGCGGGGCTGAGGCGCCCCCCACCGGCAACAGAGTTGGCATTGCTGGCGCTATGGAAGTAGAAGTTTGTCCACTCCGTACGGGCTAGTGGCCATTCGTGTTCGTTGCGCCAAGCATTGTCTCCCATTATGAACAGTTTGATCGAGGGCTCATTTCGAATTCCGTTGTCTTGGCCTTTTAACCAGCAATCAAACCAACGTAGGTGCAGGGCGGTGATGTCGAGAGCTGCCAGCGTGGCGCTGACACCGAAATAGAGGTCGCCGATGGCATCGTCGCTTACCGCGTGTGCCCATGGCCCCACGATTAGCTTCTGTCCCTTCCGGGCCTCCTCATCGCCGGCGTGCCCGGGCATGGCGTTGAAGATTTTCGGCACGGTTCCGCTGTACAGGTCGAACCAGCCACCGACGCTACACGCAGGCACGTATATCTGGGAAGCGTGTCGGGACACGCGCCACCGTTCCCAATATTCCCCGTCGTCCGGGTGGCTCAGCCAGTCGTCATAGTAGGGAGCTAGGTCGCCAAGAAAACTATGCGTCCCCCGTAACGGGAGCTGATCGTAGGCTTGGGGCATGGAGTCAATTGCCCTCTTGAGTGCGCCAATCATTGAAATTACGTTTTGGCCTGCCGCCGCCCTTCGCAGCAGCTCACCCGGCGCGAGAATCACCGCTGCCCAGTAAAGTGCCAGCCCAAGCTGGAATGCGCCGCCAGAATAAAGGGTCCCCTCGTAGGCGCCGTCTCCCATCCACACTGGAAATATTGCTTTCAGGTGCGGCGGGCGCTGGATAGTGGCCATCCATTGAGTGATTGCTCCATAGGATGCGCCATACATTCCGACCTCACCGTTACTGTAGGGCAAGCCAGCGGCCCACTCGACGGTGTCATAGCCGTCGCTCATTTCGTGCATGAAGGGATAGAAATTTCCCTCAGACGTGAAGCGACCGCGGGTGTCCTGAATGATGACGACATAACCTTCATTGACCGCGCGGATCGGGTTAAGACCAAATGCCATTTGCCGGAAGTGATTCATTTTGTCGTAAGGTGTCCGTGTTATGAGCACCGGGAAGCGTCCGGGCGCATCCGGTCGCCACACATCGGCGTAGAGAGTGGTGCCATCGCGCATTTTCGCTGGCACATTGCCTTCGAGGATCACCCTGTATGCTGGGACAGCCAAGATCTTCCTCCGCAGTTCATGAACCGGTTATCTGGACTGACTCCCTCTCAGACTCCTTTTGCGAATCGGGATTCTAGGGCACGCCTTGACAGGAGCGCAATCACGAAGCACTGGCCAACGTGCCGAGACCGAGTGGAGGTTAGATCAGTTTCGGGCGCCTGCATCTTCGCGAATGTGCCTTGTCGAATTCAGGTATGATTCCAGCAACTGGACAAGCCGAAGGAACAGGATGACTCGCGAGAAGACTTCTCAGCAGAGCTTCGTTCAGGTGACTCGTTCAGCGCGCGGCCGTGTGCCTGGTGACGGCGTGGAACTTGCATTTGGTTACTGGCCAGGCCGCGGTGCGCCGGTCGTTGCGCTGCACGGATTGACCGCTTCCCATATGAATTTTATCGGCATCGCTGAAACTTTGGCGGGCCGGTGCGCGCTTTTTGCGCTCGACCTCAGAGGCCGCGGCGATTCCGATAAACCTGAAGGCCCCTATGGCCTGTCACAACACGCCCGCGATGTAGCCAAGGCGATGCGTGCCATGGGCCTGGGCCCGTGCATCATCATGGGCCATTCGATGGGTGCCTATGTGGCCACGGCGCTGGCTGCCCAGGAGCCGGGCCTCGTTTCCGGTCTCGTTTTGATCGACGGCGGTTATGTGCTGGAAGCGCCGGCTGATGATTCCTCGAGACAAGCGGTCAATGCAGCGCTTGTACAACGCATCGCGCAGTTGCAACAGACATATCCTTCACGCCAGGCCTATAAGGAGTTCTGGCGAAGTCAGCCGCATTTCCCTTCCGCAGATTGGAACCCGTGGGTGGAAGCTTTTCTGGACTATGAAGTGGCCGGCGATTCGCCCGTCCAACCGAAAGCCTCGCAGGTAGGAGTCGTCGCTGATTTAGCAGAGGCATCCCAACGCGAGGCGATCGTCGAACGACTGAAATCCATTCGCGTGCCGACGCTGTTGCTCCGCGCTGAACGAGGCTTCACGCCTGAACAGGCGCCTTTGTTTCCGGACGGGGTCGCCGCGCAAATTCGAACCTACGTTCCGCAGCTGGAAGACCACAAATTCGCCGGCACAACTCACTACACCATCGCGCTGGCGGAGCGACCCGCGAAGAGAATTGCGGATCTCACCTATGAACTGGCCGGCCGGTTTGTTCCTTGAGTGACGGCATAAGTACGCACTGACGCAATTTCGAGCGGAGGATTCACCGGCATGGCGGACCGAGAGCGGGGGTGGACAACAGGAATCGCTCGAAGCGCCAGGGGCTCGCGCAATTTCAAGCTATGGAAACCGGAAACATTAGATGAGGGATGCGCCACTCCTCTGTTGATGCTGCTTCATGGTTGCACGCACGATGCGGAGAATATGGCGGAAATCTCCGGGATGAACGAGGTCGCGGAGGCAAACCGATTCCTCGTTGTATACCCTGAACAGTCGCGCTGGGCCAATTGGATGAAATGTTGGAACTGGTTCGATCCCAAGCATCAAGTTCGTGATGCGGGTGAGCCTTCGATCCTTGCAGCAGTCGTCGAACAGGTCTCGTCGGCTCACAATGTTGACCCAGACCGGATCTACGTCGCGGGGGTCTCGGCCGGTGGCGCGATGGCCTGCATTCTCGCCGCGACCTATCCCGATCTCTTCGCTGCCGCTGCCGTGTTTGCCGGAGCGGAATTCAAGGCGGCCACAACTCTCGCGGAGGGCCTTGCCGCAATGAAGCGAGGCGGTCCGGATCCAGGCTGTCAAGGCCAACTTGCCTTTGAAGCGATGCGCCATGGGCTCGCGCGCCGGAGGAGGCGCCGTATGCCTCTGATTGTGTTTCACGGGACTGCCGATAATCGCGTAAGTCCCGCCAATGCCGGGCAAGTCATCGCGCAGTGGACCGAAACCAATACACGCCTCGCGGCGGAGAATTCAGAGAACGCGTTTGCTTTGACGGAGAAGGTCGTCACCGGCCAAATCTCGAACGGTTATGCGTACCAAAAGCACATCTATGTGGAGGCGGATGGCCAGCTGCTGATGGAGAAATGGCTGGTCCAAGGGCTGGGTCACAAGTGGTCAGGCTCGCCCAAGCCGGGCAAGTATGGCGACCCCAAGGGTCCCAACGCGAGTCGGGAGATCTGGCGGTTCTTTTGTGAAGCCGGGACGAATTCGCCGGCTTCGCTGTTATCCCGGGAGAAGTTGCACCATGAATCGATCGAGTGAGAGAAAAAAATGAATATCGGCTCGTTACTTCCCAGCCATGCCCGCTATCGGCCGAACCATACCGCCGTGATCTTCGAAGATTGCCGGCTCAGCTTTCGCGCATTCAACGCCCGCGTGAACCGCCTCGCCAATGCCCTTTCGAATTTAGGGGTGAAGAAAGGGGACAAGGTTGCGACGATCCTCCCCAATTGCTTGAGCTTGCTCGAAACATATTGGGCCGTCGCAAAAATTGGAGCCGTAGTCGTTCCGCTGAGTCCGATGCTTCATGAGAGAGCTTTAGCCTCACTTATCCGAGATTCCGATACAGGCACGATCATCGCGAGCCCTGAATTTGCGGGGCCGCTTGCCGCCATAAAGCAGGAATTGTCAAATGTCCTCGGGGATCGATTGATCCTTGCCGGATGCTCACCCGTCTCGGGCTGCCAAAATTACGAGGAGCTGACGGCTAAGGCCAGCGAGGCCGAGCCCCAGCCGGTAGAAATTGTGGACAGCGACCCCTACAACATCATTTACAGCAGCGGAACGACCGGCTCGCCGAAAGGAATCGTGCACACGCACTCCATTCGCGCAGTCTACTGCATGCTCTTCGCATCCACATTCCGCATGCGGCCCGAGAGCGTGGTACTGCATGCGGGTTCGATTGTTTTCAACGGCGCCTTCGTCACGCTCATGCCCGCGATGTATTTGGGCGCCACGTACGTACTGCTCAAGAGTTTTGATCCACGGAGTTTTGTGGAAGCGGTCGAATGCGAGAAGGTAACCCACGTGATGATGGTGCCCTCGCAGATCGTCGCCCTGCTCAGCTCGCCGCACTTTTCGGCCGAGGCTCTCAAGTCCCTGGAAATGATTGGCACGGTGGGCGCCCCCTTGCACCGGGAGCACAAAGAGAAGCTCAATCGCAGCCTGCCGGGCAGATTCTACGAGCTGTACGGACTCACGGAGGGATTCATCACCGTTCTCGATAAGACTCATTATGCGTCCAAGCCGGATTCCGTTGGCCCACCGCAGCCGTTTTTTGAAATGCGGATCGTAAATGACCAAGGGGAAGATGTGCCGCCGGGACAGATCGGAGAGATTGTCGGGCGTGGGCCGGCTCTGATGCCGGGATATTATAAGCGGCCGGATCTGACCGCGCAAGCGGTCGTCCGCGGCTGGCTGCATACAGGCGATTTGGGTTATGCCGATGAAGACGGGTTTCTCTATCTGGTGGACCGGAAAAAAGACATGATCATCAGCGGCGGCGCGAATGTTTTTCCGAAAGATATTGAGGAAATTATCGTGCAGCACCCGGCGGTCCGCGAGGCGGCGGTATTCGGAATTCCCCATGAGAAGTGGGGAGAGACTCCGCTTGCAGCCGTGATTCTGTCTGGGGCGCAGACGGTTACCGCTGAGGAACTACAGGATTGGATTAACGCTCGTGTCTCAGCGAAGTATCAGCGAGTGCAGGCTGTGGTGATTCTAGATGAATTTCCGCGAAGCACCGCGGGCAAGACATTGAAGCGCCTTCTGCGCGAACCCTACTGGTCCGGTCGCGACTCCAAAATCTAGCGACCGATCGACTTTCGGCATTTGTGGTGCGTACGGCGACACGAGCTTTGTGGCAGACATCAATGTTGGGTGGTACTTTCTCGACTAAATTTTGCGATAACCATCACCGGATTACCCTATCGCTCCCGTTCCTCTAGTCAGCTTGTCCCATCAGAGGGATGCAGTCGGCAAAAGTTGGGAACAACTTGGGAACACACATTGCCGAATACCGTGCAAAACCGTGATGCATGACATAGGAAAATGCTAGACGAACCAACTACTTAGCGTTTCTGCTCTAACCTTGGGCGCAGGAGGTCTCGTGTTCATCCCGAAATTTCGGGACCCCACGCCCCGACCACTCACTCCTAGTTTTCCAATTTACTCTTGTTGGGTCTGCCAGCGCAGGAGAAGCGGACCGCACCATTTGCAGCAGCCTCATCGCTTCACAAAGGATCCAAGGCAAGAAGAATTGGCGCCGCCGCAGAGGATTCGGGGTATTCTTGGCGCCAAATCATGCACATCGCAGCCAGTCCTTCACAGTACTTTCCCCCGGAAGCAACGAAGATCCTGCTCACTCTTTTTCTCTCCTTCTTGATCGGGCTGGAGCGGGAGGAACATAAGGCGACCGTCGACCAGTACATTTTCGGAGGCATCCGGACTTACCCGCTGATCGGGTTGCTCGGCTACGCCACGCAACTGATTTCCGGAACCGGGCTGCTTCTAGTGGCGGTCGGATTCGCCGTGGTGGCCTCGTTTCTTTGGCTTTCCTACCAGCACAAGCTGCAAACCGCGGACGCCGCCGGAGTCACCACCGAAATCTCCGGGCTGGCCACCTATGTAGTCGGGGTTCTGGTCTCGCAGGGGCACTTCTGGATCGCCGGAACGATCGGCGTTCTGAGCGTGCTTCTGCTGGAGCTGAAGTTTTTTCTCGAGGGACTCTCCCGGCGAATCCCGGCGCAGGAAATTTTCACCTTCACCAAGTTTCTGTTCCTGACGATTGTGATTCTTCCCGTCGTGCCGAACGAGAGGATTGGCCCCTACGGCATCAATCCCTTCAAGACGTGGCTCGTCGTCACGGCCGTCAGCGCCATTTCCTACCTCAGCTACCTCCTCCAAATTTTGACGAAGGGCAAAGGGGGAATGATCCTGGCCGCGATTCTGGGAGGCGCATACTCCTCCACGCTCACGACGATCGTGCTGGCCAAGCGTGCGAAAGAAGAAGAGGAGTCTGCGCATCTATTTTCCGGCAGCATCCTGATGGCCTCGGGAGTGATGTACCTTCGCCTGGCTTGCTTAATCGGCATATTCAATCAGCAACTCCTCGCCAAAGTCGCCCTGCCGCTGCTCATACTTGCCGCGGTGGGCCTCGCGGCGGGATGGTTGTGGACCCGCCGGCGAGACGAGCCATCGCGGGAATTAATGAGGAAATATGTGCCGCGCAACCCGCTGGAACTCTGGGCGGCGTTCTTATTCGGCGCCATTTTTATCGCGATGGTGATATTGACGGGGCTGGCCTTGACGCATCTAGGCCAGCGAGGCGTGTATAGCTTGGCCGCGGTGATGGGCGTTACCGACGTGGATCCGTTTGTCCTCAGTCTGACTCAGTCGGCGGGCTCGGTCACATCGATTGGCCTGGCGGCCGCCGGGATTCTGATCTCGACAGCGAGCAACAATGCCGTCAAGGCGTTCTACGCTTTTGGGTTCGCAAACCGGAAGACCGGCATCGAGAGCCTTGCTCTTTTGCTCGGATTCGCGGCGTTGGGACTTGTCCCTTTGGTCTGGGCGCTCATGTGAAGCTTCGTGTCGCAACTGGGCGGGATCTCAAGTTCCTCGGCTGCCCGCCGCGGCTGCGGCGAACCATCGGCGGGGCGGACTCGGTTTCACTTTCGGCTTCTCGACGACGCGAGCGCCCGCACGAAACCGATTGAGCGCTTCCACAATTTGCTGGCCGTACGTTTTGATTTTGCGTTCACCGAAGCCGTGAACTTGCAAAAGTTCCGAGACGGAGCGCGGCCGCAACCGGCAGAGATCATCGAGCGAAGAATCGTGCATCACGAAATAGGCGGGCACTCGCTGCTCGCGCGCCACCGTTTGCCTCCATTCGCGCAGAAATTCCCGAAGATCGCGCTCCGGTTGAGAAGCGGCGGGCATCTGCGGGTGCGGTCGCTGGCGCGAACTTGGCGAAGCCAGAGCCTTTTTGGCTGCTGCGACTTCCCGAGCGGGCGGCTTCGCAGGAGCAGGCTTTGGAAACCAATCGGGAGTTGCGCCGCAGACATCACAGGCGTGGCAAGAAGTTGCTTTCAGGTTTTCGCCGAAATAGCCGCAAATCTGGCGGTGACGGCAGACTTTTGATTCCACGAACCGCTTGATGGCATTGTAACGCTGCCAGGCGCGCTCTATTTCCTCGGCGTCAGTGATTTGCCCGATGAAATGCGCGAGCAAGCCCTCGTCCCGCTTCTGCCAGAGCAAAACGCAATCGGCCGGTTGGCCGTCGCGTCCCGCGCGTCCTGCCTCCTGGTAATAGTGCTCGATCGATTTCGGCAGTGAAAGGTGAATCACCGCGCGGACTCCGGCTTTGTTGATTCCCAGGCCAAACGCGATAGTGCCCACAAGCACGCGCACTTCGTCCGAGGTCCAGCGCTCCTGGTTGGTCCGGCGCGCGCGCGGTTCCATTTTTCCGTGATAAGGCAGCGCAGGAATCCCGTTCTGCTCGAGGAAGCTCACGATTTCTCCGACGCGCCGGATGGTGGGCGAGTACACGATCACGCTCTCACCCGAATGGGCGCGCAATGCCTTCACGAGCAGGTCGTGCTGCGTTTCGCCGGTGCACTGCGCCACGGTGTGGCGCAGGTTCCGGCGATGGAAGCTGGCGATGTATTTATCCGGGTCGCGGAGCTGGAGCTGGGCGATGATGTCGTGCCGCACGTGCTGCGTGGCGCTGGCGGTAAACGCGGCGATGGGCTTGCCGGGGAATTGAGTTCGCAAACGGCTCAATTGCAAGTAATCGGGACGAAATTCATGGCCCCATTGCGAAATGCAGTGCGCCTCGTCCACGGCAAACAGCGCGATGGGGACCTTTCTGAGCCAGCCCACGGTGTCGGCGCGCGCCAGGCGCTCGGGTGAAAGATACAGCAGCCGAAAAGCTCCCTTGCAGGCCCTCTTGATCAACTCTGTTTGCTGAGGTCCCTTGAGGGAGCTATTGAGAAACGACGCCGGAATTCCCATCTGGTCCAGTTGCGCCACCTGGTCTTGCATTAGGGCGATGAGAGGAGAAATAACAACGACAGTGCGGTCCGGAAGGAGGGCGGCGGGCAGTTGGTAACAGAGCGACTTGCCGCCGCCTGTGGGCATGATGGCGCAGGTGTCGTGGCCGTCGAGCAAGCTCCGCACGATCTTTTCCTGAAGGTGCAGGAAAGTGTCGTATCCCCAAAAACCGCGCAAGGCGGAGAGGAGATCTGCCTGCGAGATCATCGCGAGAGTATGAGGCGGCGGCAGCGGGCTGTCTATCGGCATAAATACCGGTCCTGGGAAGCGGGTATCACGGCAGCGTCATTCGCGGATCAGCGCCTGGTATTGCGCCGGCGTCAGGGGAACTACCGAGAGACGCCCTTCGCGCACCAGCGGCGAGCCTTGGAAGAGCTTGTCGGCCTTGATCTCGGCAAGGGATGTCTGCTGCGCGAGTGGCTTCCCGACTTGGATCTTTATCTTCGGATTCTTCGGATTTGAGACATCCGCGGAAAGAACCGTAGCGGTGCCAACCGTGCAGCGGCGATCCCCCGTTTCATAGATGACGAGTTCATCGCCGGCCTGGATGCCGCGCATGTGCTTCACGGCTGCCGGAGCCGTGATTCCATCCCAGAGTGTGGATTTGTCGCGCTGCAAATCAGCGAAGGAATACTCGCTCGGCTCGGTCTTGAGGAGATAAGCTTGCGGCATTTTGAGTGCCTCCGCTGCTGCCGTCTGAAATTTGTGTGTGAGCGAATCAGCAACGCTCGATGATGGTTGCAATTCCCTGCCCCACGCCGATGCACATGGTGCAAAGGGCAAAGCGGGACTTCTCGCTAAGCAGTTGATACATCGCCGTGGTCACGAGCCGCGCGCCGCTCGCTCCCAGCGGATGGCCGATCGCGATCGCTCCGCCATTGGGATTCACATGAGGAGCGTCATCCGGCAAGCCCAGTTCGCGCATCACGGCGAGGGCCTGCGACGCAAAGGCTTCGTTTAGCTCGATTACATCCATTTGCGAGAGCTTCAAGCCTGTTCTTGCCAGAATCTTCCGGGTCGCGGGAGAGGGCCCGATGCCCATGATGCGTGGCGGAACGCCCGCAACCGCCGTCGCCAGCACGCGCGCGCGTGGAGTCAGGCCATGCCGTTTCACAGCTTGCTCGGAGGCAATTAGCAACGCGCAGGCGCCGTCGTTGATCCCCGAGGCGTTGCCGGCTGTGACGGTTCCATCCAGCTTGACCACCGGCTTGAGTTTTGCGAGCGCTTCGAGCGTCGTATCCGGGCGCGGATGTTCATCGGTGTCGAAGATTTTCGGATCGCCCTTCGGCTGCGGCACCGAAACCGGCAGCACTTCCTGCTTGAAGAAACATCGCGCATGAGCGCGAGCCCAGCGCTGCTGCGTGCGGTAAGCGAACGCGTCCTGATCCGCACGAGAGATATGGAATTCTTCCGCCACATTCTCGGCAGTCTCAGGCATCGAGTCCGTACCGAACTTCGCCTTCATCGCGGGGTTTACGAAGCGCCAGCCGATCGTGGTGTCGTAAACCTGCGCCGCCCGGCTGAACGGCGAGTCGGCCTTGCCCATCACGAAGGGCGCGCGTGTCATGCTCTCGACGCCGCCCGCGATGATTAGGTCCGCCTCATCGGCCTTGATCGCCCGCGCCGCAATTCCAATTGCCTCCATGCTCGACCCGCACAGCCGGTTCACGGTAACGCCCGGGATTTCCTTCGGCAATCCGGCGAGCAGCAGCGCCATGCGCGCGACGTTGCGATTGTCTTCGCCCGCTTGATTCGCGCAGCCGAGGATTACATCGTCCACCAGCGGCCAAGTGACGGACGAATTGCGCTCAATGAGCGCGCGAAGGACGATCGCCGCAAGATCGTCGGGCCGCACCGTCGAAAGCGCTCCGCCGTAGCGGCCGAAGGGCGTGCGAATTGCGTCGCAGATAAAGGCGTCGTTCAGGCAAATCACCCAAGCTGCCTATGCGATTGTATTTGATTCTGGCATGGCGCGTAAGACTCGCCGCAGGCTTCGGTCCGCTGCTCGCCGGGAGAGGCTCGATTCGTCGTTAGAATGATATATTCGGCGCTCGTCATCCGAGAGAGGAGCGATGCGATGAAGCGCAAGACTCGAGCTCCAAGACCTGACGCCGCGCGACAATTGCTGCGCCACACGGTCGCGACGCTGGCTTACCGTGCGCGGAAGCCCTTGAGCGGCGCGCCCGAGGGATTCAGCGAATTCCGCGCCTCGGATTCGTCGCGGACGCCCGGGCAAATCCTGGTGCACCTCTGCGATCTGATGGATTGGGCTCTGTCGGTCGCTCAGGGGCAGCAAAAGTGGCACAACACGAAAGTAGCTACGTGGAAGGAAGGCGTCAACCGATTTTACGCGGCGGTGAAAGCGCTCGATGATTATCTCGCGTCCGCCAAACCGCTCCGAGCGCCGGCGGAAAAGCTATTCCAAGGCGCGATTGCCGATTCACTGGCGCACGTCGGACAGATCTCGTTCCTGCGCCGCTGCGCCGGCGCGCCCGTGCGCGGCGAGAACTACATGATGGCGGAAATCTCGGCGGGCCGAGTTGGCCTCGACCAGCCCGCGCCAAAGCGCGAGTTTGATTAGAGCGGAATCGTATTTTAGCTGATTGCGGAAGCGCGGATAGAATAATGCGGCGCGCGAAAAAAAATTGCGCGAAAGAAAGGGGCCGGGGGCTAGGCTGAGGGACCCGAGCCGCCCGGCCTTTCTCACCCATCTCCGCAGGGTCTGGGTAAGAAACTCGTTAGGCTACAATTTCGCCGTTGCGCATGAATTCGTAGCGCTCGATAGCTGCCGCCACGCCCACTTCGCCCGAAGTCTCGGGGCTGCTCCGCAGCACCCGCCCGAGGCACCGGACTCGCACGGGCCCCGCCTGAGTGAGCTCGTGCGGAAGCGTCATCACGATCTCGACCGGCGAGCCGCTCTTCAGGCCTTTGGGCAAGTGGAAATAGAGGCCGCGGGAACTCACTTCCCGAGATTCCGTGGCAGCCTCGCCCACGACAGTTTCATCCGTCCAGCGGACGGTCAGCGGCAATCGCATAAGGAACCGCCGAGTTGCGCGTCGCTCTTTTAGAGCCACAGGACACCTACCTCCAAGTTCCTGGTTAGAGTAGGGTTGAGCGACATTTGGCTCAATAGAGCAACAGCGCCAATTCGGTGGGTCCAATTTGGTACACAAGTACTGGTAGGAAGGTCGGCAGGCCGGAGCATGTGGCTGCAACTCCTTAAAAATCGAGACTTGTGGCCGGTTCTGCCGGCGCCTGGCGGAAAGTCGCTAATATGGTTGGAAGCGTCAGCACGCCTTCGAGTTTGCCCAGGTCGGCGCGATTCACGACGGGCAACACGGGCCAATCCTGTGCCCAACGCAGAGCAACCTCCAGAGGCTGGTCGGGGAAGAGGCAGGGCAAAGGCCCGGTGGCCTTGGCGCGAACGGCTTTGGACGAGTTGGCCGAATCTGACGCCAGCCGTTGAACGTCTTCACGGTCTAGCAGCCACCAATCCCCCGGGCTGACGCGCAGGAGCAGCACAGAGGAGGGATTTGCCTCGGCTTTCCTGGCGACTTCCGCTACGGGTTCGCCAGGCGCAATTACAAGCGCGCTGCCCTTCTCCATAGCGTCCTCGACAGCCGGGGGAGTCTCTTCCCTTTGCTCCTCGATTGAAGGCAGCAAAAGTCCTTCCTGACGCGCCAGAAGGTCAAATAGCGGGGCTTTCTGGTAGCGCCGCGAAATCATGTACGCTACGAGGCCTGAAATCATCACCGGAACGATTGCCGAGGAATCGCCGGAGACCTCGATCACCATAAAGACAGAGGTGATGGGAACGCGCAGAAAGCCGGCGAAGAATGTGCCCATGCCGACCAGAGCGAATGCGCTGGTCGTCCCCGTCATGCTGGGAATGTAGTGTTGTTCGACGCCTTTCACCGCCCCACCGAGCATCGCCCCGATGAATAGAGCCGGAGCGAACATCCCGCCCGGGGTTCCGCTGAGAAACGAGAACCCCGTGGCGAGAATTTTCATGCCCGCCAACAGCAGAAGAAACTTCCAGGCAAACTCGCCATGCAGCGCCTGGCCGATGATCGGATACCCAGCGCCCATCACCTGCGGGAGCCAAATCCCGATGAACCCGACCAGCAATCCGGCAATCGCCGGCTGAATATTCGCGGTCCACGCAGGAAGGGACTGAAGGGCGGGGCGCGAGCGCTCAATCCATTTCAAGAAGAGCACGGAAGCCGCGCCGCCCACGATTCCCAGAACCACATAGCCAAGCAAATCCGCTGCGCCCGAAATCCGGAAGGGAGGCACGTGGAAGAGCGATTCGGAACCAAGAAATGCGCGCATGGTGACCACACTCGATACGGCCGCGAGCACAATCGCGCCGAGAACGCCGGCGCTCCAGGTGCCGATGACTTCTTCGATTACGAACAGCACGGATGAAATCGGCGCGTTGAATGCGGCGGCGAGCCCTGCGGCGGCGCCGACGGGCGCGATTAGGCGCACTTTCGCCTGGGAGAGCCGCATGCCGCGACCGAGCGCCGAAGCGATCCCCGCACCCATCTGTAAAGAGGGGTCTTCCGGGCCGAGCGAGAGTCCGCTGCCGATGGCGAGCGAGCACATCAGGAATTTGCCGATCACCGTGCGGAACGGGACGTAGCCGTCCGAGACATAGACCGCCGACTTTGTCTGGTTCACGCCGCTGCCGCGCGCCAACGGAAAAACATGCACGGCCAGAAGCGCAACCGCCAGTCCGCCGACGGTGGGAATCAACAGGACGCGAAGAGTCGACGGGTGCGGCGAGCCACCGAGGAGCAGCAAGTGGACCGAATCAATGGACTTGCGGAAAGCTACCACAGCGAGACCCGAGAAAATCCCGATGAGAACAGCCAGAAGGAGAAAAAGCTGATCCTCGCGGGAAAGGATTCGTGCCAGCCAGGAGCGAAAGGTCGAGCGCAAAGGAGCCGAGGGGCGAGTGGGCTCGCCGGGTTGCGCCGGATTGGGTTCGCTGGGCGGAGCCATCGCGTCAGCCATTGGTGAATTTGAAAAAAATTATCGGGATGGGCATGGTCCGGTCGTTTGTTTTCATGGAGTTACGGAAAATCAGTCTGCAATCGATTATCGGGATGAATTGGGAGATTGCCGTTTCGCCGTGTTGCAAGGGAAGGAGTTACGCGCGCATGTTCGGCGGAAATTTCGGCTCGTTCGGCGTCGGTACTCGCGCCTTCCCGGAGCATTTGCAGCAAAAGATCGGGGGCTGGTCTCATGGGCATTTTTCCGTCTCTAATTCAACACAGGGAAGAAAAGAGCGCAAGGATGAATCCCTGTGGAGTCTTATTCACGCACAGCAGTAGCAGTTAGATTGGGGAATTGCCGATTTATTCCCGGGCGCGGCATGCCGTGCCCCTACAAGAAAAAGCAACACGGCGGAGCGAGCTTGGGGAAGGAAATTGGCGATCGTTGCCTTCGTCGGAGCACAGGCAGGAGTGCCTGTGCCACTCAGGGGAGGATCTTCCACTTGTGGAGCTGGATGGGGCCTTCGAGGAGCTTGGGGGCTGCGTTTTTGAAGGCGATGGAGTGGTCCATGTGCCGATGGGCTTCGAACGTGTCTTCGTCTTCCCAGAGCTGATAGACGAAGAAAAGGTCCGAGTCCTCGCTGGAGCGATGAACGTCGTAGGCCAGGCATCCCACCTCCGCCCTGGTCGGTTCAGCCACACGCTGAAGCAGCCTATACAGCTTCGAGGCGCAGTCCGGACTCGCCCTCATGGTAGCGAGCAGGACGATGTGATGTTCGGTGAGCGGCCGGCCGGCGCGAGCCGCGGTCGAGCGTAAGAATTTCGGAACTCCAATATTGAACGGCAAGGATGCCCTTTCACACGCGAAAGCATCTGAATGACTAATCGGCAGGATTTCCAGGGGCTTGATGAAAAGTGCAGCCTAGGAAATCCGGCTTGCGACGCGAGTGCGAGAGGCGGCGTTGGCTCGCGTTTCAATCGGAAGAGCACAGCCCCTTCGGCTACGCTGAGGGTAAACAAGATTGGCTGTGCCACTGGAAATCACAAATTTGAAATTGCAGCCGGAACTAAGCCTGGTCGATCAGGCGGTGGTGGATGGCGTAGAGGGCGAGCTCGAGGCGGTCGGAGACGCCTAGCTTGTCGAAAATGTTGTGGAGGTGATTTTTCACGGTTTGTTCGCTGATGAAGAGCTTTTCGCCGATTTCGCGGTTGCGAAAGCCCTGCGCGACCAACTGCACAATCTCCTTCTCGCGGTCGCTCAGCAGCGGCTTTTCACGGCGTTGCCCGGATTCGGCGGATTTTTTGAAGGCGTCGATCACTTCGGCGGTCATGCGGTTATCGAGCCAGATTTCGCCGTCCTGGACTTTTCGGATGCTTTTAACGAGCAGGTCGCTGGCGGATTGCTTGAGCACGACGCCGCGGGCGCCCAGGCGCATGGCGCGAACCACGTCGCGATCGTCTTCGGCGGCGGTGAGGACGATCACGCGCGTGGTGGTGGTATCGAAATTGATCTCTTCGAGCACGCCGAGGCCGTCTTTTTCCGGCATGCGCAGGTCCAGCAGCAGGATATCCGGCTTCAATTTGGCGAGCATTTTGACGCACTCGACGCCGTTGGAAGCCTCGCCCACGATCTGAATTTCGTCGGCCGATTCCAGCAGCTTGCGCAGACCGTCGCGGAAGATGGCGTGGTCGTCCGCCACCAGGATCCGGATCGCCTGTTTCGCCTTCGTCATTTCAATTCGTTGGGATTTCGATGGTCAGACGCGCCCCGTGCCCGGGATTCGATTCCACCGTAAGCGTTCCCCCTACGCCCCTTGTTCTTTCTTTGATCGAAATTGGCCCGAGACGCAGCCGGTCCAGCTCTTCACTGGTATATCGCCCAGAAAAGCTGAAACCAAGGCCGTTATCATCAATTACGAGCGAGACTTTGGCCTCGTCTTGACTAAGTTTTACCACGACGTGGCTGGCATGCGCATGCTTTTTTATGTTGTTGAGTGACTCACGGTAAATCTGGAAAAGTTCGCGGCAAAGGCGGTCGGGAAGGCGCAAATTGCGGTCTTCGATGAACAAATCCACGGCCAGGCCGGACTCGACTCGGAAGCGCTCGGCGAAACCGAACATCAGCTCGCGCATGTCCGCGCTTTCCACTCGCAGCGGACGCAGGTCGGTGACCATGCGGCGGAGTTCCCCGCTTTCCTGCTGCACGGTCTTTTGAAGGCCGGCGAGCTCTTCGGCGGCTTGTTCCGGCTTCTGGGCGGCCTTGCGCCGCAGCACGTCGAGCTGGATATTGAGGCTCAGCAGAGTTTGCAGGATCCCGTCGTGAAGGTCGCGGGAAATCCGGCTGCGCTCGGCTTCCACGGCCCGGGCGCGCAAATGGCGCATCAGGAACACATTCTCGAGCGGCGGCCCGATGTGGCGGACGATTTGTTCCAGCCAGCGCAATTCGCTCTCGGTGAATCGGGAGTGCGCATGAGCCAGGCCGCCCGCGCCGTTGGCGCTTTCCGGCGCGTTGGAATGGAACAGGAGGACGCGGCCGGCAGGGCGTCCTCCGGATTCGATGGTCACCGCCAGCATCGACCGGGCGCCGAATTCCTCGCGGGTGGTGCCGGGAGGCCCGGGAATCTCACGCAATTTTTGGCCGGTGCGGCGGTCCCAGGCGAACCCCTCGCCTTTTCTGTTGTTGAATTCCCAGCAAAGCGATGATTCCAGGCTATCGGCCAGGAAGGTCTCCGAGCGCGCCAGGCTATGGGCCTCCGGCAGACGAGGCTCACGTTCGCTGGGACGCACTTTCCAGACAAAGAGCCGCTCGAGTTCCTCGTCGCGAAAGGCGAGGCAGGCCTGGTCGCATTCGAAGGCCAGGCAAATTTCGCCGAGCGCCTGGCGGATCGACTCGGCGAGGCCGCGATCGAATTGCAGCAGTCCGGAAACTTTCTCCAGGAATTCGCTGCGAACCAGGTGCTCTCGCTGCCTCGCGCCGAGAAATCCCATGCCCAATCCGGAGATGAGCGTTCCCGACCCGATGGCGAACCAGTGGACCATGCTCTGCCATCCGAATGGTCCCGACGCGGCGAGCCGGGCAATAATTCCTGCCGTCGCCACTCCCACAAAAAACAGGATCATGCGGCCGCTTCCGCGGGTGGCCAGCGCGAAAACGGCAAACAGGAACAGAAACCAGAAAGCGATCGCGGAAGGCGTAAGCAGAAGAAACGCGGCCAGCACCAGAAAATCCAGAGCCAACGGGATTTGCAGTTTCGCGCCGGTCCAGATGCGTTCGCCGATTGCCGCGATACATGCCGCCGCAAGGTAAGCGACCAGAATCAGCGAAGCCGGGTCGCGCGGTTTCGCCACACCGCTTTCAAACAACGCCACCAGAGCCAGCGCGGCAAAGATGGCGCGCGCCAGCGTCACCTGGCGTTCGAGATAGAGGCGTTCGGCGCTCTCAAGCGGCATCGTGGCGGGCGATTCCATTTAAAGTCTAGCAAGCTGGCGGGGCGGCGCAACCGCGTGTGGTCTTATGGTAATGGAGAGGCGGGCGGAGTGCGGGAGGCTGGGCGGGTGGGGGCAATGGCGTGAGCTTCCTCACCATTGAAAACAAAGCGGGAGCCCCTCGGCTGCGCTCGGGATAAACAAGCTCCCGCACTTCTCCAAAATTCTCGAAGGCGGCGGGGAAGACCTGAAGTCAGTTGGCTCTATTGACATCCTAGCTCTGCGAACGCTGCCGGAGGCACCGCTTTTTTGGAGTGCGGCCTGTCCTGAGCAAAGCCGAAGGGCGGCTTGACGCCGCTTTGTGACCGTGAACAGGCGCTAGAAGCCAAACAATCGACCGAGGCTTGACTCGGTCGGCACAACTGGTGCGTCCTGGGGGTGGGATCTCAACAAAGTCAAATGAGGTGGTGGCAGCATTGAGGGACTTGGCGGCCCGGGCACGGCATGCCGTGCTCCTACGAAGAAACGCCAAAGCTGGCGACATTTCCAAATGGGGAAGCGCGCACGGCGGCTGAAAAATCTTTACGACAACTACCTACTTGCGCGGGGTTGCGTCTCGTGCATAATCGTTCGCACAGGGCACAACTGCACGGGGGATGTGCGCTTGGGGCAGCGATACACGCGGCGAGAAGTCGGGCGGATTCTGGGACTGGAGCCGCGGCGTCTGCGTTATTGGGAGAGGCTGAGGCTGGTCCAGCCGCGGGCGCGCTGGGGAGAACGCTTCTACAGCTTCGGAGATTTAGTCGCGGCGCGCACCGTCAAGCGGCTCACCGACCACCGCATCCCCGCGCGGCGCGTGCGGCGGGCGGTGACGCTGATCGAGCAGCAATTCGGCGCGGCGCCGGTGGCGCTTCAGGAACTTCGCCTGCTCGAGCAAGGGCGCGATGTGCTGGTGATCCCTCCCGGGGCCGAGCGGCCATTCAATCCGATTCGACGGCAGTGGGTGTTTCCCTTCGAGGCTGGAGCGCGCCCGGCGAAGCTGCACGCCATGGTTGGGCGCACGCCCGAGCAGCTCTTCGATGTCGCGCTCGATTACGAACTGCAGCCGGAAATGATCGGTGAGGCGATTGAAACTTATCGCCGCGTGATCGAGCTGGCGCCCGAGTGGATCGAGCCGCACATCAATCTGGGCGTGGCGTATTACCAGACCGGGCAGCTTTCCGAAGCGCTGGCGGCCTTTCGCGCGGCGGTGGCGCTCGATCCGCTGAACGGCATTTCGCGCTACAACCTGGGCTGCACGCTCGAGGAGATGGGCGAAATCGAAGAGGCCATCGAGAATCTGCGGCGCGCGGCTCGCGCCATGCCGGCGCACGCGGACGTTCATTTCAATCTCGCGCTGGCTTACGAAAAGCGCGGCGAACGGCGGATGGCGCGCGAGCAATGGCTGCTTTATTTGCGCTACGCGCCGAACGGCCCGTGGGCCGACCAGGCGCGCTCGCGGCTCGAACAATACTCGGCGCGCCGCAAGCAAGCCGCGCCCATTCCCTTCCCCCGCAAGGCGTAATCAGCCGCAAGAGACGCGAGCATCCGCTCTGCTGCCGGAGCAAATCGTCGCGCTCTACCATGTGCCGCAAGCGGCGTGCTATGATTTTTCCAGGTGGTGAGCGTAGCTCAGCCGGTAGAGCATCGGTCTGTGGAACCGAGGGTCGTGGGTTCAAATCCCATCGCTCACCCCAACCTTCCGCCAAATTCATTTTGATCCGGGAAAAATAGGTCGTTC
>Ga0187781_10000265_pt1 | contig 37184 bp, 17 predicted proteins | sample 0715_SJ02_MP02_2_FD_132447 | JGI IMG/M metagenome (GOLD analysis project Ga0187781, IMG submission 132447) | Tropical peat soil microbial communities from peatlands in Department of Meta, Colombia - 0715_SJ02_MP02_20_MG | ecosystem: Environmental > Terrestrial > Soil > Wetlands > Peat | place... | reverse complement strand
TCGCTGCGTGGCACGATCCAAACGGCGCAAGACAAGTGCGTGGACGAGACGCAGAAGCAGTTGGGGGCGTTGCGGGAAACGGCTCTGAGTTCCATGGAGAGTGAAGCGGCAGAGAAGTCGGCGCAGCATCGCGAGCAACTAAGATCGGCGCTGGCGGAGGTGCAGGCGCAGCAGGCGAAGGAGATGGAGGCGGGCGTCCGGGCGAGTATGGAGGGGCTGCTGGAATCGCTGCGTGGCACGATCCAAACGGCGCAAGATCAGTGCGTAGCGGAGACGCAGAAGCAGTTGGGCGCGTTGCGGGAAACGGCTCGGAGTTCCATGGAGAGTGAAGCGGCAGAGAAGTCGGCGCAGCATCGCGAGCAACTGCGTGGGGCGCTGGTGGAGATGCAGGCGCAGCAAACGACGCGGATCGGGACGGCAATCCAAGCTACGCTGCAGAGTCTGATGGAGTCCTTACACGTAAGGATTCAGTCGACCGAAGAAGAGTGCGCGAAGGCGACACAGAAACGGTTGGCGGCCTTACACCAAACGACGCTGAGCGCGCTGGAGAGTGAAGCGGCAGCGAAGTCGGCTTTGTACAGCGAGCAACTGCGTAGCGCGCTGCTCGAGGTGCAGGCGCAGCAAACAAGGGAGATGGAAACCGGACTGCAGGGCAACTTGCAAAGTATGCTGGAGTCCCTGCGCACGAGAATCCAATCCACGGCCGATGAGGCTGCCGTCCGAGTCGCGGCTGAGATCAAGAACGGTGCCGAACAAGCGCTCCAGGAAATCCCAGAGCGGCTGTCAAAAAGTCTTGGACTAGCCGCGCTGATGGCAAGTGAATGGGCGGAGCAAGCCAAGACGGAGTTAGAATCGCATTCGAGCCAACTCGCGGAAGTTTTCGACAAGCGGCTGGAAGCCGCGAGCGCGGCCGCCCACAAGCGGCAGCGCAGCGAGGCAGAGGCTTTCATCAAAGGGATGCTGCGAAGTTTTCAGATCCAACCCGAGGCCGTGGCGCCGGAGGCAAAGACGGCGGCCAAAGAGGATCTTGGTGGCCCACCTTCGCCGCCTCCCCGACCACCGAGTCACCTTCCCCCAACGAGCGTCGAAACGCCGGCGGAAAGACAGCACCGGATCGTGGAGGAAGCCCTGAACACGTTTCGCGTCAGGCTGGGCCAGGCCCTCGCCAGCCCGCCCCCGTAGTCATAGCAAGGCCCCCGCAAGCTTCTGTGACGCAATAAACCCGGGAACCGCCGCGCCGACAAGCGAGGCGGATACTGGCTGGAACTCACCTTTAAGTCACCGAGCGTTCGAGCGAATCGGAATTCTGCAGAAGGCCCGTCTCGACCAGGTGGGCCAGCGCATCGACCGCCATGGGATCGAACTGGGTGCCCCGGCAGCGACGCAATTCCGCCAGGGCCTGTCCCACCGTGCGCGCCCTCCGATAGGCGCGATCGGAGACCATGGCGTGGAAAGCATCGGCGACGGTGATGATGCGGGCGCCGACAGGAATCTGCTCACCCTTCAAACCCTCCAGATAACCGTGCCCGTCGAACGCCTCATGGTGGTATCGCACGATGCGCTCGATGGGAGTCACCTTCAACGGTTCCAGCATCTTGGCGCCCCAGGCTGGGTGCCTCTTCACTATCTCGTACTCGTCGGCCGTCAGAGGCGAGGGTTTGAAGCGCACGAGGTCAGGCACATGGATCTTGCCGATATCGTGCACGATGCCCGCCAGCTTTATGTCTTCGACTTCAGCCTCTGATAAGCCCGCTTGTATGGCGATCTGGGCGGCCAGCATGGAGACCTTCTGAAAATGGTCTTTCATGTAGGGGTCTTTGGCTTCGACGGCAAACGCCAGCGCCGTGATCGTGTCCCACAACGGCTTGAACCTGTGCCGGTAGGGACTATTGAATGCCTCGTTGCCGTTGGAGAGTATCCGTTTCACGGCCACTTCGACGTAGGCGTCCAGCAGTTGCTGGTTGCTTTCAGAATCTCCCGCCGCGATACTGACCGTGGCCACCCTGACGCAGTTTCCGTCGCAGTGTTTCGCCAGGTACATCCCGGAATCCGCCACACTGAGAATCTCTTCCGCGGTCGGCCCGTGGGTCGGGAAGCCAGCGACCCCAATGCTTGCCGTGACGTGGTGGGCGTTCAGGAAGTAGTCGGCTTCGAGCGCAGAACGCAGCCGCTCCGCCAGGATTTGCGCTTGCTCCATATTCGTGTCGGGCATGAGGATGGCGAACTCATCCCCGCCGTACCGCGCCGTCACATTGGACTGCCTCGAGCGGGAATCGAGCAAGGTCGCCACGGCGGCCAATACACGATCGCCCTCCAAGTGGCCCCCTAGATCGTTGACCTGCTTAAAACCGTCCAGATCCATCATGATGACCGAAAAGGGCCGGCCACTGCGGGCCGAGCGCTGCCATTCGTTCTCCAGCGCCTCCCTGAAGAAGCGATGAGTCTTGAGGCCCGTTAAACCATCGGTGATGGCTTGGTCGAGCGCCAACTGGTAGGCGCGGGCGTTGTGCAAGTTGATGGCAAGCTGGTCTGCCAACGATTGCAAGGTCAGCACATCCTGTGGAGAGAAGCTGTGCTCCCGCAAACTCTCCAAACTCAAAATGCCCAAGAGCTCTAGTCCATACCGCAACGGCAAGCTCAGAGCCGACCGGACGCCGGGGCGCAGCGCAATGTATCGAAGATCGCGCAAAACGCTATTTGCGAGTACGGGCTCGCGGCTCAGGGCGGCCGCGCCGGAAAGTCCTTCGCCGTAGCGGACCCGGCGTCCCAGGAGTTCCGCGCCATAGCCGGCCTCGGCCTCCACCACCAATTCGTTCTTTCCGGGGTCCGCCACTTCAATGCGCGCAAAGTCGCGATCGAAGGCGCCGCGAACCTCGCGGCAGATGTTGGCGAGCAGTTCGGTGGGATTGAGAACCGAGGCGGCCTTCTGCGTCAGCTCATTCAGAAGTGCCAAGTGGCTGGCGCGCCGCTGCTCGTTTTGGAACAGCCGCGCGCTCTCAAACGCACCGGTGGCCTCGTCGGCAAGCACCTGCATCAGCTCAAACTGTTCCTGACTGATGCTGTGGTCGCGCTCGAAATCCGCGACCGCCAAAACGCCCAGGGCGCCGTCGGAAAAATGAATGGGCACTCCACACCAGGTGCGCAGGCGTCCATCCACCGACTTAATCCCCAGGCGGCGCGCCTTAGCCGGAAGATCGTGAGTCAGCAAGAGCGGCCGGCGACTCTGGCAGACGAAGTCCGCCATTCCATCCGCCCCGGCGGACTGAGGAATGACCTCAGTCTCGTCGTGTTCGAAGGGGACGACCGTTTTGAGAGGCCCCTCCAGGGAGTCTTGCAGAGCCAGAGAGAAGTTCGTGGTCCCGAGTACGCCTTGCAACTCCTGGTGTAGGATCCGCACCTGTGATTCGAGATCAAATTTGGCGCGCAACAATTCGCTGACTCGGTGCAGCAGCCTCAGCGCCTGGTTGTGCCGTTCCGCGGCGCGGTGCAAAGACCAGTTCTCCACGGCCACGCCCAATTGATTTCCCACCGCCAGCAGCAATCGCAGTTCGTTGGGGCGAAAGGTCCTCGGCGTGCGGCTTCCCATCAGCAGCGCTCCATACGAACTCTCGCGCACTTGCAGTCCGACCATCACCAGGGTTCTCAGCCCTTCACGCACAAAGAGGGAGCGAAGCTCGTGGAAAAGCGCGTCGCGTTGCCAGGCAGCTTCCAGGAAAGGACGTGAGAGGTCCGGGAAGATCAGCAGATTCCCCCACCTTTCACCGCAGGAAGCGAGGTACGATCGCAACGGTTCGCCGAACAACAGCTCAACCGACCGGGCGCTGAGTCCTTGAGAACAGACATGCTGGATTGAGTCGGGCCCGCTGGTTTGCACCAAAATGTAGCAGCTCCCGCGCCCAAACATTTCGCTGGTGCGCTGGACTGCCAACTCGGCCATCTGTTTTGGATCCGGGCTTTCAGCGAGGGCCCGGCCGAAAAGGTGAAGTTCCGAGAACCAACGCAGTTCATGGTTCTTCCTCCCGTGCTCTGTGGTCTGTTTACGAAAATAGATCAGGAGCAGAACGAGCGCGAGAAAAATCGCCAGGCAGGGGTACAACGAGCCTTGAAGGAAGGTAGGAGTGGAGAGACTCATCGCCGCCATATCTCCAGTGCAGACCACAGGGATTCCGTCACCGCCACTCCCTCAGCGAGTTCGTTTGCGCGAACCCTCGAGTGGCGCCGGCTCGAGAGACAGACTCGAGAGACAGAGAGGACTGAACTAAACGTGCGCCCGGTCGCCCCTAGCCACCGACCAGAGACACGCTTAAAGACCGACAGAATATACGAAAAGGCTTTCCGAATGTCAATGCGATAGTGAGGCATTAATTAATTGGTTATAGGGGAGGGGTGGACCGCACTTTGCGACAAAGTGTCATTGCCACGCCAAGCCACACTTCGCCTCTTTGTACAGCCTGATCGCCGATACACGGAGCAAAGCTTCCCTGCGCCCGAATAGTTTACCAGCAGGTTGGAAAACGGTGTTAGCATTTCCCGCTGCGGCCGTTAGGGGCCGAGAGGAGGAACGATGATTCGTCGGGGTTTTCTCATGCGTATGGCTGGTGGAACTGCCGCGGTGGCTCTGGGGAGCGAACTCTGGGCACAGACCAGGCACCACCCGGCCGGCGTTCATACCTTCGACAAACGGGACCGCATTTCCATTTCTACTTGGAGTCTTCATAATTATTTTAAGTCTACGCGCGAGAAGGAGTTCACCCAGCCGGGCAACATGCTCGCCTTGCTCGATTTCCCGGAGATGATTGCCGACCGCTACAATGTTCACAACCTGGAGTTTTGCGCTCCCCATTTCGCTTCCACCGAAAAGACTTACCTCCAGGAAGTCAAGAACCGACTGACGCGAGTTCACTCGCGCGTCGTCAACATGCCGGTTGATATCGATGAGCTGTGGACGGGTGGCGGGCTTTCCGATACGGACCAGGGAGTGCGCGATGCGGCGGTGAATGGCGCCAAAATATGGATTGACGTGGCGGCAATAATCGGCTCCAAATCCGTCCGCTGCGACCCCGGCAAGTTGAACCCGGAAGATTTTTCACCAACCATCGATTCCTACAGGCGCCTGGCTGATTATGGCAGGCCCAAGGGCGTGCATGTGATCATCGAGAACCACGGCGGCGTGGGCTCCGAGCATCCGGAAGACTTAGTTAGACTGTTCGAACAGGCAGGCCCGGACGTGGTCTCCGCTCTGCCGGATTTCGGCAACTTTCCAGATGAAGACACCCGGGAACGAGGGTTGGCGTTGCTTTTCCCATACGCGCACGTGGTGTGTCATGCCAAGGGGCTGGAATTTGATGCAGCAGGGAACGAGACGAAATTCGACTTCCCCAAATGCATCCAGATCTCGAAGCAAGCCGCCTTCACGGGCGTCTATTCGATTGAATTTGAAGGCCCCGGCGACCCTTACGAAGGCGTGCAGAAAACCTCGGATGAGTTGTTGAAATACCTCTAAACCCGCGTCCCTAGTGCCGCGACCCGTCTAAGCCTCGACAATGTTCCCTTCCCCTTTGGGGAAAAGCTGGACCGCAGCCGGCGCTTTCTTCAGCCGGGGCGGGCCGGGTGAGGGGGTTGCGGCCAATCGGCTCTTTGACAACCGCAAGCTGGGACAGGACACTAATGATGCCCGCCGGTGGTGCCGGCGTTGGTTGCGGCGTGTGAACTCGGTGTGGCGCTGGTGGCGGATGGTGTGGCACTCGGATTGCCAGTGTCACTGCCTACGCTTGTCACCTCACCGGCGTCGCCGCGCGCCCCGCCTGCGGACTGACCATGGGGTAGCACGTTCAGTTTGGGCTGGCCATCCGTTCGCGAATCGGCGGAACTCCAGCCTCGACTTGATACGGCCCCTTTACCCTCTTCTTGGAAAGCATCGCCGTGGAATTCACCCACTGTGCCATCCACCTTATATCGGCCGCCTAGAGTCGTGCCCAGGCGCATGCGCAGTGCGTCGCGCAGTGGGCGCCCGCCCAACAGCGCGCTTTCCTTCCCCGCATCCACCCCCATCAATATCGAGGAGGGCGCCGGCACAGGCGCGCCCGCCGCGCGCTTGCTCATTGCGGAACTCGTCCCCATGGCCGGTCCCATGAGCGTCGTGCCTGCCGGGGGCTCGAAAGGCAGATGTTGCGTCAAAGTCCCTTCCTTAATTTCGGCGTGGCCCACGCTCTCAGCCGCGATGAGCTGGCCCGTTTGAACGGCGGTTGCGGACGCAGTCAGCAGTGGCCTCCCGAGACCAGGCGGAGGCGTCAGTCCCAAGGGCATCCAGCCGATCCATCCCGGTCCGGTATACCAGGAGACCAGAGCCGGCGACCAAAATCCAAAGTCACCGGGAATCCAGAACCAGCCAAACTCGGCGGAGTAATTCCACAGGCCATAGTGATAAGGCAACCAGCCCCACGGTTCACTGGAAATCCAGGTGTAACCCATGCCGGGGTACCAACCCCACATCCCCATGCTGTAGGGAGACCAGCCCACCGGCGCATACGGCGACCAGCCGTAGCCGAAGCCGGGGACCGCAGCCCACTCGCCATAAGCGTCAAGATCGCTCCAGCCATAGACCGGCCCACGCTGCGCAACGGCCTGATCGTTCAGCGCCAGGTTCGCCTGCGAATCGCGAGCTTCGGTCCACTTATCCCAGGAGTCCCTGGCCATGCCGCGCCGCGTATTGAAGGCCACGTCCGCGGTACTGGTGTCGAATTCCAGCGTCTTGTCCTTGCCTAGTTTCTCCGACCCGGAGCGAGCCGCGACCTGCACTGTGCCATTAAAAACCTCCACGCGAACATGGCCTTTGTCAACGTCCGTCCGAAACACGCTTTTGCCGCTGGGCGTCACGGTGGCGTCGGCGACTTTGACGCTGTAAGTGTCATGTTTTTCGGGGAGGAAATGGAAGGTAGCATATCCCTCCTCAAAGGTCATGCGGTTCATCTTGTCGCCGTCGGCGTTTAGAGCGAGTTGATCGAACGTCAGGCGGGAAAGTTCACCCAGGCGAGCCGTGGAACCGTTTTCAAATTCTATTTCGGCAAAACCGCCGGCCGCGGTCGACACCTCAAAGCCTTCCTGAATCGGCGTGTTCACGAGCGCCTTCGACCATTCTGCGGCGCCCGCCCGCTTCACGCCTACTGTGCCGCTCACATAGCTCAGCCTCACGACCCGCGCGTGCGAAACAGGCGCCTCGGAGGCGAAAAGTATCGGCAAGCAAGCCAAGCTAGCGATACATACCGTGAGAAACCGGCCCGAAGATAGGAATTTCATGACTGCCCTCCACCCCGAGCTTCTAAACATACCACATTTGGTGGCAATGCGGCCTCGGCTTTATTAGTTAGTCCGCGCCGGTAGGTTTAGATGAAGGGATCTCGTGAACTGTTGCCGCCCCCCTCCCGCGACTTGTATATAATCATTAGGGCAGTTATGCAACTCACCAAAATGAGATGGCCGTTCTACGTAGGTCTCGCCCTGTTCGTGCTCCTCGGCTTTGCGGGACTGGCCATTTGGAAAGCGTCGCGAGCCCTCGAGCACGCCTCGCGAGAAGTGGCCGCGGAACAGAACCTCAAGTTCAGGGTGTTGCGCCTGGAGCGGACGGCCCCTTCCGGCGTCGCTGGGATCAGCTCGGCGGCGGTATTTAGCGACGCTGCTTTTTTCCAGGGCCGTTTGTATCTCTGTGGACCAGACGCCCTTAGCGAGTACGCTCCGGATGGGAAGCTGACGGCGCGCTACCGAGTTGGAATCGAGTTGCCCCCGGCGCCTCTGGTGGGGTTGTCGGTGGGCCGCGCGGCTGATTTTGCGGAACCGGAACTCTACGTCGCCACGGCCGGTGGCGGGCTCATCGCATTCCGGGAGAAGGTCCAAGTTCTTCCCGAGGCCGGCGCGCTTCGTCAACTCACCGCCGTTCTCCCTCTGTCCAACGGCCGGATTCTGCTGGGTACGGCGAGCAGCGGGGTGGTGGTCTACGACGGCACCCACCTGGCGCCGTTCCAGCCACAACTCGAAAAGCTCCAGATCACTGCGCTCGCGGGAGATGAATCCAGCCTTTGGGCGGGCACGCTCAATGACGGGGTCATCCATTGGCACGCCGGCCAAGCCGACCGTTTCCGGGAGGCTGACGGGCTGCCCGACCCCCGCGTTCTGTCGCTGGCTGTCAATGCCGATCGGACGTATGTAGGTACTCCTGTGGGCGTCGCAGAATTAACGGCCGGTAAACTCACCCGGGTGTTGGCCCAGAGTTTCTTCGCCATTTCGCTCTTGGTCGACGGTGAGACTCTTTTCGTGGGCACGCTCGACGAGGGCATTCTCGAGGTCCCCCTTGCGGCGAGCCCAAGAGCCGGCCCACGTCCTCGTGGCCAGGAAATCCCGGGCCGCGTGGTCCGCTTGCTCTCAGCGGAAGGAAATCTTTTTGCCCTGGCCGATAGCGGATTCTACTCGTTCCATCCGAGCGGCGGGGCGTGGCGTCCTGTGTTGGCGCGCGAGGATGCCTTGCTCGGAGACCGCCATATCTCCGCACTCGAATTTGATTCCTCCGGCCGTCTCTGGATCGGCTACTTCGACCGCGGCCTCGATGTGCTCTCGGCCGCCGGCGACCGCGTCACCCACCTTGAGGACGAGCATGTCTTCTGCGTCAACCGTGTCCTGCACGACCCACAGCGCGACACTACCTACGTGGCCACAGCCAATGGCCTGGTGGTGTTTGACGGCAGCCTCCGACGGCGTGAAGTTTTGGGCCGCAACGAGGGGCTCATCGCCGACCACGTGACGGATGTGGCGCTGACGGACGCCGGCATGACTTTGGCTACCCCTGCCGGAATCACCTTTCTTACTCCCAACGGCGCCCGCAGCATCTATGCCTTTCACGGCCTCATCAACAACCATGTTTACACGCTGGGCGCGCAGGGCACGCGTCTGCTGGCGGGAACGCTGGGCGGCCTTTCGCTTCTCGACGACGGGCAGGTCCGCACAAACTACACCACCGCAAACTCCAGCCTGAAAGCGAACTGGATCACCGCCCTGGCGCACGTCGGCGACGCGTGGTTTGTGGGAAGCGATGGCGGCGGGATTTTTCGCCTCGAAGCCACCGGGCGCTGCGAGCGGTTTGCTGATGCCACAGGAGCCTTCGTCGTGAATCCTAATGCCATGCTCGCCACGCCCTCACGCGTTTATGCCGGAACGTTGGACAGGGGATTGTATGTTTACGACCGCTCGCAGGGCCGTTGGAGCGTGGCCACGGCCGGACTGCCTTCGCTCAACGTCACAGCCCTGGCGGTCCACAGTGGTTACCTGTACGTGGGCACCGATAACGGCTTGATTCGCATTCCGGAGCAGAACTTCACTTCAGGTGTTCGACCATGACGGCCGGTGTGACGATGCGTGTGGCGCCGTGCCGTTTCAGCGCCAGCAGATGCTTATCTCCGGTAACGAGAAATTCGGCGCCGCTTACAACGGCCAGGTCCAACAGAAAGCTGTCCTTGGCGTCCGGCGCTTGGCTCGAATGGGGCGGATTGGAATGGCGCAGCGCCAAATCGTGAAGGCTCGCAACGAACAATTCGGCGTCGCTCTCGCGCAGCCTGGCCCGGAAGAATGGCCGCCGGAGAACAGACCTCAGTTCTGCGAGGAGTTCGTCGGAGACGACCAGCGTGAACAGTTTCCGCCTCGAGGCCGCAAGCAACTCTGCCGGAGGTCCTTGGGGTGAGAGCAGAGCGGAGAGCAGGACATTGGTATCAAGAATTACCAGCATTAGGAGCGTTTGGCGCGCCGGTATCGTTCCGTGCGGACGGCGTCTACCGCGTCGTCGATTTCCTTCTGCAGCTGGTTGGCGGGGATTTTGGCGAATCGTTCCCGTGCGCCACTGACGGTCTGCTCGAAGACGCGCCAGCGGACGGCCTCTTCGATGAACTTCGAGAGAGCCCCTTTCTTGAGTCCTCGCGCGCCGAGGAAGGAGCGCAGGGTGAGATCCGTTTCCTTGGACCAGGTAATGGTCAACCGCGTAGTCTCTTGAGGCTCAGGCATGGGACTCTCCACTGAGGATAAGCATATATCCGATTGTGAGTTTATGCAACTAAGCGCTGTGCGTCCAAAGATTGAAAGGGCTGTGTTTCGAGCATCGGCAGTATTGCTCATTCTCTTCTCGACCGCCTCGTGGTGCCTTGCCGATGCCGGGGTCATCATACCGACCGGCGAAGAACGGCCCAACCCTGACATCCTCTCGTTGGATGAGATGCGCATCACCGTTCGTATCGACAACGGTGATGCGCGCGTCTTCATCGAGCAGATTTACGGCAGCCACCGCGGCGGCGTGCTCGAGGGCAATTACGTTTTTGCCTTGCCCAGCCGCGCCGCCGTCTCCGACTTTGCCGTGTGGGACGGCGTCACGCGCATTCCGGGTGTTATTCTGGAGCGGAAACGCGCGGAGGAGATTTATAACGCCCTCAAGTGGCAGTCGATCGACCCCGGTCTGCTGCAGATGGGCGAGCGCGGGGCAGAAGAGGCGCGGCGGAGTCAGGTGTTCAGCGCGCACATCGTGCCCATTCCGGGCTATGGCACCAAGCGCATCGAGATCGAATACCACGAGACCCTGGCGGTCGAAAATCTCGAGTCCACTTTCGCGGTGCCTCTGCATCCCGATGCCTACCAGGCGCAATCGACAGCTCACCTCAGCATTGACTTTGAATTGCGCAGCCAGCACCCCCTGCGCGATTTCCAGGTGATTGGCCAGACCTTTCCGCTGAAAATCACGGAGCAGGGGCCGCAGTTGGTAAGAGCGAGTCTCGAAGCCGATAACGTACTATTCAAGGAAGACTTCGCCGTTCGCTACGCCTTGGCCGAAGCGCAGGGCGGCTCGCTTCAAGTCCTGACCTATCGCAACCCACGTCCTCAGCAGCCCGATGCCGCGACGGCGGCGGCGGAGTTGACCACCACGAACGAGCCGGGCTTTTTCGAGGCTTCGGCTCTTTTCGCGTCGCACGGCAAAGCCCCCTCGGCCGCAGCCTCGCCGGGGCCATCGCGCACCCTGCTCGTCTTATTCGACACTTCGCTCTCCATGCAGTGGGAGAAGCTCGAGCGCAGCTACCGCGCCATGGAAGCCTTGCTTCGTTCACTGCGCCCTTCCGACCGCTTCAATTTGCTCCTCTTTAATACGGAGCTAAACTGGTTTGATAAACGCCCCGCCATTGCGGACAAGCCCACGATTGAGCGCGCTCTGGAATTTGTTCGGGCCAGCGGCTTGCGCGGTGGAACCGACCTTCAGCAGGCGCTGGCCTCCGCCCTCGAACAGGCAAAGGCTTCGACGAACGAGAAGGCGGGTGGTTTGACGGGCGGGAGTTACATTGTCCTTTTAAGCGATGGCGACGCCACGCGCGGGCTCATCGGCACTGGCCGCTTGGCTGCCTGGTACGCACAGCAGTGGAAATCCTTGCCGGAGTCCGCCCGTCCTCGGACTTACGCCTTCGGCGTGGGCGACGACGCCAACCAGGCTCTGCTCCGGCTGCTCGGCCAGAACCGTGGCCTGATGGAGTGGGTCCGGTCAACCGAGCCGATGGATTTCAAGCTGAATGCGTTCCTGAGCAAAATTGGGCGAGACCCCCTGGCACAGTTGAAGCTCATCCCGACGCCGGCGGCGAACTTCGATCTTGTCTACCCGCTCGAGGACACCGTTTTCCCAGGTTCGGTCGCCGAGTGGGTCGGCCAGTACAAGAAGCCGCTGCCTTCCGGTCAGTTTGAAGTCGAGGCGATTCGTGAAGGCGCCGCGACCCGGATGCGCTCGAGCGTGCCGCTCCCCCAGGAGAATCTGGAGCATCCGGATCTGCCGCGCACCTGGGCCAAAGCGCGCGTCGATGCCCTGCTGGCGAAAATCGAGCGCGACGGCGAGGACCGCGCCTCTGTGGACGAAATCATCCGCCTGGCTCGCAAGTACAAATTTGTGACGCCTTATACTTCTTTCCTGGCGGCGCCACGCAGCCTGTTGCGGCCACGTGTGATCCGTCCCGGTGATCCGGTGATCCGTGTCAAGACCGATCCTTCCATTACTTCCGTGGTGGCGCTTTTCCCCTTTGGCTTGATCAAATCGCTTCGTTACCTGCCGGGCGAGGACATCTGGCAAACCCGCTTTCTGGCGCCGGCAGACATGGCCGATGGAACCTACGTCGTGCGCCTCATCCTACGCGACCGCGAAGGGCACGTCTATCGCGAGTCGAAGACTTTCGTCATTGTCACCCAGCCGCCCACCGTGCGCGTGCGGTTAGACAAACGACAATTCCGGCGCGGCGAGACGATCCCCTTGCGCGTGAGCGCATCCTCGTGGACGCGTACCGTGCTGGCCCGGCTCTATGGAGCGGAACCCGCCTATCTCACTTGGAACCAGGACGCCGGCGCCAATACCGGCGCTCTGCTCGTGCCCCCAGACCTCCCCGCCGGCGCTTACACGCTGACCGTAACGGCGGAGGACATTGCCCACAACGTCGGCAGCCAGGAAGTGAGCATCGAAATCCTGCCGTAAAGCATGTAGCGCAGACCTGCTTTTTAGGTCTGCGCCTCTTCTCCATCAACCGCACAAACCGCGGACCTTGGAAAGCAGGTCCGCGCTACCGGCTCCAAAGCCGGGACACCGCGCGGCAAGTGGGAAGAGCCGCCGGTCTATGCTGGTGCGGCAGGACCGACTGGAGTACAATGCGCGCAGCCAGACTGACGCCGCGAACCGGTGGCTAAGGAGGCCGCATGCTCCAGACAATCCTCGAACACTACATCTTATCCGGTGTGTTGGTAGCTCTCGTGATTGCGATCATCGTCATACTTGCGCGTTCAATATACAGTATTGGCCCTACCGAAGTCGGCCTGGTCCGCAAGCGCTTTGGCGAGAAACTGCCGGAGGACAATCCGGTTGCCTTTCACGGCGAGGCCGGTTATCAGGCGGAGTTGCTGATGCCGGGCCTCCGGTTCAAACTCTCGCTCGTTTATGCGGTGACCAAATACCCCTGGGTGCAAGTTCCGGCCGGTCAGATCGGCATCGTCATTGCGCAGATTGGTCAGCCGCTGCCCATTGGCGCCAAGTCCGCCGTCTATTCGGAAGCGTTCGGCAACTTCACCGACCTGCGCGCTTTCCTCGAAGGCGCCGGCGAGAAGAAAATCAGGGGGCAGAAAGGCGTGCAGCGGCCGGTTTTTCCGCCGGGCACGCTCGCTCCCATACATCCGGTGGCGTTTCTCGTCATCACCAAGCCCCAGGTTTACGGCGTTCCGATTTCAGAGGAGCTTTGTTGGCAGATGCGGCAGGGGAAGCTTACGTATGCATCTTTCGGCTTGGACGCGACCGCGCTTGACGTCACGCGCATTGAACCCCACGCCACCGAAAGCGGGCACGTGCTCGATATGATCGGCGTGGTCACAACACTCGAGGGCGATCCGCTTTCGGCCGGCGACATCGCCAGCCGCCTGGGCGGCTTCGCCGATATCGAGGCGATTGAGAAAGCGGCGCCGCCGCCCGTCCCAGGTCAACCTTCCACGACCAATGCCCAACTGATCGAAACCATCCTGGGAAATAAGAATGAGCAGCACAAATCCTACCAGGATTTCCAGGCGTTTCTGGATAAGGGCGGAAGAATCGGATTGCAGCACGACCCGCTCCTCTACGGCGCCTACAATCTCAATCCCTTTTTGGTTCGCGTCGAGCACATGCCGATGCTGGTGGTCGAGCAGGGGCAAGTGGCGGTGATCAAGTCTTACGTGGGCTTGCCGACGGAGGACACGTCAGGGGTGGAATTCAAGTTCGGCAGCCTGGTGAAGCCGGGCCATCGCGGGATCTGGGAAGAGCCGTTGCGCACCGGCAAGTATCCCATCAACCCCCGAATCTACCAGGCGGAGATCGTGCCCACGGCCATTCTGAAGCTGGACTGGGCCAAGGGGGTCACGGGCGCGCATGGCCTGGATGCGAGGCTCGAGCCCATCGTCGCCAAAAGCCGCGAGGGCTTCATCTTCACCCTCGACCTCCAGGTGCTGATTCACGTTCCGGACACGAAGGCTCCGCGCGTCATCTCGATGGTGGGCAGCATGCTCAATCTGGTGAATGAAGTCCTTCAGGCTGCGTTGGGAAACCACTTCCGCAACCGGCTGGGCATGATGGAAGCGGTGGCCTTCATCCAGAGCCGGCAATTGGTGCAAGAGGAGGCGGCGAAGCACATCTCCGAACAACTCAACGAATATGAAGTGGAGACCAAGGGCGTTTACATTCAAGACGTCATCCTGCCCCAGGACGTCGTGGTGGTGCTCACACGGAGGGAAATCGCAAATCAGGAAATAGCAACTTTCATAATGCAGCAAAAGGCGCAGGAGCAGCGCGTAGCCACCGAAGCCACCACCGGCAAAGCCGACATGCAACGAGATTTGGCCAAGTCATCGATCGGCATCGAAATCAACAAGAATAACGCCGACGCACGCGTGCAGCAGGCGCGCGGCGAGTCCGAATACATCAAACAGACCGGCACGGCGCAGGCCGATGTGATTCGCGCCCAAGGCACCGCCCAAGCGGACGTTATCCGGGCCCAAGGGCTTGCCAAGGCGGAAGGATTCCAAGCTCAAAATGCTGCCATCGGCGCCACCAGCACCACGCTCGTGAACATCGCCACCGTGCTGGCCGAGAAGGGAGCCCAGTTTGTGCCCCAAATTCTGGCGGTCGGCGGCGGCAGCTCGATCGACGGCCTCGCAGCGACGCTGACTAAATTCCTGGCCGGCGAGAAACCGAAACAGGACTCGCCCGCCAAAACAGAATAGGAAATATCCGCCTCAGGGCCGGTTATGAGGGGCGGCTAGTGCGGCCGTTCCGGGGCAGCGGTAGTGCCCTGGATTTGTGTGCCCGTTTTTCAAGGTCGAAACTGCTTTCCGCTCGCACCCCACAGCCCCGAAGGGGCGGCCTGACAAAGCCCAGGCCAACGGCCTGGGTGGACGGCGTCATGGGACATTCCATTTCCGGTATCAAGCCCTGAACGGGCGTGATAGCTGGGAATTCCGTAGGTCGCCCTTTCAGGGCTCGGGTCGGATAACCGCCTCCACACCCAGGCCGTTGGCCTGGGCTTTGTTAGGCCGCCCCTTCGGGGCTGGGAGATCCTGGGCTTCACCAATCCGATTTAGAACACCATCCGACCAACCCGAGGCTTGCCCCCACGTCACTCCGATGACAGAATAGTGGACGCAGGCAGGCTGCGAAGGCGGTAGCTTCGCAGGGTGGGGTGCCAGCCTTTAGGGCAGAAGGAGACAATTGAAATTTCGGTTCCATTGCCGAGTTGTGCTGGCCTTCGCGGTTGCGGCACTGTGCCTTGCCGGGCTGACCGCTCGAGGCGAGTTGGTTGAGTGGCTCCAGAACTTGGAGGGCAGCGGGCGTTTCGAGGCGGTCTTCTTTCGCAGCGTCTCGCTTCTCGGCCGTCCCGTGAGCGTTCGCCGGCTGCCAGGCGAGGCGCGCAGCGCCTTGAACGACCTCGTCGCGAAAGCTCCCGGCGACGCCGAACTCTATCGCATGCGCGCCCTCGCCGACCAGGCGCAATTGGATTTCTCGAGCGAGGAGGCGGACTGGCAGAGGTACGCTCAGCTCGCCCCAGACAAGGTGGACGCCCAATTACAGCTTGCCGACTTCTATCATCGGCGCCTGCGCCCCCTCGACGAAATCAAGGCGCTGGCCGTCGCCGCGCAAGCGCCGCCGTCGCCCGCGGACAGATTGCGGCCTTCCAATCAGCAGCGATCCTGGCAATCGTTCGAACGCATATTCGACGTCATTCGCCTCCAGGCGTTGCCGGAGGCACTGGCTCTCGAGCAATACAACGCCTGGCTGGCGCGATATCCCAGAGAGCGGGCCGTGTATTCTCGCTTCTTTGATTTTCTCACTGCCCGGAACGGCGGAGTCGAGGAAGCGGGAAGATATGGGGCCGAAAGCCGGCCTCACTCCTCGACTTCCCCACTCGCGACTCCTCGACTTTTCGCGGAGGCGGAGCGGCTTATTCGCCGCTACGAGAAGGCGTTTCCGCGCGAGCGGGTGTTTCCTATCGAAGCCCGCGCCACTTTGGCTTACAAGCGCGGCTCGACCGACGAGGCGCTGGCGCTTTACGACCGCAGCTTCCAGCCGCTTTGGCAGCCCGCTCTCATCGGGAACTACTTCGATCTGCTGAAGGAAACTCACCGTTTGCGCGAATTCCTCGGCCGCGCCCGCGCCGCCGCCAGCGCCGATCCCAGTGACGTTGCGGCAGCGGCGCGACTCTTCCATTACTACCAGCAGCAAGGTAATTCGGGTGAGGCGCTTCGCGCGCTCGTAGATTATCGCGCGCGTATGGAGCAAACCAACGCGGTCTGGAAAGGCGACCAACTCTGGACGCTGGCTCGTCTGTTGGAGAGCGTTCAGGCTCACAACGAAGCCGCCCGCGCCTATTACGCACTCTACAGCCTGCCCGGCGTCGAGCCGGCGCTTCAGGAAAATGCCCTGGCGGGAATCGCCAATCTTCTGCTGACGGCGCCCGAGCAGCCAATCGCATTCGGCAGCAACTCAATTTCCTTCCTTCGCGACATCGGGACGCTGGATTCCTACCCGGGCGTTTTCAACGGGATTCTTTCCTTGCTGCTCAACTCCCAGTCGCCAGCCCGCGAATACTCGCAGGCCGAAGGGAGTGCCGTGGCGTACTTTCATCGCGCGCGCGCCGCCGAACTCGTCGCGCTCTTCGACGAGCGTTTCCCAAGATCGAGTGCGCGCAGCGGACTGCACGCGACGCTGCTGGACGCTTACGCGGTTTATGGCATGGATGACGCTATCCTGCGCGCGGGCCGCCAGTTTCTCACTACTTTTCCCCGGGCGCCGCAGCGCGTCCGCGTGTCCATGTTGATGGCGGATTCCTACGCGCGCAAGGATAGGGTGAAGGAAGAACTTGCGCTCTATGACGAGCTTCTCCATGAACTGGCCGCGCGCGCTGATCACGTGCCGCTCGGCGAGGGCACTGGGGCGGGCTCCGCGAGGGCGGAACAGCCCGAGTCCGGCGAGCAGCCCGAGGGCGAAGAGGCTGCGCCAGGAGAAGCAACTGGAGCCGTAAGTGTATCTCCCGTTCCTGGGGGAGGCGGCCTTTTCCCCGCTGAACGACGCCCCGGGCGCCGTCCCCGCAGGATCTTCTCTCCGCGCGGCGTTCGAGCGGAGCAGGCTCAAGCGCAGCCATCGGGCAACGCGCGTTCTCCGCAATATTCCCAAGTTCTCGAACGTTACATCTCGCGCCTTGTCGCGTTGGACAGGCCACTCGAGGTGCTGGAGCTTTTCCGCCGCGAGATGGATTACAACCCCAACGACCCCGGTCTCTACGAGCGGCTGGCGACTTTCCTCGAGCAGAACCAGATGGACGATCGTATCGAGGACGTTTACGAGAAAGCTATTCGGCAGTTTCCCGATCGTTCCTGGTCTCAAAAATTGGCGCGGTGGTATTTGCGCCGCCGCGAACAGCAGCAATTCGAGCGGCTTTCACGGCGAGTCATTGAAACCTTTTCAGGGACTGAGCTCGAGGAATACTTTCGATCTGTGGTCTCGAGCGGTCCCGTCGTGCCTCAGATGTATGTCCAGTTGAACCTCTACGCGCGGCAGCGGTTTCCGCACAATCTCACCTTTGTGCGTAACTTGCTGGAGGCGTACCGCTTGAGCGCGACCTACAACCGGCAGGCCTGGGACGCGCTGATCCGGCAGTATTGGTATTACGACGACAATATGCGCGCGGTGTTCTTTGCCTACCTCGCGAGCGGCGGCCAGCTCGAGTCGGAGCTCGAAACCGTGCGCGCCACCGTTGCCTGTAAGGGCTCATCGCCGTGCGCTCCAACAGCTAGAGCTGCCGAACCCGATGCACGGCAATGGAACGAGCTTGCGCAGGCCAACCCCGCCGCCGCGCAGTTCGTCGCTGAGGCGGAGATTTGGCGCTCCCACTTCGAAGCGGCTGTGCCGGTGAGCCAAGCCATCGCGGACGCTTATCCGGATGACTCCGAAGTGGGCGAGCGCGCCTCCTCGCTCTTCCGCTCGCTCGCCCCGTTCAATCCTCAATACACGCAGGCGGCCGTAACTATTGAAGAAACCCTCGCGAAAGCCAGTCCGGGCGAGCGCGACCTCCCCACGCGCATTGGCGACATCTACGCCGACCGCGAAATGTTCGCCAAGGCGCGTCCCTACTGGAATCGGGTTCCGAGCCTCGAGCCCGGCAACCCCGACGCTTTCCTCGAATCAGCGACGGTATTCTGGGACTACTTTCTGTTCGCCGATGCGTTGCGCGTGATCAACGAGGCGCGCCAGAAATTCTCGAATCCCGCGCTTTTCGCTTACCAGGCAGGAGCCGTTTATGAAGGCCGGCGGGAATATGGGCGCGCGGTCGGCGAATACCTGAAGGGGACGCTGGGTTCGTCCGCCGACGCGGCCTCGCGGGAGCGGTTGCTACGTCTGTTCAAGCGGGCGGGTTTGCGAAGCACCATCGACAAGGCCAGCGCGCAGGCGGCAAGCGGCGGCAACCCGGACTGGAACGCCGTCTCCCTGCGCATTGACGTGCTGGGGGCGCTCAACCAACGCGCGGAGCTCGAGAACCTTCTCACGCGTCTGGCGCAAGGCACTTCATCGCTCGAACTTCTCGGGCAACTGCAGCCGGTGGCGGAACGCTACGGTTTCGACAACCTTCGCACCCTCCTGCTGCAGCGCCAGATCGCGCTTCTGGCCGACCCGGTGGAAAAGCTCCAGTTGCGCTTGCAACTGGCGCGTTTTTACGAGTCGAAAAATCAAGTCGAGCAGGCCCGCGCCTTGATGGAGAGCGTGTATAGCGAAAACCCGCTGCTGCTGGGCGTGGTCCGCTCGACCGTTGATTTCTACTGGCGTAACAAGATGTGGGACGCCGCCATCGAGACGCTTCTCAAGGCGGCCAAATCCGCCTATCCCGAACTCGGCCGGCAGTTGAACTTTGAGGCGGCGGGCAAAGCGGCGGAAGCCAAAGAATACGCGCGCGCCCGTGAAGTGCTCAGCACGCTGCTCCAAGATCAGCCCTACAACGCCGAGTATCTGGCGGCGATGGCGGACACTTACGCGCGCCAGGGCGACGACAAATCCCTGCGCGATTTTTACCTCGCTAAGATCCAGGCGTGCCGCGACGCCGACCTGCCCGCCGATCAGAAGACGGAGCGCATCGCGGCCCTTCGCCGGGGCCTGATACCGGCGCTGGCGCGGCTGAAGGATTTTGCCGGAGGCGTTGATCAGTACATCGAGATCATCAACAAATATCCGGAGGACGAAGGGTTGGCGCAAGAAGCCGCGGCTTTCGCGGACCGTAACGGCCGGCGCAAGCAACTGCTGGATTATTACACCAAGGCCGCCGGCGACTCGCCCAAAGACTTTCGCTGGCCCATGGTTCTGGCGCGAGTCGAGACGTACTTCGAGGATTATTCCGCGGCCATCGCCTCCTATGCTCGAGCGCGCACTATTCGGCCCGACCGCACAGACTTGCTGGCGGCGCAGGCCGGCCTCGAGGAACGCTTGATGCAATTCGGCGATGCCGAGAAGAGCTACTCTCGCCTTTACGAGCTGACCTACCAGAACCCGGAGTGGATGGAGAAGGTGGCGGAGTTGGAGGCACGCCAGGGCCACAGTGACGCGGCCGTCGCGGCTCTGACCAAAGCCTTGGTGGAGGGTCGGCCTGAGCGGCCGGAACTTTACTTTAATGTCGCAGAGCGGCTGGCGGGCTGGAATATGCTCACACCGGCGCGGCAATTTGCGGAGCGCGGCATGGCGCTCGCCGGTGTCGCTGCGGTTCGCGAGGCACAACCCGGCGCGCTCTCTTACGTTTCCATCCTCACCCGGCTGCGCGATTACAGCACCGCCTACGCGCGCCTCCGCGAGGCATCGAGCGCCATACGGGCGCAGAAGATCGAACCCAACTTGACTCCGTTCCTCTCCGCCATGGGCAGCGCGGCGCAAGAATACTTCACGCCTGAGGAAAAGAACGCCTTCTCCGAATTCCTTTTGAAACAGAAGGAAGGAATGGAGGCGAGCGAGTTCAACCAGACGCTCATCCCCTTGGCGCAGTACGCGGGCCTGACCGACCTCGAGGCTCGCTGGCGCCACATGGTGATGATGGCCGGCCCAGACTCACCCGAGGCCCAACCCATGGCAGTGCGGCTGGGTCAGTTGCAAGAGCAGCGTATGCGCTTCAACGAATACGGAGAGCAGCTCGAAGCTTACTGGAGAGTTTTCCCCGCGAGACCTGGCAGGGACAACATCCTCCCCATGGCGGCAGCGAGTTACCGTTCGGCCGGAAATCGCGCCGCGGAATTACGCGTGCTCGAGCAGGTATTCAATGGGCAGAGAACCTACGGCGAACCTCTCCAGCGCTATCTCGAACTGCTGTCCACGAGTTCGCCGGATCAACTCGTCACCATTTCGGGAGGGCCGCACGCAGATCAAGTGCGAGACGCGGCGGCCAGCACCGCGCTCGAGACTGGAAACGTGCAGCTAGCCCTCCAGGCTATTGCGGCGCGCGGGCGCGACCTGCCGCCGGTCTGGGCGCGCGCCTACACAGGCCTCGCGGGTCTCTATTACTCCGATGCCTCGGCCAATGTCAACTCCGCTTTCCAGCAGGCGCTCGACACGCGCACCATCGGCGCGCGCCTGGCACAGCCTCCCAACCGCGACGACATCCTGGCGGGGAACGTCTGGTTTTATTACGGCGGCCGATACGGAGAGTATCTTGCCGCCACCCACTTGGGTAATCCTGAGGATTACTTGCCTGCCACACTCGAGGGGACTCCGGCGAATTCGGACGCCTACTCTGCGCTGGGCGATTATTACCGCGACGCTGGCCAACTCGACGCCGCGCTGGATGATTTCGAGCGCGTGCTGGAACTGAATTCTCACCGAGGCGATGCCCGCGACCGCAGAGCGCAGATTCTTTGGCAGCAGGGCAAGCGGGAAGAGGCAGTGAAGGAATGGCGGTTGGCGCTCGAGGCCTTCCAGGCGCAGGAGGACGGCCGCCAGGCGCCGCCCTCCTTTTGGACGGACCTTGGCGCCACGCTCCAGCGCATCGGCGAGGCGGCGCGGAATTCCGGTTCTGACGCCGGCAGCTTGTTCCCACCACTGCATGAGGCCGCCGATCATGTGGTGCGCAGCTACATTCGTCGTAACGGAAGTTACCGCGCCGCGCCTATCCTCGAGGGCGCGTTCGCCGCGGAGGGGGACGCGGCCAAGGGGGTCGATTGGCTCGTCGACCTTTCCCGCGCCGCCCAGTCGCCTATCGAATTCCTCTCCGAACTGGTCGCTGCCCGGTGGATACCGAGCGGCCAGAAGGAGCCTCTCTATCAGAAGATTCTTGCTCTGGCCCAAGAGCAAGCTGACAAGACGTTCGGCACGGACCATTCCGCCGCCGTCGAAAATCTGCACCGATGGCAGCTTCAGTGGATCGATTATCTGCTGGACAACCAGCGCCTGGCGGACGCCCAAATCGCTTTCAATAGTCTTGCCGAGGATTCTCGTGACCCGCGGCAGCCTGAGATCGCGACCATCATGGTTCGCATCGCGGCGCAGTCCAACAAAATTGATGAACTCCTCCAGCAGTTTGAGCAAACCCCTGAGAAGGCTCCCTCGCTGGACGTGCTGCGCAACGCCGCGCTCGGGCTGGAAGAAGCAGCACCATCTGCGAGGCCCGCGCACCTCGAGGCACGCCGCCTCCTCGAGTACGTTTATACGCGCCAGATTGAAGAACACGATTTCGCACCTGCGAACTTTTTGGGCCTCGCCGAAATTCGACTGCAACAGGGCAAACTTTCGCAGGCCATGGCGCTCCTCGATCGCATGAATCGCGCGGCGGGCGAGCCTTTTGAAAACCTCGCCTCTGCCGGCGACTTGCTTGTGCAGATGGGACACCCCGCAGAAGCGGCGAGAATTTATGGCCTGCGCGTGAAGGCGGTTCCCTGGGACACCGAGAGCAGCTTGAAACTGGCGCAGGCGGAAGCCGCTGCGAATGCGCAGCGGACCGATGCCGTTCGATTATTCGCAAGATTCACTGCCTCTCCCGAGGTTGATTATGCCAGGCGCGCAACGGCCGCCGAAGCGCTTGGGATCCTCAGAGCAAATGTGCCAAGGCCGGGCAGCGCTGAACTCGAATGGTTGATTCGAGGCGGGCCGATTGGCGGCGCAGAGTCAGTGGGCTTTTTCTATGCTCGCCTGAAAGCCGCACGCGACAGCACCGATCCGGCAACTAAGATCCGTCTCCTCCTCGACGCGATCGCGGTTCGGCCCGAAGAATTCACACAAGCGATGGCGGCCTCTCCACCCGGCGCCACTTCCGAAGGCGTATCGCCGCGCATCCCGCTCGCGCAGGCGGCGGCCACGAGTAACCGGAACGAGCTTGCGGTGTCCGCTATTACACCCTTGCTGGATCCGAGTATCACCGCCGGGTCGCTTCCCCAATGGCGGCCGGGTGGCGAGGGCCGCCGGTCTCTGCGGCCTGTCCGAGCGAGCGCCAGCGAAGAGACTGAGCAGCCCGAGTTTCCGGAGGACTTGGGGAAGTTGTTTCTGGCGGGTCAGAACCTGAGCGACAGCCAAAAAGCGCCGATCGCGGCCGACCTGGCGGTTGCCTTCGCCAAGCTCGACCGGCTCGCGGAATCGGCCTGCCTCTGGAAAGTGGCTTCGATGCTCGCCACGGACCAAGCGCTTCAGTCTCGGGCGGCCGAAGAACTGGCAGGTGTTTTGGCACATCTTAAACTCGAACAGGCTGACCGGGAGCGGCGGCCAGTGATCTCGAACCATCTCGAGCAGAACGGGGTGGTCAGACCTCGCCTGTTCAGACGAGGCGAGCCATCCATTGGTGGAGGTGCAGCGCAATGAGGAGAATCTCACTTTTAGCTCTCTGCTTGTTGAGCGCTTCCCTGGCTACGGCCCCGCGCGGCCAAACGCCCATGCCTTCTTCCTCCAGCCTCGCCGCCTTCATGCCGGGCGGCCCGCTGCTGTTTGTCGCCTCACCGGATTTCTCTAAGCTGATTCACGACTGGAATGGATCGAAAGAAAAACAGGCGTGGCTGGGGAGCGAGAACTACCAGGTCTTCTCCCGCTCGCGTCTCTTTCTGCGTCTTCAGGAAGCGCAGCGGCAATTCGCGGTGGCCGCAGGCGCGCCGCCGGACATGCCCTTGCTGGATTCGCTGGCGGGCGGCGAATCAGCGCTGGCGATCTACGATATCGGCAACCTGGAGTTTCTCTACATCACTCGCATGCCGTCCGCCCGAGCCGTACAAAACGTTCTCTGGAGCAACCGGGAGAAGTTCGAGCCGCGCAAGGCGGCGGATATTCCTTACTATGTTCGCACGGAGTCGGAGAAGAACCGCCTGGTTGCCTTCGCCACTTCGGGCGACTTCCTGCTGCTGGCTACGCGCGAAGACCTGATGGCTGCGGCTCTCAGCCGGTTGGCCGGCAAATCGCAGGTCGGACTCCAGGACGAGAACTGGTACAAGAGCGCGGTGGCGGCGGCAGGCCCGGCCGGCGATCTCCGCATGGTGTTGAACCTGCCGACGCTGGTAAAGGCGCCGCACTTCCGCAGCTACTGGATCGAGCGCAACGTCTCAGCTCTGAAGCAGTACACCGCCGAGGTCGCGGATATCCATCGCTCCCCCGCGGAGATTCGCGAGGACCGCGTCCTCCTCAAGGCTAACCCGGTGGGCGAAGCGGAGCCTGCCGCCGGCAGCGGCGCAGCCATGGCCGAACTGCTGGGCATGATCCCGCCGCGGCAGGGCGTTTACCTTGAATGGCGAGAACCCTCTGCCGACAAGGTGCTCGACTTGCTGCAGCAAAACATACTGACGCCCCACGCCGGGCCGGGCGTGGCTCCGCAGACGGCGCCGGGAGTCGTCTCGAATCCCAGCCAGGCGGGTAGTGAGAGCGACCTCGAAACGCGCATTGACGTCGCCCCACTTCAGGAAACCGGCGGAGCCCTGGACCTCGGCGCCCTCCAGAAGCTTTTGAATGCGGCGCCGCTCCAGGCGGTTCTTGAGATTCACTCGCTCTACCAGTCCGGGAATCCAGACTTCCTCGAGCCGCACTGCGCGGTGCTCATTCGGGGCTCGGCCGCCTGGGATTCGCAGGCCGCGCGCGACGCCTTTCGAGCGGCAATTCGAGAACTCTGGACCAGCTCAGAAATCGGAGTGAATTGGGTTGAGAAGCACGACGGGGACACTGCCTATTATCAATTCAGTGGATTGGCTCCACTCGCCATCGCGGCGAAGGGGCCCGTACTTGTGGTCGCAAATTCTGCCGGCATGCTGAAGTCGCTGCTCGGCCAGGCGCTGCGCGGCCCCGCGGCAGATTCTCCCAGCCTCGAGGCCGGTCACAACCTGATCTACGCTGCCGGCTTTCGGCATGCCGCCGAGCGCGAAACCATCGTGCAGATGATGCGGTTGATTGAAATGCCGACACCACGAGCCGAAGTCGGTTTGGCGGACGAGCAAGGCCGGGAGCCCGCGTTTATCTCCGGGAACCTCGCCAGCCTTAGCCAGTCGCTCGAAAGCATCGAGTCGGAATCGCTGGTCGTCGAGGACCGCGGGCCGCTGTTGGTGCAGATTGCCACTTATCGGCTGGCGAAAAAGTAGATGGTATGTTTTCGCCTCGCATTCTAGCGGCGGTCTCTGACCGCCGCCACAATAAACGCACAGCTCCCAGGCCGCATCTGAAGTTCACGCTTCCCTTCAAGTGCAAATTGTGGGACTATAGTTTTATAACGCCTTGAAAACTAGGTTCGGCGCTTCAATGCCGAAGGGGCGATGGGGAACTGATCCTTGGGCTTCGTCAACAGCCTGACCACTAAAGAAGTCTTCGACTTGGTACGCGCTGACCTCCAGAAGGTGGAGGAAGACTTTTGCCAGCAGAGCATCTCGAGCGTTCAGCCCATCACCGAGATCGGCCAATACCTGCAAGGCAGTGGCGGCAAACGGTTGCGGCCCGCGCTGCTGCTTCTTTCCTCCAAATTATGTGGATTTGAGGGCCGCGCGGCGATTCGCCTGGGAACGGTGGTGGAACTGATCCACACCGCCACGCTGGTGCATGACGATGTGATCGACCAGGCCGAAACTCGCCGGGGCCGGCCTTCCACCAATTCCCGTTGGGGTAATCATTTGAGCGTCCTGGCCGGGGATTGGCTTTACATGCAGGCCTTCAACATTGCTCTGGGTGAGCGCAATTTCAAAATCCTCGATCTCTTGATCGCGCTGACGCAAGCCATGGTCGAGGGCGAACTGCTCCAATTGACCTGGCAACGGCGGGCCGATGTCCCGGAAGACGTCTATTTCGAGCTGACTTATCGTAAGACCGCTTACTTGTTTTCCGTTTGCCTGCGTCTGGGTGCGGTGCTGGGAGGAAGCAGCGAGGAAGTCGAGAGCCAGTTGGGGATTTACGGCCACAACCTGGGCTTGTCGTTCCAACTCATCGACGATGTGCTGGATTTCACTTCCTCCGAGAAGATTCTGGGGAAGCCCACGGGAAATGATCTGCGTGAAGGCAAGGTCACGCTGCCGCTGATCTACCTTTTACAACGCTGCACGGCCAGCGAAGCTCAGAAAGTCCGCTCCGCGCTCGAGGAAGGCGGCTTCAATTCTTTGCGGTTCAGTGAAATCCTGGACCTCATTGACAGGTACAATACCTTGCAGGCCACGCGGGAGAAAGCTCAGGAGTTTGCTCAGAGCGCCAGGCGCTGTCTGGAATCGTTTCCCGACACGCCCTATAAGGACGCGCTGCGCTCCTTGCCTGATTTTATGTTGGATCGCGAGTTCTGAGAGCGGTTCCTTACCGGTCGGGCCTACCCGCAGTCCGTCGACAAGCGGGTGAACGACGCTCGGACGCGTGGCCATGGGCCGTCACACCGGCCCTCGCTGCACCTTCGCGGTGTAGGGGTAGGGCTTGTCCTGCCCGCAAGCCAGGGGCAACGGCCGGCAAGAAGGGGAATGCAAGCCGCTCCCCTACATTGCCTGCCGTTATCGACGGATTAGCGTAGCGGCCTGCAAATCGCGATTGGGTTTGACTGCCAATTGGGTTATAATACGTTGGAATTGTCGCGCCGCCCACTTTGGCTGGGCGGGCGAGGAGGATATGCCATGGAAGGTTTGTTTCAGCCAATGCACCTGGTTTTCATCCTGGTCATTGTATTGATCTTGTTCGGACCAGGAAAACTGCCGGAACTCGGAAAGGGCTTGGGAAAGGGAATTCGGGAGTTTAAGGATGCCCTCAAAGGCGGCAGACGGCAGCGCAGAGAAGAAAGACGAAAAGAAGGAGGAAGTGAAGAAAGTCTAGACCACCCTCCACGTTGCCGCTCTTCCTATAATCCTTCTTGGCCCTTGTTCCTGGTTGTCCAACGGCAGAATTAGCAAAAGCGGGAATCCCCAAGAGTGGTACGTTTTCTCAATCCTCGGTAGCTCAATGGTAGAGCGTTCGGCTGTTAACCGAAGGGTTCCAGGTTCGAGTCCTGGCCGAGGAGCCAGTTCTTTTCAAAGACTTAGAAACACCACGAGACCCCTTCCGAACCTGATTTTTGGTACCCCGTAGGGACTTTTGCAGGGATACCCCTTCGACTGCTGGAGCAGTCACGGGCACCGGCGATGAATCCCGCACAGGTTCAGCGTCCACTGCCTTGCGGCTGATCGTTTGCTGTCCCTTTCGCCACACGGCTTCGAGAGCCTCACGCTTGGCCTCCATTCGAATGTGGCTGCGATTGTCAGATCGATATCTTGGGTTGCCCTCGCGTGGCGGATCCGAAGTTCCATTGCATATCCGCCCTTCAGAAACCAGGGGTACCGGTCCTTGGGCTCTGCGCTGAACAATCGCGCAAGAAACCGGTCAAAGGCGACCCTTCGTCTGAGGCGCTGAATATCCGTACCCTGACTTCGCGCGATGTCTGTCAGCCTTGTCTCAAGCGCGGTTCGCAGCGCCTGTGCCGTACGATACTGTCTATGCTGTGCCATGTGGGATTTCAATCGCCTCGACGCCCGTGTCGAAACACGGCTGAATCAGGGCCCTTGGAGTGGCCGCCCGTTCGTGTTCACTAAGCCAGCGGCGTTTTTCCTTACCTTTTGTTTTCATAGACATTCCGGGTTCGTTCCAACGATTCGGGGGGCAGGCACGCATCTTACAGTACTTGACACTGCCATATTGAGATGCGAGCCTCCCAGCAAGTCCCGAAATAAACAGTACTTGACACTGTAATCTTACAGCGCCAATCTGTCACCCCGTGCGGTCTCAAGGGCTGCCCCTTCATACTTCCGAGGGGGATTTCGCGGGTGACTGACGATGACCGCAGCGGACGGGGCGCGCTCACCGATCCTTCAGTCGCCTTAAATAAAGGACCCAACATGCCCATATCCTGTCATAGCCTTGAAGCGTCAGACACGGTGCAAACGGCTGAAGGACCTCAGGCCTGAGGGGGAGGATCTGTACTGCTTCTTTCAGCTTTCCTCTCGCACCCGCCGATAGAAGACTGGAAGGCCGGCAGAATCGTCAGCACCAATCGGGTTTAGCTGAACCCTGCCACAAGGCCTCTGCCGAAGCCCCTGCGGAGCCACGGCGCCGGTGACACGTGGAAAGGACTTGCGGATGCAGACAATTAAATGGCTTGGTTTTCTTCTAACGGCATCATTACTGCTTCAGTGCGCGTGTGGCGGGGGCTCCAGCAGTAATAATCAACCCCTTCAGCCTCCTTCCGGCCTCACTTACAGCAGCATTACGGCCGTCTATACACAGGGCACATCGATCGCTCCCGACGGCCCCACCAGCAGCGGCGGAGCGGTAAGCTCGTACAGCGTGAGTCCGGCCCTTCCGTCAGGCCTAACCCTTAACACCGGTACGGGGGTCATCACGGGAACGCCCACGGCGGTGGCCGCCACGGCCAGCTACACGGTAACGGCTTCCAATTTGGCTGGCAGCACTACTGCAACCCTGAGCATCACGGTGCAGGTCGCGGCCCCGGCGGGCTTGGCTTACACGACCGCCGCCGCGGTCTACACCGTGGGGACCCCGATCCCTGCCAACAACCCAACCAGCACCGGTGGAGCGGTGACCGCCTACAGCGTGAGCCCGGACCTGCCCGCGGGGTTGACTCTGGACGACGACACAGGGATCATCACCGGAACCCCCACGGCTGTGACGGCGAAGGCCAACTATAAGGTGACCGCCTCCAATACGACCGGCGACGCCACTACGACCCTGGCGATTAGCGTGAATGCCGCGGCTGCGGGGGTGCAGTTCATTCCCAATATGAATCAGTGGATCACGCCGCTGGCGCCCCCAGGTTCGCAGTTCCAGTCCCTGGTTACCCCATGGTTGGTTAACGGTAATCCCTGGCTGGCGGGGCAAGCGGTCTCGAGCGCGGTGAGCGGCGGCACCTTGCTGGTTTTAACCAGCGGGTTCAACCGCATTTTCGACGGCCCGGGCCTCAGCAACATGGCTTTTGGTCCTCAATCGCCTATCGTCGGATGGGCGCCGGGGCAATCGAAGGCGCCCGGCGGTCCGCCCGCCAACTCTCCCTCCAGCGAATACGTGTTCGTTTACGACATCTCCGGGGGCGCGCCGGTTTACCAGCAAGCTGTGATGATCCCCAATTCCTTCCACGGCATCGCATTCGATCCATCCCAGAATGCGTTCTATGTATCCAGTGGCATGGGCGACTTTCCCTTTGCCGGCAATGGATATCCTGACCCGGCCAGTCCCCAATACGACAACGTCCACGTATTTACGCTGGGCTCGAACCAAATCTGGGCGCCGGCGCCCTCCACGCTCGCGCCGGGACCTGAGCTGCTCCTGGGCCACACCACAGGGGGCATCGGCCTCGCCGTGTCTCCCGCGGAGCCCACACCTTTAGTCAACAGCTCAATTTACGTGCAGCCTTGTGCCGCCGGCGTGGCGGTTTCCAGCGATGGCCAGACACTGGTGGTGGCGAATTACTACAACGACTCGATTACGGTCTTCACCGGAGGCTTGGGGAACTGGGCCCCGCTGAGCAGCCTCTCAGCCGAAGAACCGCGCGGGGTAACGAACGTCGGGGAACTGGACCTGCGCCCCGGCAAGGCCGCCAGCTCGCCGGCGCCGGGCACGCCGGGAGGCGAGTACCCGTTCTGGGTGGTTATCGCCCAGCCCTCGCTTCCTGCGGGCAGCACCCCTACAACCTGGGCTTACATCTCGAGCCTGCGCGACCGCGAAATCGACGTCGTGAACCTGGACGGAGGAACACCGGCGGTCGTGGCCCGGATTCCCGTCAGGGGCCAGCCCAATAAAATGACACTCAACGCGGCCCAGACACGCCTCTACGTCGCCGAAGACGAATCGGATACGGTGGATGTCATCGACACGAACCCGGGTGACAAGGGGAAGTGGAACACCGTGCTCGAGACCATCCCGGTGATTGTTCCCCCGGCTCTGGTATCCACCATTCCTGCCTTGCAGCAGAAATTGACGGGCGCCAATACCAATAGCGTCACGCTCACGCCGGACGGAACCCAACTGTGGGTGACCAATGGCAATCTGAACAGCGTTGCCGTCGTGTCGCTGACAGGAACGGACCAGAACGATCAGGTGGCGGGTTTGATTCCCACCGGCTGGTACCCGAACTCCGTGAGCTTTAGTCCGGACGGCAAATGGGCCTACGTCATTAACGGCAAATCGCCCACCGGGCCGGATGCCACTTGGTGCTACGGTTATGGTCCGCCGGGGTACCCAAGCTGCGAGACCATGAATGAGTGGAATCCCCAGATGACCAAAGCCGGCTTGCAGAGTTTCCCCACCGCCAACCTGACGTCGCAACTTCCGGCGTTGACGGCTCAGGTGCTGACCAATAATCACTTCTCCGCCACGGAGAGCGCTGACGACCTCGCGGCGATGGCCGCGGTGCGGCAAGGGATCCAGCACGTGATCTTCGTCCTCAAGGAAAACCGGACCTACGACCAGGTCCTGGGTGACCTGCCGGTCGGCAACGGCGACCCGAACCTGGTTCAGTGGGGAAGCGCCATTACGCCCAATGAGCATAACCTTGCGCAGACCTTCGTTACGCTCGATAACATCCTGGCCACCTCGGAAGTGAGCAATGACGGCTGGCCGTGGAGCACTTCGGCTCGCTGCCCCGACGTAGTCGAACACGCTTACCCGCTCTCTTATGCCGGGCGCGGCCTCAGCCTGGACACCGAGGGTTTAAATCGCGATATAAACGTGGCGCTTCCCGCCCTGGCGCAGCGCATCGCCGCCGACCCTCGCACCCCGAACGATCCGGATGTGATGGCGGGCCAGAACGACGCAGCCGCCCCGGACGGCCCGAACAATGAGGTGAATACCGGCTATTTGTGGGATTCCGCCCTGCGGGCAGGCCTGACGGTTCGCAACTACGGATTCTATATCGACACGACATGCTACAACGAGCCTACCTGCGCGATTCCCCTGGCGCACGATCCGGCGGCAACCGGCACGGTCGTGGCAACCTCCTCGAATGTCTCTCTCTTTCCGTACACCGATCCCTATTTCCGCGGCTTCGATAATAATTTTCCGGATTATTACCGCTACACCGAGTGGGAGCGGGATTTCGACGCCAACTATGCCAAAGGCGGCCTTCCCTCGCTGAGTTTGGTGCGCTTTATGCACGATCACACCGGAAGCTTCGGCACGGCCATGGACCTCGTGAATACGCCCGAGACGCAGGAAGCCGATAACGACTACGCGGTCGGGCTGCTGGTTCAGAAGATTGCGAACAGCGTTTACGCCAACAACACCTTGATCTTTGTTATTGAAGACGACGCCCAGGATGGCGGCGACCACGTCGATTCGCATCGCACGATTGCTTTCGTGGCGGGCGCCTACGTCAAGCAACAAGCGGTGGTTTCCACGGCGTACACCACGCTCAACTTCGTGCGCACCATGGAAGAGGTTCTAGGCCTCCCGCCTCTGAACCTGAATGACGCACTCGCCGCGCCCATGGCCGATATCTTTAACACCACACCGGCCACGTGGAGCTTTACGGCCACGCCCTCGGCGTATCTCTACAATACGACTCTGCCCCTGCCCGCCAAGGCGGCCGGCCTGGTCGTACCAAAGTCTGCACACGACGCGAAGTATTGGGCGCGAGTCACCCGGGGTCTGGACTTCTCGGACGCCGATCGCGTCGATCCCGTGCTCTACAACCGCATTCTCTGGAAGGGAATGATGGGCAGCCGGCCCTACCCTGCGGCGCTCCGCGCATCCAATCTGCGCCGCAATCGGCCTGACCGCGATAATGATGACCGCCCATCGCCAAAACGAAAAACTACCCCGGCGCCGAAGCCGGAGGCCAACTGAACAAATCGCACGGCCGTGCCCTCACCGGCCGTGGCGTCGTTCCCGTCCCTTGCCCGCCGGGGCAGGCGGGCGGGGGAGTGGCGCCGTTGCATTGAGTTTCTGCGGCTGCGAGGCTGGCTATCCAGGGTGCTTCTCAACGTCCGAATTGCGGCGCCGTGACGGGCAGCAAGCTGGAGTTGATCCCTTCACACATCGCGTTATCCACGGTCAGGTTGCCCTGGGAGTCCAGTCGGATCTTCCAGATCGTATCGTAGTCGTCGCTCGGCCAACTCGGCGCGGTTTGGTTGCTTTCGTAGCTGGCAAGCAGCGCGTTGACGGTGGTCGGGATATGCTCGTGTTCCCAGGCCACCAGCAGGGTTTGGTTGGAGAAGGTGCCCTGGGTAAAGAAAAAGCAGCTGGTGTCGGTGGCCAGTTGGGGCGGATTCTGCGCCAAAAATGGCACGCTGGCTGCCAGGTTGAAGGGCAGATTATTGCCGACGGCATAGGGCTCCACGGTCAGCGAGGGCCTCACATACGATGAACTGATAACGCCGTCAATGAAGCCGCTGGGCAGGCCCACGGCGGGGTCGATGGAGTAAACCTGCGTGGGATGTATTTTCCCCTGGAGCGCCAGAGGAAGAAGCAACGCGCGCCACTGCCCGGCGGCAATATAGTTCCCATCGTCCCAGTTGGCCGCCGGATGCGCTTCCGCGTGCCGAATCATATAAACAGTCTCATTCGTATTGATGCCCTTGGGAACCACGGCTCCCCCACTGCCGCCCGTAACCTGGATATGAAAAGGCGTCGCCGAGCAAGGCTCGCTGAAGTTCCGCAGGGGAGGCAAGACGGGGTAATCAGGCGAGGGGGTCAAACCGCTATTGTAGGTTATCAGGCTGGCGCCCTCGGAAGCGATGGAAATGGTATAGATAACGTTCGGTCCGGCGTAGACCTCGGGAAGCGGCAAATTGTAATGTTCGCTCTGGTTAAGGTTTGCCATCAGGGCACTGATCGTCTCCCACGGCGCCGAGAAGACGTAAAAGCCCGGACTCCTGGAGGCAATGATTGCACTGACCAGGGCTTCGTTGTCCCCGTCGCGGTTGCTAAAATCGAGACCTTGACAACCGGGGCATGGAATCACTGGCGGCGCGACATCGTCCGGTAAGGCGCCTGGCAAGTACGACGAAAAAACCGTGAAGCTGTTGGCGATCGGACCGGGACTGCCCTGATACGGCACACTGATCTGATTCAACATCGCGAACTGCTCGACAGTCTCCAGCGGGACCATGTCGGGATAATTGTCCGCGGTTTGCAAGTGCGTCATGGGTTCGAGGGCGTAAATGCCAGTGACATTGTTGCCTCCCAACACCCCCTGTTTCAGGAAGGCACCCAGCAGCAGCGAACGATCGAGACCCTGGTTAGTCAGGTTGGCCGTATTCGGGTTTACATCTCCATAAGCGTTGTACGCCAGGTCTTCGCTGACCACGAAAATCAAATTGATGTTGCCGGCGCTGAGCGGGTCTTGCGGGCTCGGAATCGAGTTGCTGCATCCGGTGAGCAATGACAGCCCAAGGACCAAGGCCAACACCGGCGGCCTGAAAGACTGAATCCCGTTCATAGATTCCTCCTCTTGCAGACGAGCGCCTCCACAAGTCTCATCGGACGCTACGCCGGCTGACTTCAACGCGAGGTCCTGGTATTTCCAATCCCATCGGATCGAAAACTCCTGGGTTCTTGATTTGAGCGCAGACCTCATGATCCTTCGGCTCACCGCTGTGCATGAAAATAGCTCAAAGGAACTAAGCCTTGTGATTTCAACAAAACGTGCCGCTATTTCCATGGCAGCCAGCTTCCAGCCGGCCGAGAAGCCACCAGAACGGCGTCGTTACAGCCCATTCGGACCCCGTCTCCAGGTTTGTGAAATGAGATTTTGACCGGCCGTTGACCGGTCAATAATTTTCGGCGAGAAAGGTCATGCGCGTGCCCGGACCAGCCGATGAAACTGTGGGCGGCGTTTATTTCAATGCGGCTGGTCCGGAGCGTTGTCCTGTCGCAAGGCGCGTCGGTGGTTCCGGATCCCCAGTAAAGGAGAAGAGTCTATGGTTAAGATTGCGCGGTGCTTCGGATTGCTCTTCGCGTTGTGCTGCGTTTTGCCGGTATTGGGACGCAGCGCCTCGAACGCTCTCCCGAACGATGCAGTTGGTCCTTCTGACTATCAAGTGGTGACTGTCTCGGACATTCACTTTAATCCGTTCTACGATCCATCGTTGTATTCCCAACTTGTAGCGAACGATCCAAGCCAGTGGGCTTCCATTTTTCAGGAGTACGGGGGAACGGCAATGCCGATGTACGGAGCGGATACGAACTATCCTCTGTTGATGCTCACATTGGCGGACATGGGGCAGCGGATGGGAGCCAGCCCGGTAATTCTTTTTACCGGCGATATGCTGGGGCACTATATACCGGAGAACTTTTACTGCCAGTACTATCAACATGTGCCGATGTCGGCCTGCACCCTTAACTTCGCTACCTTCACTCCCGACTCAACGGCCGTCGCGGCGATGCAGCAATTCATCGACAAGACGTTTGCTTTTGTAGCCGGGCAGATCCGGCAGTACGTGGGCGACGCGCCGGTGTTCTACGTCCCGGGGAACATCGATACTTACAACATCGCCGGGCTCGGACCCGACAGCCACTTCCTCGCCAACAACTCCGCCATCGTCTTCAACCAGCTTTTGAACGGCAGCGTGGATCGACCGATGTTCAGTACGTTCGCGTTTGGCGGGTTCTATTCGGCGCCCCTGGGATCGAAGCTGCTCATCATAGGATTGAACAGCAATTCGTTTGTGATTGGATCGCCCACCTACATCGGGGCTGGCATGGAACTGGAATGGCTGGATATACAGCTCAGCATCGCTCAGACTTCCGGCCAGCAGGCGTGGATCTTGATGCATGTGCCGCCAGGCGCAAATGCCCAGGTGATGGCGGGCGATACACCAGGTCAGTTGCAGGAAGACCAAGTCTCCATGAATTGGGACCAGAGTCTCCAGTCAACGTTCATGGACAAGCTGAATAGACACCCGGGCGTGGTCACGCTAATGCTCGCTGGACATACGCACATGGACGAATACCGCATCCTGTCGTCCGGCGATGTTCTCGAGCAACTGCCGGGTATCAGTCCGTGTTTTGGCAACAACCCTGCCTATAAAGTTTTGAAAATCCTGCCCGGCACGTTGACCCCCTTGGATTACGAATCGTTCGACTTGAACCTGCTGGCCACACCGGCACCGACGCAGTTCCAAAGCCTCTACACATTCTCGAGCGCTTACGCCGCGCCGGGCGCGCTCAACTACTCGTTGCAACAGTTATATCCGCAGTTGGCGGGCAATGAAACGCAGCGCGACTCGTACATGCATTACTATGTTTCCGGAAGCCCCGCCATCCATCCCATCAACCAAGGGAATTGGCCGATCTTTGCCTGCTCCATCGGCGAAATCGATGAGCTGGATTATATTGACTGTGTGAACAGCTACTGAGCCACCAACCGCGAGGGGCAGACAATTCCGCTCGGGGATGTTGTACATCGGGCCCGCGGCATCCCCGTCCGTTTTTATACTCAGTTGTCGCGGTACTCTCGACTGGGGCGCGCCGCCGTCTGCTTGCCGGCCTGCCGGGGTCAAGTCCGGGTCAAGCCCGTCAACCGAACGGTACGGCAAAGCACGGCAAACCGCTCCAGCGGCGCTCACCTGGTGCTCGCTGTAAGCTGCTTAGTGTAGCCTAAATCGACGGTCCGCCACCGCTCCGGTGCGGGGAGGTTTTTCTAGGTTGGAGGTGGCGCCGGGGAATCCAGAAAGATCAGCCGGTCAATCGTCGCGTAGAACAGAGTCTTGCATTTTGGGTTGGCACAAACCCGGAACTCCGCTTTCCAACCCTCTCTGACGAGCACATCCTGCAAGTCAGCGAGGTTAGAGCTGAAGGGTAAGAGGACATCCCCTAGCAGAACGGTCTTCTTGCATTGTGGGCAAATCATGCCGTAAGTCCGAAAAGGCATTCGCGCCGCGCCTCCCCTCAGACTTTCCACATTATCACAAAATCGGCGGACGCTGGTGGAACCAATTCGGACGCGTTGTCATCTAAGTTAATAACCCAACTTGATGACTACCTCGGGGAGGCAGGCGCTCTTGGGACAAGTGGTTCGCCGGCCTCCTCCTTCCTAAGTATCTAAACTTCCCTACGCGGTAGTGGGTCAGTTTGAAGTAGAGGCGGCTTTACGCCGCCATCTGGCGAGCTAAACTCGCCGCTACAATTTCAAACTGACCCGCTACGCTTGTGCATTGACTTGCCGCCTTGGGTGTAGTAGTCTCCGCGCCAATCCGCATCCGAGCTGCGACCCTGCACGAATCTTGAAGCGACGAATCTTCACCGGGCGCAGCCTTTGCTCTGCCGGTCAAGCGATCAAAGTAAAGTCGCGGTCCGTCATTGCCTCGACGGGCGTAGCCGAACTGCGAATGAACGGCGCCGGGGCACCCCCTAAGGTGCCTTAGGTGTTTCTGCTCATGGACAGACGCCGTCAAGCAAGATACACTGGCGAAGATTGGGCTGCTGCTTGTCGTTGCTGAGCAGGCTCCGCGTAACTGGAACCGGGTTCCAGCTCACTCTCAGGGTGCAGAGCGAAAGCAGGTGTGTCGGTGGCGCGATACGGCGCCGCGAAGAGGTTTGCAGCGGTTGACGAGCGGCAGATGTATCCCGCCACAACTTCGCGCCAGTGATCGTGCCGAGGGTAATGCGATTTGAAATTGAGAGTCTCGATGGGCCACAGTTACAACCTTGAGCCGCCGATACCAAGGCAACGTGATGTCGAGCCGAATGAGAACAAGCTCGGCATTACCGCTCTGGAAAAGCGGATAGTTTCCGCAGTCGTCGCGGGCTATACAAGTCGGGAGTGCGCCGAGATGATGGGCGTTAGCCAGCCCAGCCTCAGGCACTATGTTGCAAGTATTATGGCGAAGCTAAGAGTCGTGAATCGCCTGGAACTGGTGCTCGTTGCCCTCCACAACAATCTGATAGACCCCCTGCAATAGCGCTTGTCGTCTAGATCCCCTCTCGGTTCGGCAAGTCATCCGGAAAGACTCACCGAAGGCGTTTCTGACCGCACCTGGAGCGATGTTGCGTCCATCGATGCGAGTTGCCCAGGCGTAGCCATGGCTCCCGCTCGCATTCAGGACGCCCTGCGTTTTCGCCGCGGCACGATCTGCGAAGGTGCGGTGCGTGCGTTGAAGAATCCAGACCCGTGATATTCCGAACGATGGATGTTCCTAATGGATTCGTTTCCACTCGCCTAGCAGAAGGGACGCCCTCTGTAGCAACACGTCCGCTCGACGAACCAGTTTCTCCGTGTTTTCTCTCATCCGCTGCGACGACTCCTGCATCTTTCTCAAATCGCGCCGCAACGCGGCAAGAGATGACCGGCTCGACGTGCGCGCGGGGGGGGGGATGACTTGCGGTTCGACCCTGGACGTGAGTGCGCCATGATAGCCAAACTCCGGTGAGGTCGGGTTTCTAAAGGGATTTCAGACTGGGCACCCCGGCGCCGCCGCTCTGCCGGGCCGGACTCGTGCCCGTAGACTACCTAATAAAGAACCTAATATACTACAAGTTGTCCTTCACAGTAAACCAGGGCAAGCGCAGCGTCCCGGGTATTGGGACTCTGCGGTTCTTCCCGAAATTCGAGTTTCTCATCGCCGCCTCAGAAAGAGAACCGGGGAAGGGCATGATGACCATCGAGGCATTTCGGCGGCGGTTCGGGGACGAGGAGCAGTGCTGGGAGCACCTGACGCGGCTGCGCTGGCCGCGAGGTTTTGTCTGTCCG
>Ga0187781_10000264_pt1 | contig 37191 bp, 34 predicted proteins | sample 0715_SJ02_MP02_2_FD_132447 | JGI IMG/M metagenome (GOLD analysis project Ga0187781, IMG submission 132447) | Tropical peat soil microbial communities from peatlands in Department of Meta, Colombia - 0715_SJ02_MP02_20_MG | ecosystem: Environmental > Terrestrial > Soil > Wetlands > Peat | place... | reverse complement strand
GACCTACGGCCGAAAGTAGCGGCCGTCGCGGCGCTGCGCCCGTCTAGGCCGGAACGAGCCGGAAGCGCTCCCACACCGTGGGCGCGCGCCGCAGTGCCTCGGTCCAGCGGCCATTCTTCCCGTTCTCGCCCGGGTGGACGTGCCGGCCAGCGAACGCAAACTCGGCGTCGGACGGCGCGAACGGAAACGGCGAGAGCGCATAGACGCCCTCCCCCTGCGGCTTGATTGTCACCGCAACATCGTCGCTGGCCGTGCGCGGCACATGCTCGAACGTCTGTGTGCCGCGTTCGCTTCGATGCACGCGATTGAAATAGAGCGCGAGCGTGTCGATGAATTGCAATTGCTTATAATTCTGAAACAATTTTTTCTCGTCGAGCCGGTCGGCAAGATTTGAATCCTTGCCGACCTCCTCCTTCAATCGCTTCTGGCGCGCGAGCTCGCCGTCGAGCATGCGTTCGGCGATCGGCCGTTCCTTCTCCGGAAATTGCTTGATCAGCACATGATTGGAGAGCCCGTAGCGGCCGTTATAGAGGCCCCAGCTATGCATGCTGGAGATCAAGCCGCAGAACGGGCCCTGACGCTCGTTGAAGTCGGGTGAAAGCCGGCTGGTGACCGTGATGTATTCGGCCGGCGTCTCGATCAGATTATACGGCAGCCCGGTCTTGGCGTCGGTCACCGGATCGCGGTCGAAAGCCGCCCAGCCGGCGTCGTGATGGGAAATGACATAGACCATCGGCTCAAGCGGGTCTAACGGCTCGAACGCCTCATTGCCGAAGGCGCGCGCGAACTGTCCGCACAACGCCGTGTGCTCGTACATCATGATCGCCAGCCGGGGCTGGCCTGCTGGTGCGGTCTGAATGATCATGGCGCGGTGCCTTTGGTTCGAGGCCTTGGGCTTGGCAGAATCTAGCGAGTTTCGGTGGAGCATTCACTATTTTTCCGGGTGGCGATATGGTCCGTCCGGCAAAGGGAGACCTGCATGGCGGTGGCGACAGTCGGAGCGGCAAGGCTCACGTCGGATCCGGTTGCGCCGGAACAACTGAAAAGCGAGGTCGCGCGGCTGTTCGATGCGCTCGCCGCCGGCGGCATCGGCATCGTGCCGCTGGACGTGGCGTATGCAGTGATTGCGACCACGCCAAGCGGCATCCGCGGCATCTTCGACGTCAAGCGCCGGTCCTATGAGAAGCCGTCGGGCATGTTCGGCAACTGGCGGATGAGCCGCGATATCCATGTCATGGATGATGGGCGGCATGCCATGGTGCGCGAGATCATCGAGCAAGAGCAAATTCCGTTTTCGGTCGTGGCGCCGTTTCGCGCCGACCATCCGCTGTTTGCCGCCGTCGATCCGTTCGTGCTGCAGAACTCATCGAAGGGCGGCACGCTCGATATGCTGCTCAATGCCGGCCAGTTCCACGACGCGATCGCCGAAGGCTCGCTCGCCCGCGGCGTCGCGGTGTTCGGCTCGTCGGCGAATTTGTCGCTCACCGGCAGCAAGTATCGCTACGAAGATATCGATCAACCGATCCGCGATGCCGCCGCCATTCATTTCGACCATGGCCAGTCGAAATATGCGCACAAGGATGGGCTATCGAGCACCATCATCGACTTTACGAATTTCTCGGTGATCCGCGTCGGGCACTGCTTCGACCGGCTGAAACACGCTTTTGCGACGCGCTTTGGCGTCACTTTGAAAAGCTAGAATTTGGGACAGCGGACATGAACGACACCTACAAGGAGGTCGGCTTCGACTCCAACCGCATCGGCTTCGGCCGCAAGGCCGGCATCGTCGTGGTCGATTTCCAAAAGGGCTTTACCGATGGCCGTTTCCCCCTGGGCGGCCGTCCCATGGTCGACCGCGCCGTGACCAACACGGCAACGCTTCTGGCCGCCGCGCGCAAGGCGCGTTTACCGATCGCATCCTGCTACACCGCGTATACCAGCGCGCGCGACGCGCCGCTCTGGAAGATCCCGGCGGTGGTCAACGAGTTTCACCATGGCCATCCTTCGACCGAGCTCGACGAGCGCATCTACGACAAAAGCTACGACATGATCGTCTGCAAGACCGCGCCCTCGATCTTCTTCAACACGCCGGTCGCGTCCTATTTCGTCAAGGAGGGCGTCGACACCGTGATCATCACCGGCTGCAACACGTCGGGCTGCGTGCGCGCCAGCATCAATGACGCGTTCTCCTACGGCTTCCGCGTCATCGTGCCAGAACCTTGCTGCGGCGACGTGGAGGAAGGTCCGCATCGCGACAATCTGCGCGACGTCGGCCGCCGCTACGCCGACGTGGTCGGTCTTGACGAAGTGCTCGCCTATATCGAGACGGCGGGCCGCCGCAATGCGAACGAAGCGCCGTGACCGCACCAAGCCTCGTCGCCGATCCGGGTGCGATCGAAGAGATCGCGGCCGCCGTCCGAAGCCGAAAGACCGATCCGGTTGCGCTTGTCGAAGCCTCGCTCCGGCGCATCGCCGCAGTCGAGAAGAAGGTGCAGGGTTGGTGCCTGCTCGACCGCGACCGCGCGCTGGCCGACGCGCAAGCGTTGCGGCAAGAAGCCGAAGCCGGTCGCATCCGCAGTCCGCTCCATGGAATACCAGTCGCCATCAAGGACGTGCTCGATGTCGCCGGCCTGCCCACGCGCGCCGGCAGCAAGACCCGCGCGAACATACCGCCAAGCACAATCGACGCGCATGCTGTGACGCTGCTCAAAGCGGCGGGCGCCGTCGTGCTCGGCAAGGCGCACACCACGGAGTTCGCCTATTTCGATGGTCCGCCGCCGACGCGCAATCCGCATAACGTGGCGCACACGCCGGGCGGCTCCAGCGCCGGGCCGGCCGCGGTCGTGGCCTCTGGCATGGTGCCGCTCAGCCTCGGCACGCAGACTGCAGGCTCGGTGAGCCGCCCGGCCGCCTACTGCGGAATCGCGGCGTTCAAGCCGAGCACGCTCGCCTGGTCGAGCTCCGGGCTCGTTCCCTTTGCGCCGAGCTTCGACACGATCGGCGTTTTCGCCCATCGCGTCCGCGACGCGGCTGCGGCGGCGCGCGTGCTGATGCCGCCCTATTTGCGGCAACGCGCGGCGGCGCCCTCGCCGCTCACCATCGGCGTGATCGAGGACCCGATTACCGAAGCCGCGAGCGCTGCAGTCATCGACGGCGTGCGTGCGGCTGGCGAAGCTTTGGCTGCCGCAGGCGTCGGCGTGAAGTGGCTCACATCCCCGATATCGTTCGCGGAGATCGGCGCTTGGCATAAAACGATCATCGAATATGAAGTCGCGCACGCGCATCCCCATCTCGAGCACAACCCGGACGTGAGCGCAGGCTTGCGCGAAGCCGCCGCGCGCGGGCGCGTCATCACCGACCGCGCTTACCTCGACGCCTATGCTGCGCTTAACGCTGCGCGCGAGCGCTTCTGGATGGCGACCGACGAAGCCGGCGCACTTCTCTTTCCAGCCGCCCCCGACGTGGCGCCGGCGGGAATGAAGACCGGCGATCCGCGTTTCATCGTCCCATTTACAGCGCTTGGCGGCCCGATCGTGTCCATTCCGATTGGCACGGGTGCAGGCGGCTTGCCGCTGGGGCTGATGCTGATCGGCGCTCCGGGTACGGACGCCAAAACCGTCGCCATCGCGGAAAAGGTCGCGCCGGCGATCGAGCTGTCCCGCTAAGACATCCTGCAAACGGCGCGGCGGCTGCAAGAATTTTCGGCTTGAAGCACTGCGCAGCGCGTTGCACAGTCGCCTTTGGCGAAAGGCGATCGCGTGCCCTGCGGCTTCGTAGCCTGCGGATTTGTTTGGTCACGCAGAAACAACCGGGCTTACGACGGCAAAGGCGGACAGGGCGTTTCGGATTATGGCGTTTCGCATTTCGGTCGATACCGGCGGCACCTTCACCGATGTTGTCATTGCCGATGGAAGCGGGATTCGCGCCATCGGCAAGGCGCTGACAACGCCCAACCGCATTTTCGACGGCATGCGCGCGGCCATCGAAGTCGCCGCGCAAGAGATCAGGCTCGACGGCAAGTCGCTGCTCGGCAAAAGCGACATGCTGATCTACGGCACGACGCGCGCGACCAATGCGGTCGTTACCAAGTCGACCGCCAAGACCGCGTTCCTGACCACGCGCGGTTTCCGTGACGTGCTGGTGCTCAAGGAAGGCGGCAAATACGATCCGCATGACTACAGTTACGACTACCCGCCTCCATACATTCCGCGCCGCTACACCTTCGAAATCGACGAGCGCATCGACGCGCAAGGCAATGTCGTGCGCCCGCTCGACCGCAACCAGGCGCGCGAGGTAATCCGTACGCTGGCGCAGCGAAAATTCGAAGCTGTCGCGGTCTGCCTGTTGTGGTCGATCGCCAGCGGCGATCACGAGAAGGAAATTGCCCGGCTGATCGAACAGGAACTGCCGGGCGTTCCCTACACGCTCTCGCATGAGCTTATTCCGATCGTGCGCGAATACCGCCGCGCCTCCACTACGGCGATCGACGCTTCGCTCAAGCCCCTGATGCAGCGGCATCTGCGCGAAATGGAAAGCGATCTGCGCGCTGCCGGATTTTCCGGCGAGCTGCTGATCGGCACGTCCGGCGGCGGCTGTCAGCACGTCACCGAAGTCGTGGGCCGCCCGGTGACGATGCTGAAATCCGGTCCGGCAATGGCGCCGGTCGCCGGCAAGGCCTACACCACCATCGAAGATCTCGGCCGCGATGCAATCGTCTGCGACACCGGCGGCACCACTTTCGACGTCGGTTTGGTGCGCGACGGCGAGCTGGTTTACACCCGCGACAGCTGGCTCGGCCGGCGCTGGCTTGGCGACATGGTGGCAATGTCCACGGTCGATGTGCGCAGCATCGGCGCCGGCGGCGGCTCGATCGCCTGGATCGATGCCGGCGGCTTGCTGCGCGTCGGGCCGCAGAGTGCCGGCGCCCTGCCTGGCCCGGCCTGCTATGGCGCCGGCGGCGATCAACCGACGGTAACGGACGCCTGCGTCGTGCTTGGCTGGTTCGATCCGGATTACTTCAATGGCGGGCGCATGCAGCTCGATGCGGAGGCGGCTCACCGCGTGCTTGAAAAGCTCGCGCAGCAGCTCGGCCGCAGCGTGCCGGAGACCGCTTTCGCCATCATCACCATCGCCAACGAGCTGATGATCAAGGCGATCCACGAGATCACCGTCAGCGAAGGCGTCAATCCGCGCGAGAGCGTAATCGTCGCGGGTGGCGGCGCGGCCGGCTTCAACATTCTGCCGATCGCCCGCGAACTCGGCTGTTCGACCACGATCTTGCCGAAGACCGCGAGCGCCATGTCGGCGTGCGGCATGCAATATTCCGACATCGTGTTCGAGCAGACGCGCAGCCGCGTGACCATGTCGGGCAGCTTCGACCTCGACGGCGTGAATACGGCGCTGTCGGAGATCGATGCCGCGCTCGACGAGTTCCGCAACAATCTGCATGGCGCCGCGAACGCCAAGGTGCGCAAGGAATACTTGGTGGAAGCGCGCTACAAGTCGCAGGTCTGGGAGCTCGATACGCCGCTGCCGGTCGAGCGCTTCCGCGGGCCAAAAGACGTGGCGGCGCTGGTCGAGGCGTTTCACACCGTGCACGACCGCGTCTATGCCGTGCGCGACGAGCAGAGCGAGGTGGAATGCGTCAATTGGCGCGGCCGGATTTCCATTCGGCTCGCCAAGCCGGCGAAGCCGCTGCACAAGAAAATACCGCAGCGCAAGCCGAAGCCATGGGCGCGCCGCAAGGCTTATTTCGGACCTGACGATTTGCGCAAAACGCCGGTGTTCCGCGGCATCGACCTTGCCCCCGGCGCCTTCATTGCCGGTCCGGCAATCATCGAGGAGCCGACAACGACCATCGTGGTCTACCCGCAGATGAGCGCGTTAGTCAGCCCCTCCGGTCACTACATACTCAAGTCTTAGGCGAGCAGCGCGATGGCCAAGAAAAAAGCCGTTTCGAAAGCGAAAGCCAGGCCTCGATCGGCGGCCGAAGCGAAGCCCAAGGCTGTCGCGGCCACCAAGCGCAAAGCGCGCGCCGAGGTGCTCGACCCTGTGGTGATGACCGTCATCGCCAATCGCCTTGACGGCATCGTGCGCGAAATGACCAACACGCTCTTGCGCGCGGCGCGTTCGGCGGTGATTTCGAGCGCGCGCGACTTTTCTTGCTGCATCCTCACCGGCGACAATCAGCTTCTCGCCTCGGCCGAGGGATTGCCGGTACACATTTTCGGCGCGCACCTGCAAGGCGAGAACATGTCGCGCTATCACGCGGGCGACATCCGTGAGGGCGATGCCTATCTCGACAACGACCCCTATGGCGGCAACACCCATCCGGCCGACCACACTTTCCTTGTGCCGGTATTCATCAACGGCGAGCACCTGTTCACGACCGTCGCCAAGTGCCACATGGCCGATATCGGCAACAGCATTCCCTCGAGCTATTTCGCCAAGGCGCTCGATGTCTATGAGGAAGGCGCGCTGGTTTTTCCGGGCGTGCGCATCCAGCGCGACTACAAAAACGAACCGGACGTCATCCGCATGTGCCGGGCGCGCATCCGCGTCCCCGACCAATGGTACGGCGACGCGCTCGCGGCGCTCGGCTCCGCCCGCATCGCCGAGCGCCGGCTTAAGGAACTCTGTCGCAAATATGGTGCGGCGACCATCAAGGTCTTCATCAAGGACTGGTTCGACTATTCGGAGCGGCGCGCGATTGAGTCGATCCGCAAGCTGCCGGCGGCGCGCATCACCAATACCGGCCATTCCGATCCGCTCGAAGGCATTCTGCCCGAGGGCCTTGCACTCAACGTCACTGTCGAGATCGATCCCAAAAAAGCGATGATCGACGTCGATCTGCGCGATAACCCGCTCTGCGTCGATTGCGGGCTAAACACCTCGCGCGCCGCGGCGACCAGCTCCGTGGTCGGCGCGATCTTCAATAGCCTGGACAAGGACATTCCGCGCAACGCCGGCTCATTCCGCCGGCTGTCATTCCAATATGCTGAGAACAGCGTGGTCGCTTCGCCGGTCTTTCCGCATAGCTGCTCGACCGCGACGACCAACGTCTCCGAACGGCTGGTCAACATCACGCAATCAGCCTTCGCGCGGCTCGGCGAGGGGCACGGCCTCGCCGAAGGCGGTACGGGACTCGGCGCCGGCATGGCCGTGCTCTCGGGCAAGGACCACCGGCGCAATGGCGCGCGCTATGTCAACCGCATGATGCTCTCGACCAATGGCGGCCCGGCAAGCCCGACCGCCGACGGCTGGGTGAATTATGCGATCCCGGTCATCGCCGGGCTGATGTATCGCGACAGCGTCGAGATCGACGAGCTCAAACACCCGTTCCGGGTGGAGTCATTGGGCGTGGTGGCCGACTCCGCCGGTGCGGGCCGCCATCGCGGCGCACCGGCGCAGGAGGTGACCTACACGGCGCTGCAGAACCCGGTGCAGGTGGTCATTCCCTGCGACGGCCAGTTCGCGCCGCCGCGCGGCGTCAATGGCGGGCACAACGGTACGCCGGGCTCAACGCACCTCATCGACCATAACGGGCAAGTCACCAAGCTGCCGAACCTCGTCAACATGCATATCCGCAAGGACCAGCGTATCCGTGGGCGCGACAGCAGCGGCGGCGGCTACGGCGATCCGCTGACGCGCGATCCGGCACGCGTGCTGACCGACGTTCTTGAAGGCTACGAGTCGATCGGCAAGGCCCGCGACATTTACGGTGTCGTGTTCACCGGCAAGATCGAGGACGACACGCTGGCGGTGGACGCGAGCGCGACCGCCGCGCGCCGCGCCGAGCTTGCCAAAACGAATGGCGTGAGCGCGGTTCACGCCTCCTCGTAGAAGTGCGTCTCCAGTAGAATACAGCCGCCTTCCGACTTGAAGGGCCCGTGATACACGCCAGGCGGGCGCACGGCGTACGTATAGCCTTGGAATTTCTCGCCGCCTTTGCCCTGCTCGTCGTTGCCGACGATCAAGTCGCCTGAGACGAGAAAGACCTCTTCCCAATAGTCGTGCACGAACGGCTTGGTCGTGTAGACGCCGGGCGCAAAACGCAGAAGCCGGGTGCGATTGCCGCGTTTTCCCTTCTCGTCGAGCGCGCCGGCAATGATTTTCTGCTCGATGCCATCGGGATAGCCGGGCAGCGTTTGCCAGCCTTCGCTCAGATCGAGCGTGTGAAACTCCTTGTGGCCTTTATCGAAACCCATCGCCTTCTCCTATCCTTGGTCGGGCAGCGTCTTGACGCGATAGCTGTGCGTAATCCTGCGGCCCAGCACCGGATCTTCCAACTCCATCTCGAAGGTTTCGGATGGCGCGATCCCGCCGTGAACGGCGAGCGTCCCGCAAAACATCGCCGTCCCGGCAGGAAGCGGACCGCCGCAGTAAAGCTTGAACAACTCGGTTGGCGCCCGCATCGCGGCGACCGAGCCTTCCTGGTAGAGGCGCCGCCTGCCGTCGGTACTTACATAGGAGCGCAGGATAAGCTTATCCCAATGCACCGCGACATCCTCGAGCCTCCAGACTTCGCGGCTCACAGGCTTGGCGCACATTTGCTTGGACAGCGAAACGCCGACGGCTTCAGCCTTGCGATCGGTATGATCCGAGCCAACGCCAACAAACAGGCCGTCGTCTAAGGAGTAGACGACGCACTCGGCTTCGCCGCTTGATTGATCGCCCAATACCTCGATGGTGTCCGTGGTCGTCAGCAAGGACGCCGCCACGCGGTAGAAGATCGGCGCTGTTTTCGGCCGCTTGACCCCGATCGCCTCAAGCTCGCGGATATGCTTTTCCAGCGCGGCAATATCCCGGCCAGTCCAGCCGGCGACCACGAGCTCTCGGACGCGGCGCAAATCGAGGATTTCCGACGAACGCAAGACTTTCTCTCCTCACAGGCACCACGGACGCTCGGGCCATGGGGGCCCTTTCTTTATCGTCCCCTCGCCTTTTCATAAAGCCTGTGATGTGCGAGGGAGGCGGAAGGCATGACGGGAAGCGAGCGGCCCATGAGTAATTCCAGGCGGTTGAAGCACCTGCTGGCGCGCCGCGCCGCAGTGACCGTTCCCGGCGCGGCCAACGCTTTGTTCGCACGTGTGATCGAAGACCTCGGCTTCGAGGCCGTCTACGTTACCGGCGCCGGCGTCGCCAATATGCTGTTGGGCGTCCCGGACATCGGGCTGACGACGATGACCGAAATCAGCGAAACCGTTGCGGCTGTCGCCGATGCGGTTTCGCTCCCCATCATTGTCGATGCCGATACCGGCTACGGCAACGCGGTGAACATGGTCCGTACGGTTCGCGCTTTCGAACGCGCCGGTGCCGCAGGGATCCAGATCGAGGATCAGGTCTTCCCGAAGAAATGCGGACACTTCGCCGGCAAAAACGTGATCGAAGCCGAGGAAATGGTGCAAAAGATCAAGGCCGCCGTCGACGCGCGCCATGATCAATCGCTGCAAATCATCGCCCGCACCGACGCCCGCGCCACCGAAGGCTTGGACCGCGCGCTTGATCGCGCCCAAGCCTATGTCGCGGCCGGTGCCGACGCGATCTTTGTCGAGGCACCGACCGGCCTTGATGAACTCGCGCGCATTCCCAAAGCGCTCGCGGTGCCGCAGGTTGCCAACATTGTGTTCGGCGGCAGAACGCCCGACCCGGGCCGTGACAAACTTGCCGAGCTCGGTTTCTCGATCGTGCTCTACGCCAACGCTGCGCTGCAGGCTGCGCTGAAGGCTTCTTACGACGTGCTGAGCGCGCTCAAGACCGAAGGCTCGTTGCAGTCCGTGGCGGATCGCCTCGCCTCGTTCGAAGAGCGCCAGCGCTCCGTCGCCAAGGATGTGTGGGATGCGCGCGAAGCGCGCTATCGGGTGTGAAGGATGCCGGCATGACCAAGAACACAGCGCCACGGCCGTGGGACGGCATCATCTCGGCAGAGGAGCAACGTGCTTACAACGCCGCAGGCTTTGGACGCTCGTCCGGCCTGGGCAAACGGCCGGCTTTGCTCATCATCGACGTCCAATACCGTACCGTCGGCACGACGCCGAAGCCGTTTTGGGAAGCGATCAAGGAATTTCCGACAGCGTGCGGGGACGTCGGCTGGGCGGCGGTTCCCAATATTGCGCGTCTACTCGGCTATTTCCGCGAGCGCGGCTGGCCAGTGCTCTATCCGTACGTGTCGCCGAAGCAGAGCTTCGATTACGGCAGGCTTTCGGACAAGGTTCCGGCCATCATGACCGTCGCGTCCAAAGGCTACGAATTCGTCGCCGAGGTGGCGCCGCGCGAGAAAGATATTCTGCTACCGAAAAAACATCCCAGCGCTTTTTTCGGCACGCCGCTCGCGAGCTATCTGATCGAAGCCGCGGCCGATATGCTGGTCGTGACGGGCTGCACCACCAGCGGCTGCGTCCGCGGCAGCGTGGTCGACGCTTTCGCCTATAACTTCCGGGTGCTGGTGCCGGAAGACGCCGTTTACGATCGCTCCGCCACCTCGCATGCGGTCAACCTGTTCGACATGGCGTCGAAATATGCCGATGTGATGCCGACCGGCGACGCGTTGACCGCTTTGCGAGCGATCGGTTGAGCCAATCGCGGGCGCAACATGTGATGAAACCTTTCGATCTCCTGATCAAAGGCGGCGACGCCATTCTTCCTGGGCGCGGACGGACTGTTTGCGACATTGCGATCCACGACGGCAAGATCGCCGCCATTCTGGCGCCGGGCGAAGCAGTGATGACGCAGGAGGAAATGCCGGCGCGCGGGCTTGTCGTCATGCCGGGCGCCGTCGATGTCCACCTGCATCTCGGCCACGGCAAGGACATCGCACGTCCGCGCGAGCCGCTGGACGCCGACCGCGAGACGGCCGCGGCGGCAAAAGGCGGCGTCACCACCTTTATTCCGTATCTGATGACGACCGAGCCATTCGAGGCGATTTTCGACGACGTCGTCGCGGTCACCGAGCAGGGCGCGCGCATCGATTTCGGCTATCACTTTATCATTTCGACCGAAGCGCAGCTCGCCGGCGTCGCCTGCTACGTCCGCGATTATGGCGCGCCAAGTTTCAAGATCTTCATGAACAATCGCGGCGGCGAAGGCGCCCGTCTCGGGCTGCCGGACATCGACGACGGCTTTCTGTTCCGCCTGTGCGAGGCGGCGGCCCAAAGTGGTGGCATGGTCTGTCCGCATCCGGAAACGATCGAGATCGCCTGGGTATTGCGCGATCGGCTCAAAGCGAGCGATCCGGAAGGCCGGGGAGGCCTGAAAACTTGGAACGCCACCCGCCCGCCTTTCATCGAAGCCGACGCGGTACAGCGTGCGGCCTATATCGCGCATACGGCGGGTGCGCCGCTTTATGTCGTCCATACCTCGTCGGCGGAAGCGCTCGAGGCGGCGCTGCGCCATCGCCGCGCAGGCGCTACCGTGCACATCGAGACCTGCCCGCATTATCTGACGCACGACGTCGGCTGGCCGGGTGGCGACGCCGGCAAGATCAATCCGCCGCTGCGCGAAGCGCGCGACCGCGAAAGACTCTGGCAGGGCTTGCGCGACGGCGAGATCGATACGGTCGCCACCGACCACGTTCATCGCGATATCACCGCCAAGGCCGGCGGTATATGGACGGCGTCGCCCGGGTGCCCGGGATTGGAAACGCTGCTTCCCGTCCTGCTCAGCGAAGGGCATCACAAGCGTGGCTTGCCGCTGGAGCGGATCGTTGCCGTCGCCGCAACCAACCCCGCCCGCATCATGGGTCTTGGCCACGCCAAGGGCAGCATCGCGCCAGGCCTGGACGCTGACTTGGCACTCGTCGATGTCGACGCCGAATGGACCTTGCAGCGCGCCGACGTTGTGTCGAGCGCCGGCTATTCCATCTACGAAGGTCTGCGCTTTAAGGGCCGGATTCGTCATGCCTTCGTGCGCGGCCGCGCCGTCTTGCGCGACGACGCGCTCGTGGGCGCCGCCGTCGGTCACGGCCGCTACATCCGGCGGCGCTTGCCGTCCTGAGCTTTCGCGCGATCAGCGCCCCGGCACGATGGCAAAGACGCGCAGCGGACTGCCGCTTCCGCGACGAATTTTCAAAGGCGCAGCGACGATCAACGCGCCGGTCGCCGGCAGGCGATCCAAATTGCAGAGACATTGCAGCCCATATTTGCCGGCGCCGTGCATGTAATAATGGCACGGATAGGGTGGCGAAAAGTGCGCCGCTTGCCCGGCGTCGGTGCCGATCGTTTCGGTGCCGAAGCCGAGCACGTCGCGCTCCTCCACCAGAAAGCGCACGCAATCGGGATCTGGACCCGGCGTGTGCTGTCCGGTTGCATCGAGATTCTGATAGGCGACCGGATCGATCCGCTTCGACCAGTCGGTCCGCATCAACACCCATGATAGCGCCGGGACGCGGCCGTGCTGCTTTTCCCACGCTTTGATGCGCTCGACCGTCAGCAGGAAATCGGCGTCCTTTTTTGCTTCCGTGCTGCAATCGATCACGCAGGCGGGCGCGATGAAGTGGCCGATCGGCACCGTATCGGTTGTGTTGTGCGGCAGGTCGCGGCCGGAAATCCAATGAATCGGCGCGTCGAAATGCGTGCCGGTATGCTCGCCGAAACTCACATTGTTCCAGTACCAGGCCGGCCCGCGCTCGTCGTAGCGCGAGATTTCCTCCATGCGGAACGGCCGGCTCTGCCCCATTTCCGGCGGCAGCACGATCGGCGGAAAATCCGACGATAGCGTCTGCGTCAGATCGACGAGGTGGATGCCGCCCGTCGCTGCGGCGCGGAGGACAGCATGTAGATCATTTGCCGACGGCACCGGCGCACCTTTTTTTGCGTGCCTTTCCGTCACCCGACTTTTCTTCCGCATGGTCCGGCTTAGCGTCTTTTTCCTTGATCTCGCGTTTTTTGCGGCTTTCATCGCGCGCCCTCGCCGGCTTCGCGTTCCAGCGCCTTTGGATTGTCGAGATGCCGCGCCACCCAGTCCTGGGCCACGTCACCCGGATAGACATCTTCCACCGAGCCCTTCAGCGCCTCTACCGTGGCCGTCGCAAGCGAAGCAGGGGAAAGCTTCGGTGGCATTTCCAGTTGGTCCCACTCGTCATCGATCGGGCCGGGGAAAATGTTGATCACGCGAAGGCCGGCCGCGCGCAGTTCGGCGCGCAGCGCTTGCGACAACGAGAAGGCGGCGGCCTTCGACGCCGAGTAAGTGCCGTGCGGCGAATAATTGGCCAGCGCGAAGATCGACAGCAAGTTGACCCAGGCGATCGCATTCGAAGGCTGGTCGGCTGCGCGAGCTTTCAGCATCGGCGCAAAGGCCTGCGACAGGCGCAGCAGGCCGAAATAGTTCACATCCATTTCAAGCTGCGCGGTTTCCACGCCGCGCCGCGAGTTGATCGAGAACGTGCGGTGATAATCAGCCGTATTGATCAGAATATCCACTTTGCCACCGATCTCGCCGGCAAGCTCTTGCACTGAGCCACCATCGGTCACATCAAGTGGAATAACGGTTGCCTGCGGCAGCGCGCGCAATGCTTCCAGTCCCGAGATCTTCTTCCAAGGCTCGGCTTCGCCGATCCAGATCTTATCGGCGCCGGCCTTGACCAGCGCCTGCACGATCGCCTGCCCGACCGAGGTCTTGCCGTCGGTCACCAGGATCTTGCGCCCGCGCGGGTCGCAGGTGAATTCACGCAACTTTGGATCGTCGGACAAATCCGGTCTCCCCTTTTCGGGTATCGCGACGAACGCCGCCTGCCCGGCGCGATCGAGAGCCGCCTCGACGCGCACGCGGCACGGCGCCGCGCCGACGCCTGCATGCAGATAGGCAATGAGATTGACGCCGGCGTCCAGGCGAACAATGCCGACGCGCCAGGGCAAGCGTTCGCGGAAGTAGAGTTCCTGCGCAGTGCGCAAGGTCGTCTCAGTGATAAGCGCGCCCTTCCCATCCTGCGGCCGCCAGATCAGCCGATGTGACAGGCACGCACCGCAGACTTCGCGCGGCGGATATTGTACGGCGCCGCAATCGCGACAGACCTGGAGCGCGAAGCAGCCGCGCGCAGCTGCCGCAGTCAAGCCGAGCGCGACGCGGCTGCGCGACGCCGGCGGCAGCGTCGGCTGCCGCGTGCGCAGGATCGGATTTTTTGGTTGCGGGCGCGCCGCTCGCTCAGGCATTCCTTGTATCCGTGTTAATTCTTCCAGTTCAAGGCGCCGCAAGCACGACGGCGCCGCTGCAAACGCCGCGATCGTAATTGATCATCCCGAAACCCGACACGATGCCGTGCCGTGCATTCAGCACTTGCGCGCCGAGCGGTTGACCCGTGAGCTGCCGAATGGCTTCGGTGATGCCGAGATGTCCGCCGGCCGCGCCGGCCTGCCCGACCGATAGTTGGCCGCCGGACGTATTGAACGGAAAGCTGCCGTCGACCTCAAAAGTGTTAGCGCGGACGAAAGCCGGTCCCTCACCCTCGCGGCAGAAACCCAGACCCTCGAATTGCAACACATTGATCACCGGATAGTCGTCATAGGTTTCGAGGAAGTCGATGTCTTCGGGCGCGACGCCCGCCTGCGCGTACAGATTATCTCGATCCATGACCCAGCCGCCGCGATATTGCACCGGATCGTCGGCAAAAGCGTTATGCCGCTCGATTGCGCCGAGGAGCCGTGCGTAGTGCAAGCCCAGTTCCTCGGCGGTCTCGCGCCGCATCACCAAAAAGCCTTCGCCGCCGGCGCACGGCATTACGCAGTCGAACAGCCGCAACGGGTTGGCGACGAGCCGCGCGTCGAGATATTGTTCGAGGGTCAGCGGCTTCTTGAACAGCGCTAGCGGATTTTTCAGCGCGTTGTCGCGTTGCGCGACGCACAACTTGCCGAAATCCTCACGCGTCGCTCCATAGGTTCGCATGTAATACGCGGTGAGAAAGGCGAAGCTCGCATTCGGCCCGCCGGAGCCGTAGGGATAAACCGCATCCTGCGAAAACTGGCTGAAGGCAGAGGTATTGCGCCGAAAGCTGTCGGTGTGATTGGTATCGCCGGCAATACAAGCCACGATCTCCGCGTCGCCGTTTTGCACCGCGCGCGCGGCGCGGCGGATTGAGACGATGCCGGAGGCGCCGCCCATTGGCACATGATCGAGCCAGCGTACCGTCATGCCCAAATGCTGCGTGAGGCCGACGGCCGTATCGGGCGCAAGCGTGAAACTCGCAACCGCAAGGCCGTCGATCCGCGCCTTCGGGATCTTCGCCACCGCGAGCAGTTCGGCGACGGCGCGACCGAGAAACCAGTGCGCGCTCTTTGTGGAGTAGCGGACGTAGGGCACCGTCACCGGTGCCGCCAGTACCACGTCGTCATACGGTGCCGGCGCCGACATCACGCCGAACCGCCGAGATAAGTCGCAACCACCCGCGGATCGTGCGCCAGCGCGCCAGCCGGCCCTTGATGGCTGATCTCGCCCATTTCGAGCACATATCCGTAATCCGCCGTTTCCAGCGCCGCGCGCGCGTTCTGCTCGACCAAGAGTATCGACACGCCAAGCTCACGCAGCGAGGCGACGATGCGCAGGATCTCCCGCACCATGATCGGCGCGAGCCCAAGGCTCGGCTCGTCGAGCAACAAAAGCCGCGGCTTCGCCATCAGCGCACGGCCGAGCGCCAGCATCTGCCGTTCGCCGCCGGACAATGTCTGCGCTTTCTGCCGCCGGCGCTCGTCGAGCCGGGGAAAGCGCTCATACACCTGCTGCAAGCTTTGCCTCACGTCAGATCCGTTGCGGCGCCGCGTGTAGCCGCCGAGCAGAAGATTGTCGGCCACCGTCATGTCGCCGAACAATTCGCGGGTTTCCGGCACCAGACAAAATCCGCGCTCGACGCGCTCCTCCACATCGAGCCCTTTGACGTCGACGCCATCATAAATGACCTGGCCGCGCGAGCGCAGCAATCCGGCTGCCGCGGCGAGGAGCGTGGTCTTGCCGGCGCCGTTCGGTCCGATGACAGTCACGATCTGGCCCGGCTGCATGGCAAGCTCGACGCCGCGCACGGCTTCGACCTTGCCGTAGGCCACATGCAGATCCCTGATCTCCAGCAGCGCCATCATGCCACACTGCCGAGATAAGCTTCCTGCACGCGCGGGTCGGCACGCACGACAGCCGGAAGTCCCTCAACCAGCTTGGAGCCGAAATCCATCACCACGATGCGATCGACGAGCCCCATGACGAACTCGACATCATGCTCGACCAGAAGGACGGTCACCCCTTCCTTCCGCAAGCCGCGCAGCAGATCGGCGAGCGCCAGCTTCTCCGGCCGGCTCAATCCGGCGGCCGGCTCGTCGAGGATGATCAGAGCCGGATCGGCGGCGAGCGCGCGGGCGACTTCGAGGATGCGCTGACGCCCGAGCGGCAGATTGCCGGCTTGGTCGTAAGCCTGTTCGCTCAAGCCCATGCGCTTGAGCTGCGCCAGAGCGTCGGCACGCGCGCGCGCCTCTTCCGCGCGATCAAGCCGTAGCGCGCTCGCGAGGAAGCCGGAGCGTGTGCGCACATAGGTTCCAAGCAACACATTGTCGATCAGCGTCATGCTTGGCCGCAGCTTCACGTGCTGGAAGGTGCGCGCGATGCCGGCCTTGGCGATGCGGCGCTGGCCGGCGCGGGTGATGTCCTGGCCCAGGAAAACGATCGTACCGTCGTCGCTCTTGAGCGCGCCGGTTATGAGGTTGAACACCGTGCTCTTGCCGGCGCCGTTTGGCCCAATCAGCCCGACGATCTCACCGGCTTTAACCTCGAAGCCAACGCGGCTGACCGCCTCGAGGCCACCGAAGCGCTTGAGCAAACCGTCGACCTTAAGCAGCGGGATGCCGGTCTGCGGCATGGCGCGTCGCGGCAGCGGCTCGGCGGCGGCCGGCGCCGGTCGGATCCGCTTCGGCAGATAACGCAGCACAAACGGCATCACGCCGCCGCGCGCGAATTGCAGCGCCAGCACGTAGATGACGGCGAAGACGATCACTTCCAGCTGCTGCCCGTTCTCGGCGAAATGCGGCAGCAGATCCTGCAGCGCATTCTGCAGCAACGTGAGCAGCGCGGCGCCCACCACGGCGCCGAGGATGTGTCCAGAGCCGCCCAGGATCGCCATGAACAGATACTGGATGCCCATGCGCAGATCGAACGGCGCCGGACTGACATAACGGCTCATATGCGCATAAAGCCAGCCGGACAGTCCGGCCAACAGAGCGGCAATGACGAATGTCGCGAGGCGGATGCGAAACACGCTGATGCCGAGACTTTCGACCATCACCACGCCGCCGCGCAGGCTGCGAATGGCGCGGCCCTCGCGCGAGTCGAGCAGATTGGCAATCAGGATGGTTGCACCCGCAAGCAGGCCCCAGATCAGATAATAAATTGCATTGTTCGGCGCGAGCGAGACCGGCCCGATGCTGACCGGCGGCACGCCGGTAATACCGTTGTTGCGGCCGAGCGTTTCCAGATTGCCGAACAGGAAATAGATCGATAGCCCCCAGGCGATGGTGCCGAGCGGCAGGAAATGTCCGCCGAGCCGAAGTGTGATGGCGCCGAGCAAAGCGGCGACAACTCCCGTCAACGCAAGAGCGAACAGAAGTCCCAGCCAGGGCGAGGCGCCCTGCGCCGTCGTCAGCCATGCGGTCGCGTAAGCGCCGATGCCGACGAAGGCCGCCTGGCCGAACGACGTCAATCCGCCGACGCCGGTGAGCAGCACCACGCCAAGCGCTACCAGCGCGTAGATGCCAATGTAGTTGAGCAGCGTAATGGTGAACTCGGCGGCCCAGAACGGCGCCGCCAGCAGAATTGCCGCCGCAGCGATGACGATGATGGCGCCGAGGCGGACGATCATCCTTCGACCTCCGCATCCTCCTCGTCAGTCTGATCGAGCGACAGCGAACGCCACAGCAGCACCGGGATCAGCACGCTGAAGACCGTCACCTCCTTGAACGAACTGCTCCAGAAGGAGGCGAAGCTTTCGAGGAGCCCGATGAGGAGCGCGCCGATCGCGGTGCCCGGATAGCTGACAAGGCCGCCGATGATCGCGCCGACAAATGCTTTCAGTCCGATGATGAAGCCGGAATCGTAATAGAGCGTGGTCACCGGCCCGATCAAAATGCCGGATATGGCGCCGAGCAGCGACGCAAGCAAAAACGCCAGCGTCCCGGTGTTGCCGGGACGAATGCCGACAATGCGCGCACCCACGCGATTGACCGCGGTCGCACGCAACGCCTTGCCTGAGAGCGTGTGCTCGAAGAACAAGAACAGCAGCAGACTGAACACGATGGCGGTCGCCACCATCAGTATGGTTTGCGAGGTGACGATCACGCTACCGAAGCGGAAGACTTCGGTGGTCAGGGGCTTGGTGCGAAATCCCTCCGGCCCGAAGAACAGCAGACCCAATCCCGAAAGCGCGAACGTCAGCGCGACCGAGACGATCAGCAGCAGCAAAACGGAAGCATCGGCGAGCGGGCGGAGCGCGATGCGCTCAATGAGCGGCGCGATCGGAACGACAAGCGCAATGGCGAGCGGAATCTGCGCCCAGGTCGGCAGGCTCGCGCCGGCAAAGAACCAGGCGACGGCTGCCGGAAGGAGCGGCAAAATGCCATACCCGATGAGCCCGCGGCCGATCTGTTGCGGCTCGCCGCGGCGCCAATGATGAATGGTGACGACGATGCAAGCGAGCACCGCCAACGTTGCGACCAGATAAACCGTGCCGGGCATGCGGCCGAGCTGCAGCGAGGCAAGCGTCAGCGCCGAGAATGCGACAATGTCGCCGAACGGCACGAACACGACCCGCGTGACCGAAAAAATCAGAACAAGACCCAGTCCGACGAGAACATAAATCGATCCGGTGGCGATGCCGTCGATGCCGAGAATGAGAGCGATATCGGGCGTCATGCCTGGCCCAGCGTCCCGGCGCCGTCATGGTTACCGCACGCGACTAGCCTGCGTTCTGTGGTGCGAAAAAGCTTGGACCACAGCGGCATTTCTGTTCCGTCATCGCCAGGGACGAGCAAGAAAACCATTGCGACGAAATTGTTTCAAGCTTAAAATTTACCGTGCGGGCGACAGACGGCGAACGTGCAGGTTTATTGGCTTTTCGCCGCCGATTTGGGAGGTGCGCGTGTTCATTTCTTTGCGTTTCGCCGCCGTCGCGGCCATCGCCTCGGTGATAGCCTTCCCGGCCATGGCCGCCGACATCACGGTCGGGCTGATCACTTCGATGACCGGTCCCGGCGCTTCTATCGGCATTCCATATTCCAAGGGCCTCCAGGCCGGCCTTGCCTATAGGGACGAGGTCAACGGCATCAAGGTCAAAGCAGTTCAGCTTGACGACGCCTCCGATCCGTCGACCGGCACGCGCGACGCCCGCAAGCTGATCGAGCAGGATAAAGTCGATGTGCTGATGGGCGCCGGCGCTACGCCGACAACGCTCGCGATCGCCGCCGTCTCGCATGAACTGAAAGTTCCGCTGATCGCGCTCACGCCAACCGGAGACGTGCCGGGCGATGCCGGCGCTTGGATGGTTTCCATTCCGCAGCCACCGCCGATGATGGTGGAAGCTGTGGTCAAGCGGATGAGCGCGGCCGGCGTCAAGACGGTCGGCTATATTGGCTATAACGACGCCTGGGGCGACCTTGTCTATAACGCGCTGAAAAAGGTCGCTGATCCGGCCGGCATGCAGATCGTCGCTAACGAGCGCTATGCGCGCGCCGACACCTCGGTCACCGCGCAAGCCTTACACCTCGTCGCCGCGGCGCCGGAAGTGGTCATGATGGGCGGCTCGGGTACGCCCGGCGCGCTTCCCTTCATTGCGCTCGCCGACCGCGGGTACAAGGGCCAGATCTACGGCACACACGCGCTGATCAATCCGGACTTCATCCGGGTGGGCGGCAGCGCCGTCGAGGGCGTGATCTGTCCGGCCGGCCCGGTCGTGGTCGCCGAGCAGCTTCCGGAAACCGCGCCCACACGCAAGGTCTCGATGGAATACCTCGCCGCCTATCAGAAGGCGAATAACGAGCCGGCGCGCGGTGGCTTTGCGCCTTATGCCTTCGACGCCTGGCTGGTCATGCTCGACGCTTCCAAGCGCGCGCTGGCGACCGGCGCACAACCCGGCACGCCTGAATTTCGTACCGCCTTGCGCGATGCGATCGTGACCACCAAAGAGCTTGTCGGCACGCACGCCGTCTACAATTTCAAGCCGGGCGCAACCACCGGCGTCGACGAGCGCGCGCAGGTGCTCGTCAAGCTCGTCGGCGGCAAATGGACGTTGATGCAGTAAACGCTGATGCGGTAAGGCGTCCGCTTCACGCCCGCCGCGACGCACGTAGTCGCGGGTGCGGAACGATCTTCGCCGCCGGGCTGTTGGCGAGGTAGGCCTGCAAGCGCACGGCGTCTTCGCTGCTGGCGATCAGGCGCTCCACGATGCCGAGAAGTTGCTGGAATTCGGCCTGACTGAGACAGCCGAATTCTGCGTCGTTGACCTGCCGCTGCACCGGCGCGAGCTCGGCCAATAGCGCGTCGCCCTTTTCCGAAACCTGCAGCTTGACCCGCCGGCGGTCCGCCGGATTGACGGATTTGTGGATGAGGCCGCGCTTGAGCAGTTTGTTGGTGACGGTGGTTACGAACGCGCCGCTGAGATGCAGATGCTCGGCCACCCGGTTGACATTCACATCGCCCTCTTCGGCATCGAGATGCCTGATCGAAATCAAGGTGGTGTATTCGATGCCGACCAAACCGATGCGGGCGGCGTGGCCGCGGCGGATCGCTTCGTGGCGAGCAAGGAAGCCGAACAGGCTGTGCACGAGCCGGCGAAAATGCCGATCCGAGCCGTTGACCAGAAGCTCCGGCCGCGAAACCGTGAGCGGCGGCGAAGGATGCCGCCGGCCGATTTTACGCGGCAGCGTTCCGGGCAGGCTTGCGGTTCGTTTGCGGGCGGAGTTGGTCATGGGACGTCGCTTCGTATGTTCATCGGTCATTGAGCGAAGAGCGGCCCGAGGCGGCTGCCGGCGCTTTTCCTAAAAACGCTTCGGAGATCAGCGAGTCAGCTGCCAGGTCGGCCGCGGAACCGGACGCAATCATCCGCCCGGTCTCCATGAGGTAGGCGCGGTTGGCAAACTTCAGCGCCTGCCGCGCCTTCTGCTCGACGAGGAGAACGGTCAGTCCGCCCCGCCGCAGGTCGGCAATCGTGCTGAAAACGAAATCGCTCATTTTTGGCGCAAGGCCGAGCGAAGGCTCGTCGAGCAAGAGAAGCCGCGGGCGGCTGACCAGCGCCCGCGCGATGGCCAGCATCTGCTGCTCGCCGCCGCTGAGCAGGCTCGCCATCGAGGCGCGGCGTTCTTTCAGGATTGGGAAGCGCTCGAACATGCGCTCGATGTCTGCCGCCGCTTCCCCGCGGTCCGAACGGACATAGATTCCCATGCGCAGATTGTCTTCGACGCTCATGCGGCCAAGAATGCCGCGGCCCTCCGGAACGAGAGAAAGACCCGCGCGCAGATTGATCTCGGCCTTGTTGGGAACGAGAGCGCGGCCCCGGTAGGCGATTTCGCCGCGAAACGGCAACAGTCCGGCGATGGCCCGTAACGTGCTCGTTTTGCCCGCGCCGTTGGCGCCGATCAGTGCCACGATCTCGCCGGCCTCCACGTCGAGATCAATGCCGCGAACGGCGCGGATCGGTCCATAAAAGACCTCGAGCTTGCGCACGCTCAGCATGCCGCCTCGCTTCCGAGATAGGCGTCGAGCACGACCGGATCGCTGCGGATCGCGGCCGGCTCACCGGCGGCGATGCGGACGCCGAAATCGAGCACGTAGAGCTCGTGGCAGAGATTCATCACGAACGCCATGTCGTGCTCGATCAGGAGGATCGTCAGTCCCTCCTCATTGAGGCGAAGCAACAAGCGGCGCAGCTCCTCGGCTTCGTCATGGTTCATGCCGGCGACCGGCTCGTCGAGCAGCAGCAATTTCGGCCCGCTCGCCAGCGCGCGCGCCATGTCGACCTTGCGTTGAATGCCGTAGGGCAACGTGCGCGCCAGCACGTCGCGATACTGTTCAAGGCCGAAGAATTTCAGAACCCGCTCGGCATGCGCTGCGACGTCCAGACCGCTGGCGCGCAACGGCAACAGACTGCGCAGCACGTTGCCTTTGGGATGCTGCGTGACCAATAAGTGCTCCCAGACTGTCATTCCGGCGAACAGGCGGATGTTCTGGAAGGTGCGCGCGAGCCCGGCACGGATGATGCGATGCGGCGGCCAGTCAGTGATCAGCCGGTTGTCAAAGACAATGGCGCCGGAATCCGCGCGGTAGGCGCCGGTGATGAGATTGAACAGTGTCGTCTTGCCGGCGCCGTTCGGGCCGATGACGCCGACGATACGATTCCGCTCGACCGCCATCGAAATGTCCGACAGCGCGCGGACGCCGCCAAATCGCTTGCCGACTGCGTCGAGGCAAAGGAGTGCATTAGGCGACGCCGCAGTCATGTCGCCGCGCTCCGGAAGCTGAGCCGCGCGAGCAGCGGACGGTCGAGGATGCCCTGGCGGCGCGTCAGCAGGACGATGATCAGGAGCGCGCCGAATGCAGCGAGCCGCCAGTCGGCCACGAAACGCAGCCACTCCGGCAGGAGCACCAGCAACGCGGCGCCGGCCAGCGGCCCTACCCCGACGGTCGAGCCGCCGAGGATCACCGCCAGCACAAAGTCGATCGACCGCTCGAAGCCGAAATTGCCCGGCTCGATATAGACGTGATGATGGGCAAACAGCGCGCCGGCAATGGCCGCAATCGCCGCGCCCAATCCGAAAGCTCCGACCTTGATCAAGGTTGTGTTGAGGCCGACAAGTCCGGCAGCGGTCTCGTCGTCATGCACGGCGCGCATCTGCAGCCACAGATGCGAGCGCTCGAGCAGCAAGATCACCAGCAGAATGCCGGCAGTCCATATCCAGATGTAGCCGAGCGCAACATGCGCCATGCCGTGATAGCCGCCGGAGCCGCCCATGGGCGCGAACACGAGAAAGAAACTCCGCACCATCTCGCCAAAGCCGAGCGTGGCGATGGCGAGATAAATGCCTTTGAGCCGCAAGGCCGGGAAGCCGACCACGACACCGATCACGCTTGCTGAAAGCGCCACGGCCACCACCGCGGCCGTCAACGGCCAGTGCTGTTCCACGGTCAGAAAGGAGGAAAGATAGCTACCGATCGCCATGAAGCCGGCATTGCCCAGCGACAATTGATTGGTCGCCAGGATGACATAGACGCTGAGCGCGCCGAGCGTCAGGATGCCGATATCGGCAAGGAGTCCGGCGTAATAGGTCGACATCACACGCGCTGCCCGAGATCGGAGCGCGCGCCGCCGAGCAAGCCCTGCGGGCGCAGCAGCAGAATCAAGATCATCAGGCCGTAAACGACGAAGTCGCGCATCTGCGAGCCGCCATAGGCCACAGTCAGCACCTCGGCGATGCCGATGAGCGGTCCGGCCAGCAGCGCGCCCCACACATTGGTCGTGCCGCCGATCACCATCACGGCGATCGCCTTCAGTCCGGTGTCCACGCCGACATAAGGCGTGATCGCCGCATAATGCAGGCTGATGAGCACGCCGGCGGCTCCCGCCAGCGCGCCGGAGATGGCGAACGCATGCAGCGTCATGCGGCCGACCGAAACCCCGAGAAGCCGCGCCACGTCGCGGTTCTCGGCCACCGCCCGCAACGCCCGCCCGGCCGACGTACTTTGGATCAGCCACGCCAACGCGCCGACCAAAACGATGGTGACGCCGATGACGGCGATCTGCATGACGCCGACATTGAGCGAGCCCAGCGTCAGACGATCATCGAACAATTCGGACGGCAATTGCAGCGGATCGGAGCCCCAGACGTTGGTGACCACATTCTGCAAGATGATGGAGAAACCGAGCGTCGACAAAAGCGGCGTGATCGGCGGCGCGTCGCGCAGCGGTTCGCAGGCGATCTTGCCAATGATGATCGCTGTCGATGCGCCCGCCGCCATGCCCGCCAGCAAGGCCACGGGCAACGAAAAATTCGCGGCAATCACGCTGAAGCCGATGAAGCCGCCGAGCATGAACAATTCGCCGATCGCCAGATTGAGGATCGAGAGAATCCCCATGACCAGCGAGAACGACAGCGCAATCAGCGTGTAGACCGCGCCGAGGGTTAGTCCGTTCACAATTTGCTGCAGCAGCATGATCGTGCGTCTTGTTGGCGCGATCGCCGAACGTCTTCGCCTTTCATCGTCACATCAGCGGGTCTTCCGGCGTCATCGCCGAAAGAACGCGCATCCTCGTGTGGCGGCAATCAGCAACCGCCCTCCGCGCTACAGGCACTTTCCTTCGTCGTCCACGCGCCGTTTTGACCTTGAACGATGAAGAAGGTCTTGGCGGCGTCGCCGTCGGCGGTGAAGCGGATCGGTCCGCCGAAGCCCTCGAACCCCCGCAAATTGGCGATGTAGTCGCGGATCTGGGTGCGGTCAGCTTCCAGATCATCCGCCTTGCCGGCAATGCCGGCTTGCTTGATACCGGCGACATACATGCTGACGATCTCGTAGATATTGGCGTCATACATGCTCGGCTCGATATCGGCCGGAAGGCCCGAGGTCTTGCGCAGCAACGGCTGCAACTCGGCAACGAACTTCTCCGCCTTCGGGCTCTTCATGGTGGCGTAGAACGTCGCCGGCGCGACGATCGGGATTTCCGGCGCAGCCTTGAGAATGGCCGATGAGATCAGCGGCGTGCCGCCGATGACCGGCTTCACCAGTCCCTGGCGCTTCATCTCGCGGATCACGGTAATCGCCTGGCTGTAATCGGCGCCGATCACCACGCCGTCCGGATTGAGGCCCTTGAGCTTGGTCACTTGCGCGCTGACATCCAATTCGCCGGTATTGAACGAGATCAGGTCGTTCTCGTTGAGCACCTTGATGTCGGCGGCGGCAAAGACCTTCGGCATGATCTTGGTGGCGATGGCGGTCGAAACCGCGTCCTTGGCGTCGTAGATCACCGCAACCGTCTTCACGTCGAAGGTCTTCTTGAAATAGGGCACGGAGACTTTCGCCAGGATGCCCTCGTCGACCGTGTTGCGGAACGCCCATGGCCGATTGGCCTTGGCGACGCCGGGCTTGGAAGAAGCCTGCGAGGTCGAGACGATTTTCATTTCGTTGGCGACCGGAAATGTCACCTCGCACGCGCTGCTGGTGAGCGGGCCTGCGACCGCCAGAACCTTGTCGTCGCCGGCAAGCTTGCGCAGCGCATTCGCCGCTTCGGCGGGCTTGGCGCCATCGTCATAGATGACGATCTTGAGTTTCTTGCCGCCGACGCCGCCCGCCTCGTTGACCTGCTTTTCGAGAAGATTGAGCGTGGTCGTGTTAGCGCGGCCCCATTCGGCGAATGGTCCGCTGCTCGGCACGATCGCGCCAACGGTGATTTGATCCTCGGCCAGGGCGACGGCGCTGCCGGTGAACAGTGCCGCCGTGGTGAGCAAAAGGCCGAGCATGGGCGTGCGGATGTTCGTCATTCTCCACCTCCATCGAGTGATGCCCGGCCCGGCACCGGCAGATCGCCAAGCCCCGCCGCTTTGCGAACGAAAGCGACGCTAACACCGATCAGCGAACTTGAAAAGCTTCGTTTGTTAGGCAATTATGGAAGCCATTCCGTCGGCGGCATGGCGGTAAGGGACGGGTGGGACTTCGGGGACATCGCGAGACATCCGGAAAATATGGACATCAAGCGCATATTGAGTTTCGTCGATGAGGTGCGCAGCGAAGCCGGCCGCCGCACCGAGCCGCCGCTGCGCAAATCCGCCGTGGTGGCGATCGTGCAAAATCCCTTCGCCGGCCGTTATGTGGAGGATTTGTCGGCGCTGACGCAAGCGAGCGAGGCGATCGGACGCGAGATCAGCGCCGTCGCGGTAGGCTTGCTCGCGCCCTACAAGCCCGTAAGCTACGGCAAGGCCGCCGTGATCGGGCTTGCCGGCGAGCAGGAGCACGGCAATGCCATGCTCACCACTGTCTTCGGCAATGTGATGCGGAACGCCGCCGGCGGCGGCAAGGCCTGGATTTCGTCGTTCACCAAGCGCGCGGCGCCGGGAGCGACCATCGACATTCCGTTCGCCCACAAGGACGCGCTCTATGTCCGTTCGCACTACGACGGCATCAGCATCACCCTGCACGATGCGCCTTTGCCCGACGAGATCGCGCTGATCTGCGCCTATGCCACGCGCGGGCGGCCCAATCATCGGGTTGGCGGACTGAGCGCCGCCGAGATTAAAGGCATCGACGGACTGACGTGAGGTTGCCGCGGCGCGAGGGCCGCCGGCCGATGGAGTTGAACATGAGCGATTGCAAGACTGGCGCCGAGCATATCAAGTCGCTCAAAGACGGACGCACCGTTTATCTCGACGGCAACCTCGTCGGCGACGTCACCGAGCACCCGGCCTTTCGCAATGCCGTGCACTCGGCGGCGGCGCTCTACGATTTCCAGGCCCAGCCGGAAAATCTCGAGTTGATGACGTTCCGGCCGAACGGCTCCAACCGCCGGGTCAACCGCGCCTGGCAGATGCCGCGCAGTTATGAGGAGATGGTGCAGCGGCGCAAGGCCATGCAGGCCTGGGCGGCGCAATCGTGCGGTTATTTCGGGCGTTCGCCCGACCATCTGGCTTCCTCGCTGGTCGGCCAGCGCATGGGCATCGAGGTGTTCAAGAAGCACAGTCCCGAGCGCGCCAAGGCGTTCGCCGACTATTTTGACTTTGCCAGCAAGAACGATGTCTTTCTCACCTATGTGATCATCAATCCGCAGGCCGAGCGCGGCAAAGCCTGGGGCGAGCAGGACGAGGATCTGGTAGCGCGGATCGTCGACGAGGACGCAGGCGGCGTCACCGTCCGCGGCGCCAAGATGCTCGGCACCTCTTCGATCATGGCCAATGAAGTATTCGTCGCCAATCTGCAGCCGCTCAAAGCCGGTGAGGAGGCGCTCGCCTTTTCCTGCGCGCTGCCGATGAACGTCAAGGGGCTTCGCGTCCTGTCGCGCAAGTCTTACGAGCAGCATGCCGTTTCGCTCTACGACAATCCGCTCTCGGCGCGTTTCGACGAAAACGACGCGCTGATGTATTTCGACGACGTGAAAGTGCCGTGGGAACGCTTGTTCGTCTATCGCGATCCCGATATGTGCCGCGCGCAATTCCACGACACGCAGGGGCACGCTTATCAGAACTATCAGGCGCAGATCCGGCTCTCGGTGAAGATCGCCTTCCTCGCCGGGCTCGCGCGCCGCATCACCGAGGCGATCGGCACGACCAATATTCCCTCGGTCGCCGAACAGCTAGGCATGCTGGCGGCGGAGGTCGGCATGGTGAACGCGATGCTGTCCGGCATGGAGGCCTCCGGCTCCCAGCTCGGCGAATGGTATGTGCCGAACAAGCACTTTATGTATTCGGCGCAGGTCCTGACCCAGGACCTCTACCCGCGGGTGATCCGCACCATCCGCGAACTCGCGGGCGGCGCGCTGATCATGCTCCCCTCCTCCGTGCGCGATTTCGCCAATCCGGAAATGACCGCGATCATCAACAAGACGCAACGCTCGGCCACGATGCAGCCGGAGCAGAAGGTGAAATTCCTCAAGGCGGCCTGGGACGCGGTCGGTTCGGAATTCGGCTCGCGCCACACGCAGTATGAGATGTTTTATGCCGGCGCGCGCTTCGTGACCTGCGGCCACAGCTTCCGCACGTTCGACTGGAAAGGCGCGGGCGCACTGGTGGATTCGCTTCTCTCCTCGTACGATTTGCAGAGCGAATTGGCTGGCGCCAACCATTGACCATCGGAACCGCCATGAAAATCGCCATCGTCAGCCTCGGGCAGATCGTCTCCGGGGATTGGCGCGCTCCGTTCATCGCCGGCGATACGATCCTGACGGATGGCGATCGCATCGTGCGGGCCGGCACAGCGTCCGCGGCCGAAGTCGAGGCTGCCGAGGTGGTCATCGATGCCGGCGGCATGACGGCCATCCCCGGCCTGATCGACTCGCACGTCCACATCACCTTCGGCGATTACACGCCCCGCCAGCGCACCGTAGGTTTTCTCGAAAGCTACCTGCACGGCGGCATCACCACCGCGATCTCGGCATCGGAAGTACACGTGCCCGGCCGGCCGAACGATCCCGAAGGCGTCAAGGCGCTGGCGCTCGCCGCGCAGCGCTGCTTCGCCACCTATCGTCCGGGCGGCATGCGCGTGATTGCAGGCTCGGTAATCCTCGAGCCGGGACTGAGCGCAGCCGATTTCAAGGAACTCGCCGTAAACGGCGTGACGCTCGCCAAGGCGGGCTTCGGCGCGGTGAAGACGGCGTACGACTACGTCCCGCTCGTCGCCGCGGCCAAAGCCGCCGGTCTGATCACCACCTGCCACACCGGCGGCTCGTCGATCCCGGGCTCGGGCGCGATCACCGGCGATCACCTGCTCGCCATGTATCCGCATGTGTCGTTTCACATCAATGGCGGTCCGACCGCGATGCCGGACGCCGACTTCGAGCGGGTGATCAAGGAAAGCGAGATCGCGCTGCAGGTGTGCACCGCTGGAAATTTGCGCACCGTGCTCCTGTGCGCGCGACTTGCGGATCAATTCGGCGCCTTCGACCGCTTCATCATGGGCACCGACACGCCGACCGGATCTGGCATCATGCCGCTCGGGCTTCTTTACACCATCGCCCATTGCGCGAGCCTGACCGACATGCCGCCCGAGCGCTTCATATGCGCGGCTTCGGGCAGCAACGCGCGCGTCTACGGCCTCGACTCCGGCTATCTCGCCGCCGGCAAGGCGGCCGACATCGTCTTACTCGACGCGCCCGACGGCGGCACGCAATTGACCGCGCTCGCCGCCATCAAGCACGGCGACATCGCCGCCATCGGCGGCGTGGTGACGGCGGGCGTGCCGCGTTTTGTCGGGCGGAGCCGCAACACCCCGGCCACCACCCGCAAGGCGCGGGTCGTCAAATCAAAGATCGTGCAGGACTTTGCCGCGGCCGCGCATTGATCCGCGAGCGCCTCGGCGACCAACGCACGCTCATATCCGGCAGTACCAGTAATACCGCCGCCGGAAATGGCCGGTTCTTGCATACGCGCCGAACTTCGTGCGCAGCAGAAAGTCGCTTTTGGCGCTGTCATATTCGACCTTGGATACCCGCCGGCAGTCAGGTCCGGGCGGCGGGCTGGGCAAAACCCGACGAAGGAGAAAGCAAGAGCGAGAGCGCAGCGAGGAGCTTTGCGCTCGACCGCAACCCCGATCCGCCGGCGAATGCCCGAAAGCACCGCCTTGACCGGTTCGGCATCCAGGATCGCTTTGAAGAGCCGGTTCGAATGTGGCGCGCCTGCCCGCGCGGTTTGTCAACCGATCAGCGTCGGCACTGGCTCGCACACATCGAGCAGAAGTCAGTACTTCGTTACGAGGGGCTGAGGATGCTCGTAGCTCCAAAAGTGCAAGTCAACTCCGGCGCGAACCAGACTTGCACTGAAGCTGACTGTCTCAGGCACGCCAGGTACGACGTTGAAGAGCCGAGACGATCCAAGATCCATAAACAGATATTCGATCTTGAAACTCCAATGAGGGGTAATGGCCTTCTCCAGCCCCGCACCGATTGTCCACCCCGCCCTGAATGCGCTGCCGGACGCGGGAGTAAGCGCGTCCCATGCATAAAGTTGACCTGCGGCCAACCCGCCGGTGACGTAGGGTAGCCATGTTCCATCAGAACCGAGCGGGTAGCCAATCCGGCCTCTCACGGTGCCAAACGATTGGAGTGTCGTCCCGCACCCGTGTGGTGGCGCGGTGCCACATGTCGTCGAACTCCCGGCGATGTTGGCCCAAGAGTAATCGCCCTCAAGTCCGAAAACCCAGCTGCGAACCTGCCAGTTATAGCCGACCGTACCGCCGGCGATGGCGCCTGTTAGGCCGTAAGACCCATCGGCGGCCGGAGGCGGCGGGGGTGGCGGCGGCGGAGGTGGAGGCGGCGGAGGTGGAGGCGACGCCGACGGCGACGGAGGTAGCCCGTTATCTGTCTGCGTTGATCGACCCCAACCATATCCGCCATCGCCACCGACATAAGGCCCGGTCCAGTTGTAGACGCCTGACGTTGTTGGCGGCGCAGCGGGCAGAGGAAGATCGGCAGCGAACGCCGAGCTTGCGGCGACGATGGCGGTGTGTGCAACGAACACCATCCGCAATTTCATTGCACACCCAAAGTTAAGCGTCAGCCAAGCCAGGACTCGGTAGTACCATGGTAGTACGTGTCTTTGCGGCAACACTTGCGACTATTTCTGCGCCTACGGTCCTTTGCTACGGGGAATCTGCCAAGCAAAATCTGAAGCTTAAGCGGTCCGGAAATGCGCGAATTCACTTCCGGGAAGCCGCCGTTATCGGAAGTAAAATGAGCCCGGAAGACGAGGTCCCAGTTATCGCCGGGTAGCGGGTCGCCAGCGATAGCCGCGACGATCGAGGTTGGCGCCTGAAGTTCTGGCGAATCGCGAATGCCGCCTCAGTCTGGCCGTATAGTCCCATGTTCGTCCTTCGCGCCAGCACCGAACGATGGCCGCGCGCTTCGCCGAGCGGATCGGTTGTGTCATGGCATCGTCCGCCCGGAAAAGCGAAAGCCGCCGCGGCTGGGCCGGGCGGCGTCAAGGTACTTTTCGTCTTCCGCAGCGTGTCAACTGATTGCCGCCAAGTCAACCAAATTCAGCATACGCACTCGGCTCAGAAATACTAAAATTGTGTTTGATACGCTAAAGTAGGATTCTGGGTTCGGTTAGTGGTTGCCGTCGCCGATCGAGGTCGTGCTCGTTCGCGCCGATTATCACCTCTGGCACGAGGCGCTGGTGAAGCTCTCGCAAAACCCTCGAACTCACCGAACATCAGGCGCTGCCGCCGGCGGCGAGCGCCAAACCTTGGCTCGAGCCCGGGAAGTCGCGCCGCGTGTGGTCGTAGGCCGTGCCGTAGGAACGCCCCTTACTGCTGATCAATGGGAACCGGAATGGTCGGGGATGCTTCAGTGACGGTTGTTGTCGTCTGCACGAGCGAGGGGCTTCGCGGCTACAATCCTTTCGGATTGGCCATGAATTCCTCGATGATCTCAGTCGGCGGCTTGATAAAATCGGACACGCGGCTGACCGAAAGCCCATTCAGCCGTCGAAGCTTCACTGCAAGCTCCGCCATCTTCACCACGATCGGGATGCCGTTGATCACCGGCGCGCCGCCGACCTCATGGCCTTGCAGCGGCGCGAACAGCAGCATCGGGATGCCGCCGCCCGGTATCAGCACGTCGCAGCCCGCCGCCACCAGCGGCCGCGCCTGCTCGGCGAACAACTCGACCACCTCGGCGGCGAGCGCTTCGGATTCATACGCCTTCAAAATCTGCCCTGGCTCGAACGTCATCGCATGCACGCCGGTGACGCGCTTTTCCAGTCCGTATTTACCGATTTGGTGATGAAACCAGGGAATGAAGCGCGGATTGATGGTCACGATGCCGGAGCGCTGGCCGAGCTGGCAGGCATAAAGCATCGAAGCCTCGCCGAGCGACACCACGGGGATATCGACCACCGAACGCGCCTCATAGAGGCCGGCATCCTGAAAATGGCCGATCACGAAAGCGTCGTAGCCTTCGCGCTCGGCCTTCACCGCATTGCAGATCACCTCCCGCGCGCAGCGGAATTCGACGATCGGGTGCGCGTAATTGTCGTGCGGGGTGATGCCCTGGATGTCGACCGTCGTGCCCGGATCGACGAGCGAGGCGAGATGGCGCCGCAGCCGGTCCCAATAGATTTTGCCGTGCGGTTCGTCGACATAGCTTTGATACCAGATGCGGATCGGATCCATTTTTCCTTCCGGATTATTCGCGTTACAGACTGAAACTGGCGACGCTGGCGCCGCCGCAAACATACAGGACTTGGCCGGTGATGAACGAGCTCGCCGGATCGGCGAAGAACAGAACCGCGCGGGCGACGTCATTGCTCCGGCCGAGCCGGCGGACCGGTATGGCCTTGGCCAGCGCCGCGGCGCGCTCGCTGCCCGCCGGAACCACCTGCCCGAACATTTCGGTGTCCTCGATCGGCCCCGGCGCCACCACGTTCACAGTGATGCCGTCGGGCGCAAGCTCGAGCGCCCAGGTGCGCGCCATGCCGATCATGCCGGCCTTGGTCGCCGAATAGACGGTGCGGGTCGGCAACCCCAGCGCCGCGCGCGACGAGATCAGGACGATACGGCCGTAGTGCCGCTCGCGCATACCCGGCAGCGCCGCCTGTACGAAAAGGATCGCGGCGCCGAGATGCAGCTGGGTGAGGTCGCTTAAATCTTCCTGCCGCACATCGGGCAGAAGATTGGGCCTGATGATTCCGGCATTGTGCACCACCGCCGCGATGGGAAAGCGCCGCGCCAGGTCCGCCGCCACATGCTCGGTCGCCTTCGCATCCGTCAGATCGACCTCGACCGCGTGCAGCGCAGGATGCGACCATTCCGGCTTGCGGCGGGCAACCGACACCGCCTCGTAGCCCGCGTCGATCATTTGCCGGCAGATCGTCGCGCCGATACCGGCGCTTCCGCCGGTGACGATGGCAACCGGTCGCTCGCTCATACCGGACTCTCGGGACTCGCTTCGGGAGCTGGGCTCACATGAAAAGCTGGATGCTGCGCAAAGCCGCGTCGCAATTAACGAGATCGACGCGCTTCAATTTGATCTTGAGCTTGCCGTCCACCATGGTCAGCGTATGGGTCGCCCAGGCCGCGTAAAGGTCCTGCTCGTCCAGGCGCGTTTCCACATAATGCATCGGCGTCCAGGTCACGTATTCGTTCGCCGCCTCGTCGCGTTTGTCGACCTGCGGCACTTGCAGGACGTGATGACAGCGGCTTTTCGGCTTCTGCGAGAAGGTGCGGTTGCCCTTGAGCCGCTCGACGCGGATGCGCAGCAGAAGCTTATCCTCGTACATCAGCGAGGTGGCAAGCCGCGGATCGGTCTGGCCCCATTCCAGCGGCATCCAGTAGTAGCCGTCGTCGGTGAAGAGATCGAGCCATTCCTCGAAGCGGTGCTGATCGATCAACCGGGCCTCGTGCAGGACGAAGCCGATCAGCTCCTGATCAGTCGGCGCAGCCATTCCGCAAATCCATCACAACGAAATTCATCACAGCGACATGGTCATGAACTTCGACCAGGCACGAAATTGATTGCGCATCTGCCATTCCGACGTGCCGTTGACCACGGCGGTGTCCTGGCCGATCTCCGCCGGATCGTACAGGCGCTGAATATTGACCCAAGGATTGGCGTCGACCAGCAAGCCTTCTTGGGCGCGCTCGTACATTTCGAGGTCGTCATGGGCGACCACGGACGTCGGCGCGTTGATCAGCCGGCTGTAGGTGATGGTGCGTTCGAGCAATTGATCCGGCGCATCGACCAGGCGGAAGGTCCAGGATTCCGCCAGCGTGCGGTTGGGTGCTATCGGCTTGAACAAGCGGATCGCCTGGATCGGCCCCTTGATGGTGAAATTGGGAAAGTACGACGTGTTGTGCCGGTTCTCGTCGAGGATCGCCTTGGCGCGCGTCTCGCCATAGGCCGCGACCATCTTCTCGAAATAGCCTGGAATGGACGAATAGTCGGAATGGATCGAGTGGTAGACGCCGGTATGGCCGTGGCCGTTGCGCCAGACCCTGATCCCCATTTTCTCGAACGCTTCGTAGGACGAAACGAACGGCGCGAAGATTTCCACCGCCGGCGGCTTCTTGTTGGCGCCCGGGAACATCTTGTTCCACACCTCGACCGCCGTCCCGGCTGAGGATTCATGCGCCACCATCGGGTGGCAGGTGTCGGTCAGGTTCTCGACCAGCATTTTCCAGTTGCAATTGAACGTGTGGCGCAAGGGAGCGCCGGCAACCTCCAGCCGGCCGACCGGCGAGCGGTCGACCATGTTGTCGATGCTGGAGAGGCTCTCGCCGAAATATTCTTCGAAGTCGGCTCCGGCGTCGCTCATCTTGGCGAACACGAAGCCGCGATAATTCTTGACGTGGCGGACGCGGGGGATGCCCTTGGCGGCCTCGCTCTGCTCAATCCCGGTATGCTCGTAGCCCTTGCGCAGCGGGATCGCGAGCAGCGAGCCGTCGGTCTTGAACGACCAGGCGTGATAGGGGCAGCGGAAGAACTTCCCGGCATTGCCGCATGTGTCGATGGTGATGCGCGTGCCCTTGTGCGGGCAACGATTGTAAAGGACGTAAATCTCGCCGTCGGTGTGACGCACCATGAGCACCGGCTGTTTGCCGATCGTGGTGCCGAAATAGTCGCCGGGATTGGGCACCTGGCTGTCGTGGCCGACATAAATCCAGGTGTTGGCGAACAGGTGCTCCATCTCCAGGTCGAAGATTTCCTGGTCGACATAGACGTCGCGGTGGACCTCGGTCTCGCGCACCAAGTCGCGAACGGCGTCTGCGTTTCCGTGATATTGCCCCATGATCATCTCCTATGGCCGCTCTTCATCCCGGAATTTGATCTATGTCAAAAGGGCGCTGTTTGCCCTCTAAAGATCGAGGACGAGGCGCGGCGTCTTGGCGCGTGAAACGCAAATCTGCATCACCTTGTTGCTGGCGCGCTCATCGTCGCTGAGGATGTGATCGCGATGGTCCGGCACGCCTTCCAGAACCGCGACCTGGCAAATGCCGCACTCTCCGCGCTGACAATCGTAGAGCGGATCGACGGCTTCATCGATCAGCACCTGCAGGATGCTCTTGTCGGGCGGAACAATGAAGGTCAGGCCGGAGCGCTTGAGCACGACCTCGATTTCCGTGTCTTCGGCCATCAGCCAACCTCAGATACAACGCGGCGCACCGGGAGCCATCGGCCGCGGGCCTGAGCCTTGAGGCTATATGTTGGCGGCAGGATTCCCACAGCGATATTTTAAGCCTAAAATAATAACGCGCTAGCCCTCATTGTGCTAATGGAATCCCCGCCAAGAAGGATGCCGATGCCCGTACTCGCGAGCGCTCCCCCGGCCGAGGCGCAAAAGTTGCCGCTTTCGCAGCTCTTTCCGCCGTCGGAGCGGACGGTGCCCAAGATGCTGCTGCGCCAGGCCGAGCGCCACGGACCGCGCCGTCTCGTTTCGATCGGCGGCTTAACGCTCACCTACGCAGAGGCGAGCGAGACGGCTGCAGGTTATGCCCGTGCCTTGGCCGCCGCCGGCATCAAGGCGGGCGATCGCGTCGCGCTGATGTGCGGCAACCGGGCCGAACTGCTCCTGACGATATTGGGCTGCGCCTGGCTTGGCGCCATCGCGGTTCCCATCAACGTCGCCTCGCGCGGCGCGCAGCTCGAACATATTCTGAGCAATTGCGGCGCGCGGCTGATGGTTATCGAACGCGAGTTCGCGCCGGTCCTCGCGCCACTCGATCGCGGCCGTTTTCCGCTCGACGCGCTGTGGCTGGTGGGCGAAGGGAATGGAAGAAACATCGAAAGCTTCCAATGCCTGCCCTTCCCGCCGCCGCAAAAAGCTCTGCCGCCGCATCCGGTCGAGCCGGGCGATACGTTTGCGATCCTCTACACCTCCGGCACCACCGGCTTGTCCAAAGGCGTATGCTGTCCGCATGCGCAGTATTTCTGGTGGGCCGTCTATACCGGTGACCTCATCGGTGTGCGCGAGGGCGATGTGCTGCTGACCACGTTGCCCATGTTCCACACCAACGCCTTGAATGCCTTCTTCCAGGCGCTGCTAAACGGGGCCACGCTCGCCGTCGAGCCGCGTTTTTCGGCGTCGGGCTTCATGTCGGCGCTGGCGCGGCATAACGCGACGGTCACTTATGTGCTCGGCGCCATGGTGCCGATGCTGCTGGCGCAGCCACCGGGCGAAGCCGACCGCGCGCACAAGGTGCGGATCGCGCTCGCGCCCGCGGTGCCGGCGCAGTTCCATGCCCAGTTCACCGAACGCTTCGGCTTCGGCCTGCTCGACGGCTACGGCTCGACCGAAACCAATTGCATCATGGGCGCGCCGTTGGCCGAGCAGCGCCCGGGCCTGATGGGACGGCTGCTCGACGGCTTTTCCGCCCGCGTGGTCGACGCGCAGGACAATGAGCTTCCGAACGGCGAAGCCGGCGAACTGATCCTGCGCGCGGATGAGCCGTTCGCCTTCGCCACCGGCTATTTCGGCATGCCGGAGAAAACCGTCGAAGCGTGGCGCAATCTCTGGTTCCACACCGGCGACCGCGTGATCCGCGAGAGCGACGGCTTCTATCGCTTCCTCGACCGCATGAAGGATGCCATCCGCCGGCGCGGCGAAAACATCTCCTCCTACGAGGTGGAGCAGGTGCTGGTCGGCCATCCGCAAGTGGAGAACGCCGCGGTTTTCCCGGTGCGCTCGGAGCTCGCCGAGGACGAGGTGATGGCGGCGGTCGTGCTGCGCCATGGCGAAAAACTTGGCTACGAGGCATTGCTCGATTACTGCCAGCCGCGCATGCCCTATTTCGCCGTGCCGCGCTATCTCGAATACGTCGATGCGCTGCCGGTGACCGAAAACGGCAAGGTGACCAAATATAAGCTGCGCGAACGCGGCATCACGACTGCGACCTGGGACCGCGACAAGGCAGGGTATAAAGTTTCGCGCAAGAGCACTTCGTAGGGCGGGCGGGCACTCATGAAATCGCGAATGGCGATAGCGGCCTGATCAACGTCCGCTCGCTTTGCTGCACTTTGCGGACCCAAGTCAGACGTTTCGTAAGGCCCGCGAAGTGCCATGACCGGAAATGCCAGCCGCACGCCAGCATCAGCCTCAGCATGTTTGGAACGACAAAACCAGTAGCACTCTTTCCAATCCGGATGGTGACTGATCGCCGCGGCGATCGCCGCCTAGCTGCGCGGCACCACGCTAGCGCCGTTCGCCCCGGCGACGCGTTTCGGCGCTGGCACCGGTTGGGGCTTGCCCGCCTCGGCTCGCCTCGACGTCACCTGCGGCCGCGGCTTGGTTGCAGCTGGCGCGACCTCGCCGCCGACGATCTTGAACACGGCGACGCGCTCGTTCATGGCGTTGGCCTGGTGCTCGAGCGTTTTCGCCGTCGCCGCATTCTCTTCGACCAACGCCGAGTTCTGCTGCGTCACTTCGTCCATCTGGGTCAGCGCCTTACCGATCTGCTCGATGCCGCTTGCCTGTTCGCCACTGGCATTGGCAATTTCGGCCACGACTTTGGAAACGTCCTTGATCGAATCGACAATCTCCTTGAGCGAAGTTC